>Ga0209743_1000109_pt1 | contig 36156 bp, 32 predicted proteins | sample OlaalgELextract2_FD_187378 | JGI IMG/M metagenome (GOLD analysis project Ga0209743, IMG submission 187378) | Olavius algarvensis symbiont microbial communities from Tuscany, Italy - Type G ELBA extract 2 (SPAdes) (version 2) | ecosystem: Host-associated > Annelida > Digestive system >...
TTGGAACCACGATGTAAAAAGCGAAGACCAAAAAACTATCAACGATTGACCAAACCCAGGCATCAAATGCAAGAAACTCCTCACCGTAACAAATACCTTGCTGATAGTGCTTAACTTAGTGCCATTCGGGACAGACCACGTTTTTTTGCAAAAAACGTGGTCTGTCCCCGATTGGCCGCCCGATTGGCCGCCCGATTGGCCGCCCGATTGGCCGTGGTTAGTTGTCGTAGGTGTAAAAACCGCGTCCGGTCTTGCGGCCGAGGTAGCCGGCGTCGACCATTTGCTGCCAGATTGGACAGGGCCGGTACTTGGAGTCGCCGAAGCCCTCGTGCAGGACCTTGATGACCGCGTAACAGGTGTCGAGTCCGATCAGATCGGCCAGCATTAGCGGGCCCATAGGGTGGGCCATACCCAGTTTCATGATTTCGTCGATACCCGCGGCGCTGGCCAATCCTTCGTAATAAACGTACGCCGCTTCATTGATCATCGGGATCAAGATGCGGTTGGAGACGAATCCCGGGCTGTCCTTGGCTTCGACCGGCACCTTGCCGATGAATTCGGACAATTCGTGTACCTGCTGGTAAACCTTATCCGAGGTTTGCAGCGCGCGGATCAATTCGACTAACGCCATCATCGGCACCGGGTTCATGAAGTGCATGCCGATGACCTGCTCGGGTCGCTGCGTGGCTCCGGCAATTTTGGTCAAGGATATCGAAGAAGTGTTGCTTGCAAGGATAGCCTCGGGTTTAGCCAGCTGATCGAGCCGGGCGAAAATTTCGAGCTTGAGCGCTTCGTTTTCGGTGGCGGCTTCGATCACGATATCGGCCGATGCCAACGCATCGAGTTGGGTGCTGGTCTCAATATTAGCGAGCGTTGCCTGTTTATCGGCCGCTTCGATCTTTTCCTTTTTGATCAGGCGATCCAGGCTGCCCGAGATGGTGGCCAAACCGCGTTCGAGCTGTGCTTCGCCGATGTCTTGCATGATGACCTTAAGCCCCGCCGCGGCGCAGACTTGCACGATCCCGTTGCCCATGGTTCCGGCGCCAACTACGCCGACTGTCTTTAAATTCATGATTGTTTCTCTCTTAAAAGTCATCCTAAATGAGGAGAAGGGGGACAGACCACGTTTTTTTTCAAAAAACGTGGTCTGTCCCCGATTTACCATGAGATCCCGCTTGCGCGGGGATGACAAAAGACCTCGGTTGTGGCGTCAGCCGCATCCGAGTTCATTTGTCACATATTCCTGCGGTACTGTCCACCCACCTCGAACAGGGCGTTGGTAATCTCGCCGAGCGAGCTGTGGCGTACCGCATTGACCAATTCCGCGAAAATGTTTTGATTGCCGATGGCAGCCGCCCGAACCCGCTCGATGGCGCCTTCGCGGGTGTCGGCATGAGCTTGCTGGAACTCGCGCAAGCGCTTGAGCTGGCTCCGTTTTTCATCGTCGGTAGAGCGCGCCAGCTCGATTTCGAAGGTTTCATTGCCGGCCGGATTGAGGAAGGTGTTAACGCCTATTATCGGTAACGAACCGTCGTGCTTGCGATGCTCATACAGCATCGACTCATCCTGGATCTTACCGCGCTGATAGCCGGTTTCCATCGCCCCGAGCACGCCGCCGCGATCCGACAGGCGCTCGAATTCCTGCAGCACGGCTTCCTCCACCAGGTCGGTAAGCTGCTCGACGATGAACGAACCCTGGTTCGGATTCTGGTTTTTAGTCAGCCCCCACTCATTATTGATAATCAATTGGATCGCCAGCGCGCGCCGCACCGAATCCTTGGTGGGGGTCGTGATGGCTTCGTCGAAAGCGTTGGTGTGCAGGCTGTTGCAATTGTCGTAAACCGCGATCAACGCCTGCAGCGTGGTGCGGATATCGTTGAAATCCATTTCCTGGGCGTGTAGCGAACGGCCCGAGGTCTGGATGTGGTATTTGAGCTTTTGGCTGCGTTCGTTGGCGCCGTACAGGTTTTTCATCGCGGTAGCCCAGATACGGCGTGCGACGCGGCCCATGACCGTGTATTCGGGATCCATTCCGTTAGAAAAAAAGAACGACAGATTGGGCGCGAAATCGTCGATGTGCATGCCGCGTGCGAGATAAGTTTCGACAAACGTAAAGCCGTTGGCGAGGGTAAACGCCAGTTGCGAGATCGGATTGGCGCCGGCCTCGGCGATGTGATAGCCCGAGATCGAAACCGAATAGAAATTGCGAATCCGGTGATCGATAAAATATTGCTGAATGTCGCCCATCATCTTGAGCGCGAACTCGGTCGAAAAGATGCAGGTGTTCTGGCCCTGGTCTTCTTTCAGGATATCGGCCTGTACCGTGCCGCGAATATTTTCCAGTGCCCAGGCGCTGATCTTGTCGATTTCCTGTTCGGTCGGTTGGCGTTCGTTTTGTTCGCTAAATTTGGCCAGTTGCTGCTCGATCGCGGTATTGAGGTACATCGCCAGGATGATCGGGGCGGGGCCGTTGATGGTCATCGACACCGAGGTCGCCGGATTGCACAAATCGAAGCCGTCATAGAGCGCTTTCATGTCATCCAGCGTCGCGATCGACACCCCCGAATTTCCGACCTTGCCGTAGATGTCGGGGCGTTCGTCGGGATCGCAGCCGTACAGGGTTACCGAATCGAACGCGGTGGACAGCCGTTTGGCCTCGGAATGTTCGGACAATTGCTTGAAGCGGCGGTTGGAGCGAAACGGATCTCCTTCCCCGGCAAACATGCGCGTCGGATCTTCGTTTTCGCGTTTGAAGGCGAATACGCCCGCGGTATAGGGGAAACTCCCGGGCAGGTTTTCCAGCAGCAGCCACTTCAGCAACTCGCCGTGATCTTCGAAGGCCGGCAGCGAAACCTTGGGAATACTCGATCTGGACAGTGTTTCATATCTGAGATCGGTGCGGACTTCGCGATCGCGAATATGCACCACGTACTCGTCGCCGGAGTAACTCTGTTTGATTTCAGGCCATTGACGCAGCAGTTTATGGCAACTTTGATCGAGCGCGTTTTCACGCTGCTCGATCAAAGTATCGAGTTCATCTGCGGTAGCGGACGCGTCGGTTTCGCTCAACATGCGCTTGGCTTCGAGTAACTGCTGGCGCTCGCGGGCATGGCCAACCTGTTGTTTACAGTACGCATGATAGCCGCGCACCGTCGCGCTGATCTCGGCCAGATAGCGAACCCGTTCGGAGGGCACGATCGCGCTGCGTGCGGTTGATTTACGCGTTTCCACCCGCGGCAATTGTTCACCGGCAGCGGTCAAGCCGTTGGCGGTCATTTTTTGCAGAATTTCCTGATACAGGGCAGTCGTGCCGTCATCGTTAAAACGCGCCGCTATCGTGCCGTATACCGGCATTTCCTCGATCGGCTGGCTAAAGGCTTGATGGTTACGCTGCACCTGCTTGCAGACGTCGCGGTAGGCGTCATCGGCGCCCTTGCGATCGAACTTGTTAATCGCGACCAGGTCGGCAAAGTCGAGCATATCGATTTTTTCGAGCTGGCTTTGGGCGCCGAACTCGGGGGTCATGACGTAGAGCGACGTATCGACCAGCGGCACGATCGCGGCGTCACCCTGGCCTATGCCGGGGGTTTCGACCACGATGAAATCGAACCGGCAATGCTTGCAGGCCGCGACCGCGTCGGCGACTACCGCCGGGATCTCGCCGACCGAGTCACGGGTTGCGATCGAACGCATATAGATATTGGGATGGTTGATTGCATTCATGCGGATGCGATCGCCGAGCAGCGACCCACCGGTTTTACGCCGGGTCGGGTCGACCGCGATGATCGCGATTTTCAGTCGGTCGCCGTGGTCGAGTCGAAAACGGCGGATAATTTCATCGGTGAGCGACGATTTACCCGAGCCGCCGGTGCCGGTAATACCGAGTACCGGTGTCGCTGGCGTTGCGGGTTGCTGACGAATTTTGGACAATAGCTTGCTTGCCACGGCATCGTTTTCGAGCGCGGTTATCAGGCTCGCCAAAGCGATGGTGTCGTGTTTGTTGAGGGGAGCCAGCGAGCTTGGTGCCTGCGATCCGGGATCATATTGGCAACGCTCGAGCATGTCCGAAATCATGCCCTGCAGACCCAGGGTCTGTCCGTCTTCGGGTGAGTAAATCCGGGTCACGCCATAAGTCTCGAGCTCGCGTATTTCATCCGGGATGATGACACCGCCGCCGCCGGCAAATATGCGGATATCGGGCCGCCCCTTTTCTTTAAGCATATCGACCATGTACTTGAGGTACTCGACGTGACCACCCTGGTAGGAGCTCAATGCGATCGCGTGCGCGTCTTCCTGGATTGCGGCGTCGACGATTTCGGCGACCGAGCGGTTGTGTCCGAGGTGAATTACTTCGGCGCCGGAAGACTGCAGGATACGGCGCATTATGTTGATCGCCGCATCGTGCCCGTCAAACAGGCTGGCGGCGGTAACGAAGCGGACCTTGAGCCGATTTTTAGAACTCGAAGGGATGTTGATCACTTTTTCCGGGGCGGAACTCATGTGACGGCCTCAATGGGATAAAATTTAGTTGCAATCTGCGGCGTGATAAATTACCTTACGTTTACGTTAACGTCAACCCTTCGATTTGCTCTTTATACTTCAAATTCGGTTAATTCTATTACTTGTATCGATATGAGCAGTCAATTTCAACCCAGAAATCCGGATTATAAGGCTCGGGTAAGCAGCAGCTTCGATGCGCAGACGGTGATGCAGTTGATTGGGGCATCGCTGGGTGAAGTCGAGCCGGGACGGGTCGAAATCCGGTTACCTTACCGCCAGGATCTGGTGCAGCAGGATGGTTTTCTGCACGCCGGCATATCTTCGACGATTATGGATAGCGCCTGCGGTTACGCCGCGTTTTCCCTGATGCCGGCCGAGGCACGCGTGCTGACCATCGAGTTTAAAATTAATTTGCTGGCGCCTGCAGCCGGCGCTAGTTTTGTTGCTGTCGGTAAGGTGCGCAAATCCGGGCGCACCGTATTTGTGTCCGAGTCGGAGCTGTATGCCGACAGCGATGGAGAAGATAAACTGGTCGCTACCATGGTCGGTACACTGATGGCGTTGTACCCGAAATAGCACAATGAGAACTACATGAGCCCGTCTAAGAATAATAGCAAGACCTACAGCATCGGCGAACTGGCCGATGAGTTCGGCGTGACCTCCCGCGCGTTACGGTTATACGGGGAAGAAGGTTTACTCGATCCGCGGCGCGAGGGCACCCGGCGCATCTACAGCGAGCGCAACCGAGTCAGGCTGCGCCTGATATTGCGCGGCAAGCGCCTCGGCTGGTCGTTATCTGAAATCAAGGAATCCTTCGATCTCTACGACTCGGATCGCGGCGAGCAGGCCCAGCTCGAGCTGATGCTGCACAAACTCGACAAGCGACGCGACATGCTGAATGAGCAAAGAAAAGATATCGATAATGCCTTGGCGGATGTCGAGCGTCTCACTCGCGATGTCGATCAGGCGTTGCAACAAATACATGCCGGCCAGCGCAAGCAAAGTCACGGTTAAGCCCGGAGAAATCCTATGATTCATATTCCCTCGCTAAACTTCGATCTAGGTGAAACCATCGACCTGTTACGCGACGCGGTGCAGGATTTTGCGCAACAGGAAATCGCGCCGCTGGCGGCCGATATCGACCGCAGCAACGAGTTTCCCAACGAACTCTGGCCCAAGCTTGGCGACATGGGTCTGCTCGGCATTACCGTACCGGAGGCCTATGGCGGCAGCGAACTGGGATATCTGGCGCACATCGTCGCGATGGAAGAGGTCAGCCGCGCCTCGGCTTCGGTGGGCTTGAGTTACGGCGCGCATTCCAATCTTTGCGTCAATCAGATCAATCGCAACGGCAACGAGCAGCAGAAACAGCAATATCTGCCGCAACTGATCAGCGGCGAGCATATCGGCGCGCTCGCTATGTCGGAACCCGGTTCCGGCTCGGACGTGGTCAGCATGCAGATGAAGGCCGAGAAAACTTCCGCGGGATATCTGCTGAACGGCACCAAGATGTGGATTACCAATGGCCCAGACGCCGATGTGGTCGTGGTTTACGCCAAGACCGATCCGGCAGCCGGCTCGCGCGGCATCAGCACTTTCCTGGTGGAGCGCGAGTTTGGTTTCACCACCGCGCAGAAACTCGACAAACTCGGTATGCGCGGCTCCAACACCGGAGAGCTGGTATTCCAGGACGTCGAAGTGCCGGCGGAAAACCTGCTCGGCGAACTCAACCGCGGCGCCGCAGTATTGATGAGCGGGCTCGACTACGAGCGTGCGGTCTTGTCAGCCGGTCCCACCGGTATCATGCAGGCCTGCATGGATGCGGTCGTACCCTATATCCATGAGCGCAAGCAATTTGGCCAACCGATCGGCGAATTCGAGCTGATGCAAGGCAAGATCGCGGATATGTATACCACGATGAATGCAACCAAGGCTTATGTCTATGCCGTCGGCAAGGCCTGTGATCGAGGTGAAACCACGCGTAAGGACGCCGCCGGGGCAATTCTATACGCCGCCGAAAAAGCGACCTGGATGGCGCTGGAAGCGATCCAGGCGCTGGGTGGCGTCGGCTACACCAACGATTTTCCGGTAGCTCGCCTGCTACGCGATGCCAAGCTTTACGAAATTGGCGCCGGCACCTCCGAAATCCGCCGCATGTTAATCGGGCGGGAACTATTTAACGAAACTTCTTAGGGTAACGAATCATGAGCGAAAATATTGTCATAACCGGTATCGCCCGCACCCCGATGGGGGGCTTCCAGGGCGTATTGTCCGATGCCAGCGCCGCACAACTCGGCGCCGCCGCGATCCAGGCTGCGGTCGAACGCAGCCAACTGCAGACCGGCGACATCGACGAAGTCATCATGGGTTGCGTGCTGCCGGCCGGGCAGGGTCAGGCGCCGGCGCGCCAGGCGAGTCTCGGGGCCGGATTGCCGCTCGCCACCGGTTGTACCACGATCAACAAAATGTGCGGTTCGGGCATGAAGGCGACCATGTTCGCCCACGATATGCTGCGGGCCGGTAACAACCGGATCATGCTGGCCGGCGGCCTCGAAAGCATGAGCAACGCCCCCTATTTGCTGACCAAGGCGCGCGGCGGTTATCGCATGGGGCATGGGCAAGTGATGGATCACATGTTTCTAGACGGGCTCGAGGATGCCTATGACAAGGGCAAACTGATGGGAGTTTTCGCCGAAGCGACCGCCGACAAATACGCCTTTACCCGCGAGCAACAGGATGAATTCGCTATCACCTCACTGCAACGCGCTCAGGCCGCGATCGAAAGCGGCGCCTTCGGCGACGAAATTGCGCCGGTAGTTATCAAGACGCGAAAAGGAGAAGTAACGGTCGATACCGACGAACAGCCGTTCAATGCGAATCTTGAAAAAATTCCGACGCTGCGCCCCGCGTTTCGCCAGGACGGCACCGTGACCGCCGCCAATTCGAGTTCGATTTCAGACGGCGGCGCGGCGCTGGTGTTAATGGGTGAATCCGAGGCCGAGCGGCGCGGCCTCAAACCCTTGGCCGTGATTCGCGCGCATGCGACTCATGCCCAGGAGCCCGAGTGGTTCACCACCGCACCGGTTGGCGCCTTGAAAAAAGTGCTGGAATCCGCCAACTGGTCAAGCGACGATGTCGATCTTTATGAAATCAACGAAGCCTTCGCCGTGGTGACCATGGCGGCGATGGCCGATCTCGGTCTCGATCATGCCCGGGTTAATGTCAACGGCGGAGCCTGTGCGCTGGGTCACCCGATCGGCGCTTCCGGCGCGCGCATTATCGTCACCCTGATTGCTGCGCTGCAGCGGCAGGGCCTGCGCAAGGGTGTGGCGGGGCTTTGTATCGGTGGCGGAGAAGCCACTGCGCTCGCGCTCGAACTGCTGTAACCGGCAATCATGCTGAGCGAAGAACAGCGCCTGATCCGCGATAGCGTGCGTGATTACGTGCGCGACCGGGTACTGCCGTTTGCCGCGGACTGGGATCGCGAGAATCATTTTCCGGCCGAACAGTTAAGCGAAATGGCCGACCTCGGCTTGTACGGCATGATTATTCCCGAGGATTGGGGCGGCAGCGGCGCCGATTACCTGTCATTCGCGCTGGCGCTGGAAGAAGTGGCCGCGGGTGATGGCTCCTGTTCGACCATACTCAGCGTCAATAACTCGGTCGTTTGCGGCTCGCTGCTCGGTTTCGGCAGCGATTACCTGAAAAAGACCTACCTCGAGCCGCTGGCCTCGGGGCGGCAATTAGGTTGCTTTTGCTTGACTGAACCCCAGGCCGGTTCTGACGCCGCCGCGCTCAAGACGAGGGCGCAAAAACAGGGTGACGAGTATGTGCTCAATGGCACTAAAGCCTTTATCACGTCAGGCAAAAACGCCGATATCGCAATCGTATTCGCGGTCACGGACCCGGCCGCCGGTAAAAAGGGTATCAGCGCTTTCGTCGTGCCGACCGCTAACCCGGGATACCAGATCGGGGCAGTGGAAAGGAAAATGGGTCAACACGCCTCCGATACCGCGCAGGCTTTCCTCGAGGATTGCCGCATCCCGGCGGCGAATCTGATCGGTGCCGAAGGTCAGGGTTACAAGATCGCCCTGATGAATCTTGAAAGCGGGCGCATCGGCATCGGCGCCCAATGCGTCGGCATGGCGCGCGCGGCATACGAATGTGCGCTCGATTATGCCCAGCAGCGAAGTAGTTTCGGTAAGCCTATCTTCGAGCATCAGGCGGTAGCCTTCAGGCTCGCCGATATGGCGACCCAGCTCGAAGCGGGGCGCCTGATGGTGCATAATGCAGCACGGCTGCGCGATGCCGGCGAACCCTGCCTGAAGCAAGCCAGCATGGCCAAGCTGTTTGCCTCCGAAGCGGCCGAGAAAATCTGTTCGGCGGCGATCCAGGTGCTGGGAGGCTACGGGTACCTGCGTGATTTCCCGCTGGAACGCATCGCGCGCGATGTGCGGGTTGCGCAGATATACGAAGGTACCAGCGACATTCAACGTATGGTTATCGCACGCGAAATCACGAAATAAAAATGAGTATCATCGAATCCAGAATCAGTAACCGGACTGACGAATTCAGGCAAAACAGCAGCGCGATGCGCGAGCTGGTCGACGATTTGCAGGCCAAGGCTGCGATCATCGCCCAGGGCGGAGGCGCGCGCGCGCGCGCCAAACACCTTGGGCGCGACAAGTTGCTGCCGCGCGACCGGATCGACCGGCTGGTCGATCCGGGCTCGCCATTTCTCGAAATCGGTCAGTTCGCCGGTTACCAAATGTATGGCGACGACAATGTCGCCGCGGGCGGATTGATCGCCGGCATTGGGCGGGTCCATGGTCTCGAATGCATGATCGTGGCCAACGACGCCACCGTCAAAGGCGGCACCTACTATCCGATCACGGTTAAAAAACACTTGCGCGCCCAGGCGATCGCGCAGGAAAACAAGCTACCCTGTATTTACCTGGTCGATTCCGGTGGTGCGCATTTGCCGAGCCAGGATAATGTATTTCCCGACCGCGAGCACTTCGGTCGCATCTTTTTCAACCAGGCCAATATGTCGGCCGAGGGTATTCCGCAGATCGCGGTGGTGATGGGATCCTGCACCGCGGGCGGCGCCTATGTGCCGGCGATGTGCGACCAGTCGATAATCGTCAAGGAGCAAGGCACGATCTTTCTCGGCGGCCCGCCCCTGGTCAGAGCGGCCACCGGCGAAGTTGTCAGTGCTGAGGATCTTGGCGGGGCGGACGTGCATGCCCGAATATCGGGGGTCGCCGATCACTATGCGCTCAACGACGAGCACGCACTGTCGCTGGCGCGCGACATTGTCGCCACCCTGAACCGCGAGAAAAAACCCGACCTGGTACTGCGCGACGTTATCGAACCGCGTTATCCGCTGGACGATTTATACGGCATCGTGCCGAGCAGCCTGCGCAAGCCGTTCGACATTAGGGAAATCATCGCGCGCCTGGTCGACGACAGCGAATTCGATGAATTCAAGGAGCTTTACGGTACGAGCTTGATTTGCGGATTCGCCCACCTCTATGGAATACCGATCGGCATCGTTGCCAACAATGGTATTTTGTTCTCGGAATCGGCGCTGAAAGGCGCTCACTTCGTCGAGCTGTGCGCCAAACGGCGCATCCCGCTGGTGTTTCTGCAGAATATCACCGGTTTCATGGTGGGACAAAAATATGAACATCGCGGTATCGCCCGCGACGGCGCCAAGATGGTAACCGCAGTGGCTTGCGCGCGCGTGCCCAAACTGACCCTGGTGGTCGGCGGCAGTTTCGGCGCCGGTAACTACGCCATGTGCGGGCGTGCCTATGGCGGACGTTTCCTGTGGATGTGGCCGAATGCACGCATTTCGGTAATGGGTGGCGAACAGGCCGCGACCGTGCTGGCACAAGTCAAGCGCGATGGTATGGAGGCGCGCGGCGAATCCTGGAGCGAAGCCGACGAAGACCGCTTTAAAAATCCGATTCGCGAGCAATACGAACACCAGGGTCATCCTTATTACGCCTCCGCGCGCCTGTGGGATGACGGTATCATCGATCCCGCCGATTCGCGCCGGGTACTAGGCCTCGGGCTCTCGGCGGCGCTCAATGCGCCGCTCGAGAATACCGAGTTCGGCATCTTCAGGATGTAACTCATGCCAGGTTGCCGGTTAACAATAGATGCACGCGGTGTCGGCTCGATCGAGCTCGACCGCCCCGAACGACACAATGCTTTCGACGATGCCCTGATCGGCGAACTGCTCGATCTTATCAATCAACTGGCCGGCGATGCATCGGTACGGATCGTGGTACTGCGCGCCGCGGGTAAGAGTTTCTCCGCCGGCGCGGATTTGAACTGGATGCGCCGCATGTCCGATTACGACGCGGCACAAAATCTGGCCGACGCGCAGCAATTGGCCGAACTGATGCACCGTCTCAATTCCTTACCCAAACCGACTATTGCCCGGGTTCAGGGCGCCGCCTTCGGCGGTGGCGTAGGGCTGGTCGCCTGTTGTGATATCGCGCTGGCCAGCGCGCGCGCGCTGTTTTGCCTGTCGGAAGTTAAACTGGGATTGATTCCGGCGGTTATTTCGCCTTATGTGGTGCGCGCCATCGGCGAGCCCGCTGCGCGTCGTTACCTACTGAGCGCGGAGCGTTTCGACGCACAGCAGGCTTGTAGGCTCGGCCTGGTGCACGAAGTCGCCGCCGACGCCGCCGCGCTCGATGCGCAACTGCAGGCGATGATTGATACCCTGTTCGAAGGCGGGCCCAGCGCGCAGGCCGAAGCCAAGGATTTAATACTCGAGGTCGCGGGTAAATCGATCGATCGGGACTTGATCGCCGAAACCGCGGCCCGCATTGCCAGGATTCGCGCTTCCGACGAAGGTCGCGAAGGCTTGAACGCATTTCTCGATAAACGCAATCCCGACTGGGTGCATAAGAAATAATGTTTAGCAAGATTCTGATAGCCAATCGCGGGGAAATCGCGGTCCGCGTGGCGCGCACCGCGCGCAGCCTCGGAATTAGCAGCGTCGCCGTTTTTTCCAGCGCCGATAAAGACGCACTGCATGTGGAAGCCTGCGACGAAGCCTATTGTATTGGCGGGGCCGCGGCGAGCGAGAGTTATCTCGATGCGGCGCGCATACTGCAGGTCGCGCAGGATTGCGGCGCCGAGGCAATTCACCCCGGGTACGGCTTTTTATCTGAAAATGCAGCTTTCGCTCGCGCCTGCGAGACCGCGGGCATCGTTTTTATCGGCCCACCGGCGAGTGCAATCGACGCCATGGGTTCCAAGAGCGAGGCCAAGGCGCTGATGGCCTCCGCCGGGGTACCGCTGGTACCCGGCTATCACGACGACGATCAGACCGAAGCCAGGTTGGTCCAGGAATCCGAACGCATCGGTTATCCGCAATTGATCAAGGCCAGCGCCGGTGGCGGCGGCAAGGGCATGCGGCTGGTGGAATCCCTCGACGAGTTTGCCGCGGCGCTGACCTCGGCACGGCGCGAAGCTAGCGCCAGTTTTGGTGACGATAAAGTTTTGATCGAGCGTTACTTAACCAAACCGCGCCATGTCGAGCTGCAAATCTTCGCCGATAGTCACGGCGCTTGCGTGCACCTGTTCGAGCGCGATTGCTCGATTCAGCGGCGCCACCAGAAAATCCTGGAAGAGGCGCCGGCGCCCGGCATCAGCGACGAGTTACGCGCGCAAATGGGCAAGGCGGCCGTCGATTGCGCGCAGGCGATTAACTATGTCGGCGCCGGTACCGTCGAGTTTCTACTCGACCAAGACGACAGCTTTTATTTCATGGAAATGAATACCCGGCTGCAGGTCGAACACCCGGTTACCGAAATGATTACCGCGCAGGATCTGGTCGAATGGCAGCTGCGCGTAGCCGCGGGTGGCGCGCTGCCGCTAGAGCAGGTGGGCATCGAGTGTCACGGGCATGCGATCGAGGCACGGATATACGCTGAAACGCCACAGCGGGACTTCATGTCGGCGGCGGGTCAAATCAAATATCTAAGCCAGCCGGCGGCGGATCCCGGAGTGCGCATCGACACCGGCGTGCGCTGCGGGGACATGATCGGAATCAACTACGACCCGATGATCGCCAAATTGATCGTGCACGCCGATACGCGCAGCGCTGCGCTCGCGAAACTCGCTCACGCCCTGCGCCAGTACCATATCCTGGGGTTGAACACGAATATCGGATTTATCACCCGCCTGGTGACCATGACTGAATTCAGGGCGGCTGATTTCGATACCGGCTATATCGCCAAGCATCAGACGCAATTGATGGCGCAGGATCCGCGGCAGTTGCAGCAGGCCAAGGTATTGGCGGCGGCGGCCATGTTACCTGCGTTTGAGCTAAGACAGCCGGCCGGCCGTGGGCATTCGGCCTGGGACCGGCGCGATCTCTGGCGCATGAATCTAAGCGCCGATTTATGCATCGAACTCGAGTACGAAGCCGAAATCAATCGGGTTCAGATTAGGCGCGAGCACGAGTCCTGGCGCTTCGAATTGGAAGACGAAAGTTATTTGCTGGCCGGAGGCTGGATCGAGCCGGCGTGCATGCGGTTTGAAATGGATAACCAGCGACTCGAATTTCCGTTGCTGCGCGAGGCCGATGCGATAACCCTGAGTCACCAGGGGCAGGTTTACCGATTCGCGCTCCCCGACCGCAGCCACGAGGGTGATAGCGATGCGGCCGATGCGGATCACCCGCGGGCGCCGATGTCGGGTGCGGTGGTTGCGTTGCCGGTAGCGCTTGGTGATACTGTCGAGCCCGGTTCCACGCTGATCGTTATCGAAGCGATGAAAATGGAACACGCCATCGTTGCCCAGATAAGTGGCAGCGTCAGTGAAATCCTGTTTGCGGTCGGCGATCAGGTGGATGAGGGCGATACCCTGGTGATACTGGAGGTCGAGTAAGCCGATGAGTCTTCCCGAACGCGTCAAGATTGTCGAGGTCGGGCCCCGCGATGGCCTGCAAAACGAAGCCGTTACGGTGCCGGCCGAGATCAAGGTGCAGCTGATCGAAAAACTGGCCGATGCAGGTTTGCCGGTGATTGAATGCGGTGCTTTCGTTTCCCCCAAATGGGTGCCGCAGATGGCCACTAGTGGGGAAGTGTTTAAATCGATCGAAAGGCGTGCCAATCTGTCATATCCGATGCTGGTGCCGAATCTGAAAGGATTGGAGCTGGCACTCGAGGCCGGAGTTGAGGAGATCGCACTGTTTGCCGCGGCCAGCGAAAGCTTTTCACAAAAGAATACCAATTGTTCGATTGCCGAGAGTATCGAACGTTTCAGTGCGGTGATCGACGCTGCCCAGGCGGCGAAGCTCAAAATTCGCGGTTATATATCCTGCGTACTCGGTTGCCCCTACGAGGGCAAGGTATCCTTCGATACCGTATCGATGATAACGCAGAAACTGTTCGACCAAGGCTGCTACGAAGTGTCGCTGGGGGACACCATCGGCGTCGGTACCGCGGGTGAGGCCCAGGCTTTGATCGAAATCCTGATTAAACACAGCCCGGTGGAACAACTTGCCGCGCATTTTCACGACACCTATGGCCAGGCCCTGGCGAATATTTACGCCGTCATGCAATGCGGGGTCGCGGTTGTCGATAGTTCGATTGCCGGTCTCGGCGGTTGTCCTTATGCCAAGGGAGCGACCGGCAATGTTGCAACCGAGGATGTGGTTTACCTGCTCGATGGCCTGGATATCGCCAGCGGCGTCGATATGGATAAGCTGCTGGATGCCGGTCGCTTTATCAGTGATTTTCTCGGGCGCGAACCCGTGTCGCGCGCCGCCACCGCGCTGTTGCGCAAGCGAGCGGGTTGAGGCCGTGGGATTACCGCAGCCCGCAGCCCGGGAAAAGAAACATCATCGCAAGATCGACTGCGAGGGCTCCTTACGCAGCGACGGACTGTGGGATATCGATGTGCATCTGGTCGATACCCGTAGCTATGATTGCGGCTACGACGATAGTCATCGCGGTGGCATCATCAAGGCCGGCGATCCGGTACACGATATGTGGCTGCGTTTTACGATCGACCTCGACTTTTTGATTCACGACGTGCAGGCGACCTCCGATCAAACCCCGTTTCCGATCTGTCCCAAGGCAGCGGGCGCTATGCGCAAACTGATCGGTCTGCGCATTGGCACGGGCTGGATGAAAATGGCGCGCGAACGTGTCGGCACCGATATCAGCTGCACTCACTTGATGGATTTGCTCGGCCAGCTCACGGCAACGGCTTACCAGACACTGCACGCGGCGATCGAAGAACGCCAAGCCCGGCGGCCGAGACGCGATAAGCCGCCCATTCTCGATACCTGTATCGCCTTGTCGAGCAGTGGAGAAGTGGTCAAAAAACACTGGCCCGAGTTTTACCAACCAAAAGCAGATGGGGAATCCGAATCATGAGTACTGCGCTGGCCTTCGACATATACGGCACCCTAATCGACCCACACGGTGTTGTCACCGAATTACAGCAACAGGTCGGTGATGCCGCCGCCGAGTTTTCGCGGGTTTGGCGGGAAAAGCAACTCGAGTACACCTGGCGGCGTAGCCTGATGCAGCGTTATCGGAATTTCGGGGTTTGCACCCGGCAGGCGCTCGATTATACCGATCGGTTGCTGCAAACGGAGCTGAACGACTCGGTGAAAGACAGTTTGATGCAGGCCTACCGCACGCTACCCGCTTACGACGATGTACCTGCCAGCCTCGAATTGCTGAAAAATGCAGGCCATCGACTTTATCCGTTTTCCAACGGAACCGTAGACATGGTAAGCGCCGTGCTAGAACATGCCGGCATCGATCATTTTTTCGAGGAAGTGATCAGCGTCGACGGGCTGCAAACCTTCAAACCCGACCCCGAGGTCTACCGACACGTGATTAAAGTCACCGATGTGGATCCCGGTTCCTGCTGGCTGGTTTCGAGCAACGGTTTCGATGTCATCGGCGCGGTTAGCGCCGGTATGAAGGCGGCCTGGCTGAAACGCTTCGACGGGGTCGTGTTCGATCCCTGGGACATCGATCCGACGCTCGTGATTCGCAAGCTTGGCGAGTTACCGCACCAGATCGGTAGTTAAACCGAAGCGCCGATTTTGGTGGGGTGCGCCGCCTCCATTGCCTGCAGTTGTCATCATATTGTAACGCTCGGGCCGCTAATATCCTGCGGTAATGAAGATACTTATCGTTACCGCCACCTGGGAGCCGCAGGTAAACGACGTTGTCCGGTCGTTTCGGTGCACGGCTAAGGCACTGGCGGAGCAGGGATATTCTGACGCGCGCGTTGCTGCCGGCATGCGCAATTTAGCTTTTTATAATCAATCACATAGGCTAATATTTGCGATTATTTGTTGCGCTGCAACAAAATACTTGACATCTGCCCATACGAGCCCTATATTATGCATATTGTTGCAGTGCAACATAAAACTTTGCAACCACTAATGTAAATTTGAATGAGGTAATTATCATGTATGAAGATTTCGTAAAATTGGCCCAAGACAGCCTCAAACCGGTTATGAAACTGGCCGAAAACAACACTGCGCTGGCAGTTAAACTGATGCAAAGCCAGTCCGAGAATGCGGCCGAGCTGATGCAAGGCAACCTGGCTCACGTGAAGGCTCTGGTAGCAACCAAAGACTTGAACGACGTCGCTGAAATGCAGCAGAAATACGTTGAAGCCCTGAACGAAAAGCTGGTTACCGCCGCCAAAGAAAACGCGGCTGCTATCGAAGCTGCGATTTCGGAAGCTGGAAAAATATTTGAAGGCTCACTGGCCGAAGCTCAAGCACAAGCCAAAAAGACCGTCGAAAATATTGAAAAGGAAATGAACAAGGCAGGCAAGAAAGCCGCAGCATAGTTCAGCTCCTTCAGGAGTCGGCTTGATCTCGATCAAATGACTCCCTAGATTTACTCCTCCAACGTTTCGGCCCGGCGTATAATACCTCGGGCCTTTTTTTTACAGGTAAGCAGATATGACAGACGTAGTGATAGTTGACGGGGTACGAACTCCGATTGGCGCGTTTGGCGGTGCACTCGCGACTACTCCCGCGAGCAAGCTGGGCGCATTGGTAATCAAGTCACTGCTGGAGCGTAACGCTGTCGCTCCGGATCAGGTGGACGAAGTCATCATGGGTCAAATTTTGACCACGGCAACTGGCCAGAATCCGGCGCGCCAGGCGGCGATGGAAGCCGGGCTGCCGCAGGAATGCCCGTCGATGACGATTAACAAGTTATGCGGCAGTGGGCTCAAATCGGTGCATCTTGCCGCCCAGGCAATCAAATGCGGCGACGCCGACGTGATAATCGCCGGCGGTCAGGAAAGCATGAGTTTGGCGCCGCACGCGCTGCCGAAATCGCGCGACGGCCAACGCATGGGCGACTGGCAGTTGAAAGACACGATGCTGGTCGACGGTTTGATGGATGCCTTCAATGACTACCATATGGGTGTAACCGCGGAAAATATCGCCAAGAAATTCGGTTTTAGCCGCGACGATCAGGATGCTTTTGCCGCGGCGTCGCAGCAAAAGGCGGAACAAGCCCAGGCGGACAATCTATTCGCGCAAGAAATCGTCAAGGTCGAAATCCCGCAACGCAGGGGCGATCCGGTCGGTTTCGACCGCGACGAGTATCCCAAGGCTGGCGTCACCGCCGAGGGCCTGGGCAATCTGCGTCCCGCATTCGATCGCGAAGGTACCGTTACCGCCGGTAACGCTTCCGGCATCAATGACGGCGCGGCCGCACTGCTGATCATGAGCGCGGACAAGGCGCGGGAACTGGGCCTGACACCGATGGCAACCATCAAGTCTTACGCCAGTGCCGGCGTCGATCCGGCGATCATGGGCACGGGCCCGATCCCGGCAACCCGAAAGTGTCTTGACAAGGCCGGCTGGACCGTCGACGACCTCGATTTGATCGAGTCCAACGAGGCTTTTGCCGCGCAATCGATGTCGGTTAACGCCGAATTGGGATGGGATACCGACAAGGTCAATATCAGCGGCGGTGCGATCGCCTTGGGTCACCCGATTGGTGCTTCCGGCGCGCGCGTACTGGTGACCTTGTTGCACGGTATGCAGCGCACCGACGCCGGCAAGGGCCTGGCAACACTGTGTATTGGCGGTGGTCAGGGCGTTGCCCTGGCGGTTGAACGTTAAATATAAACCAAATACTAATGGAGACATGAAATGAGTAGAGTAGCACTGGTGACAGGCGGTACCCGAGGCATCGGCGAAGCCATCAGCGTCGAACTCAAAGATGCCGGTTATTCGGTAGCCGCGAACTATGGCGGCAATGACAAGGCCGCACAGGAGTTCAGCGAACGAACCGGTATCAAGACATATAAGTTCGACGTATCGGACTTTGATGCTGCGCATAGCGGCATCGCCGTGATCGAAGCCGACCTCGGTCCGATCGAAGTCCTGGTCAACAACGCGGGTATCACGCGTGACGGCACCATGCATCGTATGGATTTCGGTCAGTGGGACGCGGTTATTCAGACTAATCTCGCGTCCTGCTTCAATTGTTCGCGGGCGGTAATCGAAGGCATGCGGGAGCGCGAGTTCGGTCGGATTATCAATATCGGTTCGATCAACGGTCAGTGCGGCCAGTACGGCCAGGTCAACTATGCGGCTGCCAAGTCGGGCATCCATGGTTTCACCAAGGCGCTCGCACGTGAGGGTGCGGCCAAACATATTACGGTGAACGCGATTGCACCGGGTTATGTCGAAACCGACATGGTGCGTGCGGTACCGCAAGACGTGCTGGCGAAGATCATCAAGACGATTCCCGCAGGCCGCCTCGGACAGGTGCACGACATTGCTCGCGGCGTACTGTTCCTGGTTTCCGACGAAGCATCGTTTATCACCGGCGCGACCCTCGATATCAATGGTGGTCAGCACATGTATTAGTCAACCCTCAAGGTTGAATCAAGGCCGGAACCCGCTTCCGGCCTTTTTTTTGCCCAGAATTCAATGTAATGATACGACTCTCGATCGGGTTGGTTGCAGGCCGGCGGCGTGCCGGTATTTTCGTTTTGAGTTGGAAACTTTACTTCAATCTTCAGGTAAACTGGCACAAGCAACGACGGCAAACGAGCGACTCATGAGTGAATCCACGGCGCATTATGCGCGAACCGAAACCTCCGATCTGCGTTATCGGGTGTTGTTCAACGGCGAGCCGATCCTGGAATCAAACCAGGCGGTTAAACTCGACGAGCATTATGACGGGCGGGATTTTGCCCCGGTCATCTATTTTCCCGAGTCGCAGATCGCGACCTTGGTTACTTCGAAGTCCGATCGAGTAACCCACTGTCCGATCAAGGGCGACGCGGCCTATTTGAATTTCCGCGAGACGGCCAACAGCATCTGGTTTTACCCCGAGCCCTTGGAGCAGGTGGCTCAGATCCGGAACCACTATGCCTTCGATCAAAGTAAGGGTTTTCTGGTTGAAGTGGCCGATTGAGTCGATTTTCCGAGCTTAGGGGGTCGGCTGCGATGGTTGCCGTTTGTTGCGCGCCACCCCGGATATCGATCCCCGTGAGTCCAAGAGGTGTGACATGATCAAGAGATTATTATTGCTTAGCGGTGTTTTACTCGCCCCGCAGTTGCTCGCCGCTCCTGGCCCTCAGGTGGCAAAGATGTTGCAAACGCCGGCCTCGGCATTCGATTTGTTCCTGGTTCGGCTTTACGAGGCGGGTAAGTGTAATAATGTCATAAAAAACAACAACTTCGATGAAGCCGATTTATGTCTCAGCGCGCTTAACTACGACCCTGAAAAAAATATTCTAACCACTTTCTTTCGGGTTTTCCCCGGCGCCGAAGCGATGGATGATTTCGTCGATCGGGAGTCGGACGGGCGCAAGCAGATCATGCTGAACTTACTCGACAATACCGTCAGGCGCGTCGGTGCGCTCGATACCTGGGGGCTGTTACATAGCACCCCGCTCGGCCATGGTCTGAATATCGGTGCGAAAAACGAAAAATCGTTTCGCCGGGAACTCGCGCAACGAACCTCGACCGCGCTGACAACTTCATACGATGGCGTAGTTTACATTGCCACTCGGCACCATGACGGGTCGATCGAGTACTTTACCAGTAAATAGCGCCATGCAGGCGTGGCGTTGCAGGAAGTCGGTGCCGGCCAATCACCCGGAACTGGAGCACAGCATCGAGGCGGCCTGATCGATCTTGCGGCCGAATTGCAGACGGCGAAAACCGGCCGGTATGTGGGTGAACACGGGAAAGATGGCCCAGCAGAAAAGCAGACCCATCAATATGTAGCGGTAACCAAGCAGCAAACCCGGGTCACTTTTACCGAAAGCTTCCACGGTGTCGTTGCGGTAGGCGTAGCCGTAGAATTTACCCGAACGGCCGTCGTCTTCACCGGCGACGACGACGTAATCGCCGTTTTTGAGGATCCAGGGTTGCCTGACGTTGAGATCGATAACGTTGTTGGTGCCTTGAATTTCAAGTTGGACATTACGGACGTCGATCGCCCGGTATTTTTGAACTATACCCTCGATTTTGCGTAACATGACAGTCATTCCCAAATAAGGTTTACCGGTTTCACTGCGTCCAAAAATAATTTCGTCCAGGTTTACGACCTTTGGTCGCGGGTCTTCGAAACCCTTTACTTCATCTCCTCGTCGTTACGACCCTTAAAGTACCGCTATTAGTAGCTCGCAGGGTCCGGTCCTCATCGGATCGGGACCTCTGCAGTGACGCATTATCGATAATTCTAGGTCAGTTTCAATCAGAATTTATGGAAAATTGCACGCTTGATAACTGGTTCTCATTTGCTGCCAAAATTGCCTTTGGCGGCGGCTCTCCAGAACTTCGGCCTGACCTGGATTTCGTATTTCCAACAAGAGTCAGATTGGGCCTGTGTAGCGCAATTCAAGCCCGCGCGGACGGTTATTTTATTGCCTGTCCATGGATTTCAGATCCTCCTGATCGGTGAATGCACGGGAGCTTTGAAATGCTTGATTGGTGTTTTCGCCGTGCTGACGGCGATCGCTACCGGGCTTCAGCCCTGCGGCGGGATGGAATAGGTGCCGGTGGCGTGGGCGACGATGTCGGCTTCGCTGAATATCGATACATCGACCACGGCCAGGCGCTTGCCGAGTTTGATGATACTGCCCTTGGCGACCAGGTCGCATTCGGCGGGTTTGCGCAGGAAGTTGATATTCAGACTGGTGGTGACCGCCAGTTTGATTTCACCCAACATGCTCAATACCACCGCAAACATGCAAACGTCGGCCAGCATCATCATGAAGGGACCGGCGATGGTACCCCCGGGGCGTAACGAATTATCGCTATAAGGCAGCACCAGTTCGGCCCGGCCGGATTCGATGTCGCGCAGATAGATACCGGTATCCGCCGCCGAAGGTAATTCGACCTTGATGATTTCATTGAATTTTTCGATGCTGACTTTACTCATTACGGGGCGTTCCGGCGCTTTGGATTGATTTAAACTTGCGTATAGTTAACTGATTTGCCGGCCCGATTGCAAGCCGCCGGCGGCAAGCTTTTATCAAGCTTCGATGGCGATGTCGCCCGGGTTGCCGATGTGATAGGCAAGCACCGATTGCTGCTTTCCTCGCAGCATGATTTGCTGTGATGGAAATCCGCTAAAGTCGGCGCCTGCGAGGCGTACTACCTCGGCGCTTACCACGATGACCGCGTTTAATGCTTTCGATTGAGTCTGCAGGCGCGCCGCGGCATTGACACAATCGCCGATCGCGGAATAGTTTGGCGCAGTAGGGGGTCCCATGGTGCCGACGATTGCCTGCCCGCAGTGGATGCCGATGCCGATTCGCAGCGGATCCTTCAAGTCGTTGCTCAACTTCCGGTTTAGCCGATCGATTCTTGCCTGCATATCGATCGCGCCGCGAATGGCATCCGCGCAACCCCGGTTTAATCCGCGGTTAAGCCCATATAGCGCTAACAGCCCATCTCCCTCGAATTGGGCATAGTGACCATAACTGGCGTTTAGGGCTTCCGACATTTCCAGGAAAAAGCGGTTCAGGATAAACACGACATCGTAGGGTAGATGATGCTCGCTGAATCTCGAAGAATCGCGCAAATCGACGAACAAGGCCACCACCTCGCGTTCCTCGCCGCTGACGCCGCCTTCGTGCCATTCGCCGTCAATATCGAGATCGGGCGGCATTAACGGGGTGATATCGATCGATTTCAACGGCCGGGTCTGGCAGGCCAGGCGCACGTTCGGCGCCGCGCCGATTCGGTCCAGGGCAAATTTTTCGAGCGCCGAAGGCGGCTCCAGTTCGCTCCAGCCCGCGCCAATTCTGACTCGGCAAGTGGTACAGCGACCCCGCCCGCCGCACAGCGAGGCATGCGGTATCGAGTGGTATCTGACAATCTCCAGGATTGTTTGGCCGGGCAGTCCGCTCAAAACCTGGCCATTGATATGCCTGACAGTGACCTCGCCGCCTCTCATTCTCGGACTATTGCGCCAGGCCCGTGCCGCCAGGGTCAGCAGTAACAAGGCGTAAAACGATATCAGTATGCCGTCAGCGAGCTGCTGACTCGCGGATTTGACCGCTGGTTTCGTTAGCCGGATCTCGTTAATGCCGCTAGGCGCAAAAAAGTTTTCCCAATATTGATCGACATAGCTCGATTCAGTCGCATTTTGTCCCCATATTCCCAGTTCGCTGCCGACGCGCAGCATCGACATGATCACCAGTAATGGAATCAATATCGCGAAGGGATAAAAATGCGGGCGCCATCCGCGATACCAGCGAAACAGGCGCAGGAAGAAATGCAGTCCGATGACGACATGGAGCCAGGCGACTAGCAGCAACAGGCCCTGGCGGGAAAGCGCCCAGTCATTGCTCAAAATCCGGGTTAACGCGAATTCATAGTTGATATCGTATCCCTGCAATACCCTGGCGCCCCAGGTGGATGCGACATGGCTTGCCAGTAACGGAATAATCGACAACCCCAGCAGCAGCTGGGCGAGCTCCCAGGCAGGCATGGAGAGAGTTCTACGGCGATACAGCGACACCAGCGCGAGCGCGAAATGGGTCAGCAGGGAGCCGTATATCAACAGCCCGCCAAACCAGCTGCGCCAGAAGGGCGTGACGAATTTGCGCATATTCTCCATGGCCTCCAGCGAAACCAGGCCGAGGATATGATTGCTCAAATGGATTGTGATGTAGCAGGCTAGAATCAGGCCGGTGGTTATGCGCAGGCGCCGTTCGAAGAGGGTTAGGTATTTCATGGGCGCGGTCCATAGCCACCGAACTTCATGTCAACTATCCCGTGGCCTCGACCCGGCCCGTGCTAATTAAGATATCTAACGGTTTCGGCCTGGCATATTTGAGGCGGATCATGCAAGTGAGACTGCGATATGGAGCAGTAGTTCTAGACATTATGTCTAGCAACCTGAACTCAAAATTGAAACGCGGTTTCCGCGATACCCTCAGGGGCGATCGGCCACGTCTTGCGGAATTCGGAACTTGTTGGTGGCTGTAACCCCGGATTGGCTCGGGCGCGGGCAGGCAAGTAACGAGTCACGCGCGGCCCGGGAGAGCCGCGCGTCGATAAGGTCTCAGCTACGGGCGTTGAGCCAGTCGGAAATGGCCGGGGTTACGGTCGCCTGGGCCTTGCCGCTGACGTATATCCCGATGTGGCCGCCCGGAAACGATAGCTCGGTGTAATCCTTGCTGCCGATCAACTGCGGCAATATCTTCGATGCCGCCGGCGGTACCAGATGATCTTGTTCGGCAAAAATGTTCAGCACCGGGGTTTTCAAGTCTTTAAGATCGACCTCGTGCTCGCCGATTTTGAGCCCGCCTTCGACCAGTTTGTTTTGCTGGAAAAAGTCCTTGATGAACTGGCGAAACGCCTCGCCCGCCTGGTCGGGGCTGTCGAAGATCCACTTTTCCATGCGCATGAAATTCTTGACGTTCTTTTCATCGCTGATGATATCGACCATGGAGACATACTTTTGACCCATCAGTTGAAACGGCTTCAAGTTGAGGAAGGTCCAGTTCAGCATTTCCCCGGGTAAATTACCCATGGCGTCGACGATGGCGTCGATATCCATTTGCTGCACCCAATGGCTCAGCATGTTGTCCGGCGTCTTGCAATCCACCGGAGTAACCATGGTGACCAGGTTCTTGACCTTGTCCTGGTGCAGCGTGCTGTAACACAGGCTGAATACGCCTCCCTGGCAGATTCCGAGGATATTGATTTGGTCGACGCCATGGCGTTCTCGAATCACGTCGACGCAGCGATCGATATAGCCATTGATATAGTCATCGAGAGTCAGGTATTTGTCGGCGCGGTCCGGGTATCCCCAATCGATCAGGTAAACGTCCTGACCGGTATCCAGCAAGCCCTTGATAGTGGAGCGATTTTCCTGAATATCGGCCATGTAGGGGCGATTCACCAGCGCGTAGACGATCAGAGTCGGGATCTTGTTTTGCACCACGCCGGCCGATGGCTGATAACGATATAGTTTGAGTTTGTCCTCGGCATAAATTTCTTCGCGCGGGGTAACACCTGCCGAAATCTCATCGGCATCGAGCAGGTTCTTGACACCTTTGCTCAGGTTTTGATTGAACTGCACCAATTCTTCGACCACCTGGTCGGAACGAAACGGAATGTTGCTCATCGGATCAGGCTCCTGCTTTGGCTCGGGTTGCTTTGGATTTTTTGGCGGCGGCTTTTTTAATCGCTGCCTTTTTGCGCACAGGTGCCGCTTTGGCGGCTGCCGCGGGTTTCGCTGCTACTGCGGGTTTCGGCGTTGCGAGTTTACTGTTCACCTGCGTCAGCATCGCCCGGATTTCCTTGAGCTCCTTTTTCAGCTCGAAGTTGTCACGGCGTAGCTGTTGTAAACGCTCCTGCATGGTGTCGATTTCGCGCGTGTTGGGCAGATTCAGCGCACGCAGAGAATCGTCGGTGATTTCACCGTAGTGGCGGCGCATAATCATCAAGCGGTTGACCATGTCGCCGTAAAGGGTCTGGTATTCTTCGCCCATTGCGAATTCGGCGTAGTGGGCTTCGCTGATCTCGACCCAGAGGTCGTAGAGTTCGCGCAGGGATTTGGGCAGGTTGTCGCCGTTCAGCCCCAGCAGGCGGTTTTGGAAACCCTGGATCGACTCGAGCGCGATACGCAGAAAGGCCTGGTTGAATTTGAAGTTGGCTTCCTGGTATTCGAGCGCCAGTTGCATGCCTTTTTGCTGCTTTTCCTGTGGCTCGCGGAAATAACCCACACCCGGCGCTTCGAGCACCTTGCCCAGCGGGTCGACCATCTCGCCGAGGTTGAATACCGAGGTATTCATGCCGGGCATGCCGGAAAATTGCTGCAGCGATCGCTTCATTTGCTCCAGCCAATTGTTGATCGCCTCGGTCGGGGTGGCGCCTTCGGTAAAGCCCTTGCTGATTTGCTCGGCCATGGCGAAATATTCCTTGCCCATATCCATGCACTTACGCATGGCCAGTTCCATATCGGGCTGAGTTTTTCCTTCGCAGGCCTTGCGCCACAGTTCGAAACTCTGCGCCCACAGATCCGATTGACTGGCAGTGCCGCCGGTACTGGCGGTTTTGGCCATATCGCTCCAGGCGTCGACAAACTGCTGCTGTGCCTTGAACCACTGCTCGGCCCAGGAATTATTTTCGCTCATGTTGATAACTCGTTCAATTTTAGATTTTCAGCATAGCATAATTTATTGTGCACCGCAACATAAGTGCCTCAATCTTGATCTGAATCAACCCCAAAAAAAACGGGCCTTAAGCCCGTTTTTTTATCCAATTGCCGCGCATGTACTGCGTTGTATCGTCAGGTCATATACATGCCGCCGTTAACCGGCAGGTTGGCGCCGGTCATGTAGGTATTACGATCGTCGGTCAGAAAACTGACGACATAGGCGATTTCGTCGGGAGAGGCCATGCGGCCCATCGGCACTTGCTGGATGATGGAATCGCGCACGTCCTGCGGAATCGCGTCGGTCATTTCTGTCTTGACATAGCCGGGAGATACCGAGTTGACGGTAACGCCCTTGGCGGCAAGTTCTTGCGCGACAGCCTTGGTGAATCCGTGCAGGCCCGCTTTGGCGGCCGAATAGTTGGCCTGTCCGAATTGTCCCTTTTGCCCGTTGACCGAGGAAATATTGACGATTCGGCCGAAACCGTTTTCGGACATACTATTTACCACGTGCCGGGTCACGTTGAAAGCCGAGTCGAGGTTGGTACGCAGCACGGAGTCCCACTGTTCCGGGGTCATGCGGCGTAAAGTCTTGTCGCGGGTAATACCGGCGCAATTGACCAGTATATCGACCGCACCCATGGTTTCCTCGACATCGTGTAACATTTTCTGGCTGGATTCGAAGTCGCTGACATCGCAGGCAACGACTTCGAAATCATAACCTTCGGCCTGGTGTTTTCGCTGCCAGCTCTCGGCCTGTTCAGCTTCCGGGGGAAAATAGCCTGCGATGACTTTACGACCCTGATCGGCCAGTGCGATACAGATCGCGGTGCCGATTCCGCCGGTTCCTCCAGTGACGAGTGCGATTTTTTTTGGATTCATATTCCTGTCACTCCTGTGCGCTGTTTGAGTGCTGCGTTGCAGCATTATGTTGCAGTGCAAAAAATAGAAGTAAAAGCCGGAAGTGTCAAGGGGATCGCCGAAATAAATAAATTAAATTATTCAAATCAATGACTTAATTATTTTTAGTTTCGTCTTCGTCAGGGCTCAAGCCCATCATTTGACGCCAGGAATCGATGTTTTTCTGGGTCATGTCGGTCCAGAAGGCCATCGGATTGTGACGCGTCATACCTTCTACGGCCTTACCGAACTCCCGCTGTTGCTGCTGGAAGAAATTCATTCCCTGGCCGATAAAATCGGAAAATCCGAGATGGGTGCCGGCGTTGTAGAAGCGGATGAAACGTTCCAGATTATCGTTCGAGAATAGCGGATTGGTCTCCGATTCCTGTTCGAAAATAATCTGCAGCAGGATACTGCGGGTGATATCTTCTTCGCTTTTTTTGTCGATCACGACAAAGGGAATTTCTTCGAGCACCAGGCTGCGGATTTCCTGCAAGGTTACGTACTGGCTTTTCTCGGTATCGTAAAGCCGCCGATTTGGATATTTCTTGATGATTCTGGGATTGGTCTCTTCACTCACTGCGCGTTTCCCGCCTGTATTAAATGGGCAAGTGTAACCTATTTTTCTCTGGGCACTCTTCCCATCAGGTAAAACTCGTCGTTAGTGCGCATGCTCGACATGTTGACCAGCCGGTTCGACAATCCGAAGAATGCGCTAATCGCGCCGATGTCCCAGATGTCTGCTTCGTCAAAGCCGAATTCCCGCAGGCGCCGGTGATCGTCGTCATTTATAGTCTCCGCCTCGCGCGACACCTTGAGCGCATAATCGAGCATGACCTTTTGCCGCTCCGAGATGTCGGCCTTGCGGTAGTTGGACGCCAACTGATCGGCTATATAGGGGTTTTTGGCGCGAATCCGCAAAATTGCACCGTGCGCGATGACGCAGTACTGGCATTGATTGCGCGCCGAAGTCGCGACTACGATCATTTCGCGTTCGGCCTTGTCCAATCCCGGGGATTCCTTTTCCATCAGCGCGTCGTGATAGGTGAAGAAGGCTCGAAACTCGTCGGGACGCCAGGCCAGCGCAAGGAAAACATTGGGTATAAAACCGGATTTCTCGGCAACGGCTTCAATGCGCTCGCGCACATCCTCGGGCAAGCTGTCGAGCTGGGGTATCGGGAAGCGACTGATAGGGTTTGGATTCAAGCTGGGCCTCGCAAAATCACGATTATGAGGTATTCAACTGTAATTGAGTTGATAACTCTCGGCAATCGAATTGATCCGGATACGGTAGTGATTGGTGCTAGAGGAATGGCTCAGGCTGGACTTATAGCGATGCTGGAAATATGAAAAGCAGCGGCAAAATACCTCGAGGATTATTCTCGAACTACCCTGAGAACTTCGCTTGGCTGTTCCGGTATCAAACCACGCCAGACGGTTTCGATCAGCTCGTTATAAAACTCGGGCAATGGTCGGTCGATGAGGCCGTCGAGCCGTAAGTGAATCATACGGATCGTGCCGCCGAAAACGCTGGAGGTAATGATCCAGTTGTCACCCCGGCATATCTCGCCGTTATCCACTCCCCATTCGACAATATCGCGCATGGTGCGAAATGGCGCAGCGGTGCAGGCCGGCTTTTCCTCGGGCAGAAATTCGCGGTGCTTTGCATGTAACATGAATTCGACGATCTCGCGCCGGCTTTCGGTATATTCGAACAGCAGCCTGATGATCTCGTTGCAGCGGCCGACGTTGGTCAATTCCATGGATATAACGTCGTCGATCATTTCCTCGAATTCATTGAGTAAATGATAATAAAGTGCGCGTGCGACGCCTTCCTTGCCGCCGAAGTGATTGTAAATCGACCCAATGCTGACGTTTGCCTTGCGCTGGATATCGTGCACCGACACATTGTGGAACCCGCGCCTTACGAAAAGATTGAGTGCAGCCGTCAGAATGCGGCAATCCAGGGGTTCGGGCACGAGTTCTTTATCTTTGAGATAAGGCATTTGGGTTTTATTATTTCTATTCTATATTGCGAACGAATCCTATCACTATTCCCACTGCACTTGCGATATGGAATTCACATAATCGATTTTCCCGTACTATCAACAATAACGGTTGCCAGCCGAATAAAGTCATTCAGAGTCCGGTTGAATAATTCGCCGGCAGACCTTGGGAATTCATTTGGTAATAGTCCAATTGTTGTAATATAAAAGACGATCTGAAAATTTGACCGCCAACTATATAAATACATGAAACCTGATACTAGTGATCCGGAAATCGTTCGGATATTTGATCGGCTCGCCTGCGGCAGACGCTCGATTCGAGGCTTTCTAAACCAACCCGTCGCGCAGGAAATTCTCGAACGGATCTTCGAAACGGCGGCTTCGTCGCCGTCGAATTGCAATACCCAGCCTTGGTACAGCTATGTTGTGTCCGGAGAAATGCGTGATAAGTTGAGCGGCATTTTCATGCAAACTATCGGGCAGGGTAACTATGCATTCGATTTTCCTTATGACCCCAAGTACGAGGGAATATTTCGACAGCGCCAACTCGATGTCGGGCTGCTGCTATATAAAGCGTTAGGCGTCACGCGTGAGGATAAGGAAGGCAAGCGGCAGGCTTTTCTGCGTAACCTCGAATTTTTCGATGCGCCGCATGTCGTGTTTATATTCATGCCACAGTGGTGCGGAATTCGTGAGGCCTGCGATGTCGGCATGTATGCACAAAACCTGATGTTGACGATGCATGCGCACGGCATTGCCAGTTGTCCGCAAACCATTCTCGGTTACGATGCCGATTCGGTGCGTCGCGAACTAGACATCGACGTCGGTATGAAACTGTTGTTTGGTATTTCGTTTGGTTATGAAGATCCCGATTTACCGGAGAACCGGATTGTTCCCGAGCGCGCCACACTGGCTGAGACGGTGCGGTTTTATAGTTAAGGCGGCTCGAACACCGTGGATGCCACGCAGCACCGCGAAATGCGTTTCATCGTCAAACGGATCGCCGGCGCCTGGATTCGTTTGCCGGCAGTCGGTCATGAGATGAATTCCGCCCGGTTCGTATTTCCAAAGTCAGCCGCGCAACGGCCCGCGGCCTCGACCAATGGTGACCCGGGTAGCGTCCGTATCCTGTGATAATCGATCCGCTGTCGATACCTAAACCGCAGGCTGACGGCGTTGCAATTGCAGCGCCATTGCGTATTATCGTGCGCTGGTACCATCGATATCGACACCACCAAACCCGACCTGTCGAGCGGTCGGTGCCAGGCTCGCCGACTATTTGCATTTTTTACCAATGGCTGGAAAGGGAAAATGTCTGACTATCAAGCCCCATTAAAAGATATGCAGTTCGTAATCGACGAACTGGCCGATCTGCCCGCGGTAGCCGCGCTGCCCCCGTTCGGGGACGCGACTCCCGATCTGGTCGAAGCCGTGCTCGAGCAGGCTGGAGTTCTCGCCCGGGAAGTGTTTTCCCCGCTTAATCAACCCGGGGACGAACACGGCACGCGCATCGAAAACGGTATTGTGCTAAGCCCGCCCGGGTATGCGGAAGCTTACCGGCAATTTGTCGAAAGTGGTTGGCAGGGAATCGGCAAGGCTACCGCTATCGATGGGCAGGGCCTGCCGTTTCTGGTGCACTCGGCGGTCGCCGAAATGTGGTACGCGTCGAATATGGCCCTGGCGTTGTGCCCGTTGTTGACGTCCGGCGCGATCGAGGCGCTCGAATTACACGCCGCCCAAGATCTGCAGGATCTCTACTTGCCGCATATGATTAGCGGTGCGTGGAGCGGCACGATGAACTTGACCGAACCGCAGGCCGGCACCGACCTCGCCGCGGTTAAGACCAGTGCCGAACGCGACGGCGACGTTTATCGGATCAAGGGTCAGAAAATATTCATCACCTGGGGCGAGCACGAGCTGTGCGACAATATCGTACACCTCGTGCTGGCGCGCCTGCCCGATGCGCCCGCGGGCGTGAAAGGCATTTCGCTGTTCCTGGTGCCCAAGTACCTGGCCGACGAAGACGGTTCCCGGGGCGCGCGCAACGATCTCAAGGTGATCTCGGTCGAATCGAAGATGGGTATTCATTCATCGCCCACCTGTGTGATGTCTTACGGCGATAATCAGGGCGCCATCGGATATCTGGTGGGTGAAGAGAACAATGGCCTGGCCTGTATGTTTACGATGATGAACAACGCCCGCCTCGAGGTTGGCATGCAGGGGGTTGCGATCTCCGAACGCGCCTATCAGCGAGCGCTGGCGTTTGCCCGGGAACGGGTACAGGGCGTCGCCCGCGGGCATAGTGAGCGCAGCACGATTATCCACCATCCGGACGTGCGCCGCATGTTGATGCAGATGCGCGCGATTGTCGAGGCGGGACGGTCCCTGGCCTATTACACCTCGGCGCAAACCGATCTCGCGCATCATGCTCCCGCCGAGTCGGAGCGAGTATCCCGTCAGAACCGGGTCGATCTGGTGATACCAATCGTCAAGGGTTGGTGTACCGAGATGGCGCAGGAGGCGACTTATCTCGGCGTGCAGGTACACGGCGGAATGGGGTTTATCGAGGAAACCGGCGCCGCGCAGCACATGCGTGACGCCAGAATCCTGACCATTTACGAAGGCACCACCGGAATCCAGGCTCTCGATTTGATGGGGCGCAAAATGCTGCGTGACAAGGGTCAGGCGATGGGCGAGCTAATCGCGGAAATGGAGACCTTGCCGGCGCGACTCGAAGCCGCCGGTGGCGCTATTACGCCGCTTGCCGCGGGTTTCGCAACGGCGCTGGCCGCACTCGAGGAAGCCACCAGCTGGTACATGAGTAATGTCTCCGAGGATCCGGACCTGGGCAGCGCCGTCGGTGTCGATTACATGATGCTGACCGGCAACGTCGTTTGCGCCTGGTTAATGGGGCGGGCGGCGCTGGCGGCGCAAAAGCATATCGAGGCCGGCAGTAGCGACCTTTATTATCAGCACAAAATCAAGACCGCGCAGTTTTTCGTCGAACACATCCTGCCGCGTAGCGCGGGGCAATTGCAGATGGTCAAAGCGGGATCGTCCAGCGTCATGGCGATCGACGCGGACGTCTTTTTGTAGTTCAAGCGCAACTAATCGTGCCGCAACCCAGCAGGATACAAGGCGATCAGTTTTTGCGCGCGGGCTTCAGGTTTTTCACGCCGACGCCGACACGCTGGGGTGATTGCGACATGTTCGGTCATGTCAACAACGTGCAGTTTGTGCGCTACTACGAATCCGGCCGACTCGATTACTTCCACCGCCTGCTCGATGTGAGCACCGGTCCGGATGTGCATAACAGCCTGATAATCGCCGATATCCATGTCACTTTCCTGCGCCAGATACACCATCCCTGCGCGCTCGAGGTCGGCTCTCGCATCAGCCGGCTCGGCAAGAGCAGCTTCGACTTCGAGGCCGCGCTGTTTGCGCCTGACGACGAAACGCCTTACTCGACCGCGCGTGCGGCCTGCGTCTGGTTCAATTACCGTGAAAATCACAGTGCGCCGATTCCACCGAGCGCGCGCGCCATCATCCAACAATTCGAGGGGATCGAATCATGAGTGAATTGCAGTACCTGCAAATCGAGAGACACGACGCCGTGGCGCTGGTCAAGTTCAACCGGCCCGAGGTTTTGAATGCCCTGTGTATGGGGCTGATGCTTGAAATCGCGCAAGTTTTCGGTGAACTCGAAGCGGATGAAGCCATCGCCGCCGTGGTGCTTACGGGTAACGACAAGGCCTTCGCGGCCGGCGCCGATATCTCTGAAATGAAAGCGGTCAGCTATCAGTACATGCTCGAAGACGGTGGTTTGACGCGCCACTGCGACAGCATCGCCGATTTCGGTAAGCCGCTGATCGCGGCGGTCGCCGGTTACGCCCTGGGCGGCGGTTGCGAGCTGGCGATGATGTGCGACTTTATTATAGCGGCCGACAATGCCAAGTTCGGTCAACCCGAAATCACGATTGGCACCATCCCCGGTTTCGGGGGCTCACAACGGCTTACCGGTCTGGTTGGAAAATCCAAGGCCATGGACATGTGTTTGACGGGACGCATGATGGACGCCGCCGAAGCCGAACGCTGTGGCCTGGTGTCGCGGGTAGCGCCAGTGGATGCCTATCTCGATGTCGCGCTGGAAGCGGCGGCGAAAATCGCAGGATTTTCGCGTCCGGTAGTCGCCATGGCCAAAGGCGTGGTAGATCTGGCGCTGGAAACGCCGCTCACTCAGGGTATCAAGAGCGAACGCCAGATGTTCAAATCGACTTTCGCGCTCGAAGATCAGAAAGAGGGGATGGCCGCTTTCGTCGAAAAACGCAGCCCGGATTTCCAGCATCGTTGAAATTCGGATTTCGGGAACTATCATTAATCCGGTGACAATATATATCGTATTCAGGAGCTCAAGAAAGCGTCAGATCAAGGCGCGACTCGCCGCCAATGGTTATTCCATTGGCAAGAGTTGCAACGCGGAGCTGGCGCTTTCTTGAGCCCCCTAACTATTTGATATTAAATAAGATAGGCCATCGCGTGTCTGCCCACAGGCGGCGTTATCAGAACTTGCTGTAGAATAACTACAGCGGCGTTCTGATGCCTTGCTGTGAGCAGACACGCGATGGCTGAATGCGACATATATTGTCGCCGGATTAATAGCAATTCTGGCCAATTATTCCGGCCCAGCACTATCAGTTTTACGACAGTATGTTAGAATATGCGCCGGCAGATTTCGAGCTCCATAGAATTTCTTTGTAAATCAATAGTTTGCAGTGGTTTTTGCGCCTTTATAATAGTATCGGCGGCGGCTTTATATTTTGCGATTGACGGGTTCAAAGGCCGGACCCGAACAGAATTTTTCGATTACTTGACTGGATACCACAATGGCTGACCTGAACAGTTACCGCAATATCGGCATTTTTGCCCATGTTGACGCCGGTAAAACAACGACCACCGAGCGTATATTGAAGCTCACCGGCAAGATTCATAAGATAGGTGAAGTGCACGACGGCGCTGCTACCACCGACTTCATGGACCAGGAGCAGGAACGCGGCATTACTATCCAGTCCGCGGCGACCAGTTGCGAGTGGAACAAACACCGCTTGAATATTATCGATACCCCTGGGCACGTCGACTTTACCATCGAAGTTTATCGCTCGCTTAAAGTGTTGGACGGCGGTGTGGGCGTTTTCTGCGGTTCCGGCGGGGTCGAACCGCAGTCCGAAACCAACTGGCGCTATGCCAACGAATCCGAAGTTGCGCGCATCATTTTCGTCAACAAACTCGATCGTCTGGGCGCCGATTTTTACCGTGTCGTTAAGCAGGTGGAAGAGGTGCTCGGCGCTAATCCGCTGGTAATGACCTTGCCGATCGGTACCGAAGACAACTTTACCGGGGTGGTCGACCTGCTGACGCGTAAGGCCTGGGTTTGGGACGATTCCGGCGACCCAACCAAGTACGAAATCCAGGAGCCGCCGGCGGACATGGCCGACCAGATCGAGGAATATCGTGAAAAATTGATCGAAACCGCGCTCGAGCAGGACGACGATTTATTGATGATGTATCTCGAAGGCGAAGAACCGGAGCTCGATGAAATCAAGCGCTGCATTCGCAAGGGCACCATCGCGCTCGACTTTTTCCCGACCTACTGCGGTTCGGCCTTCAAGAACAAGGGTATCCAGCCGGTGCTCGACGCCGTGGTCGATTACCTGCCGAATCCGACCGAAGTCAAGCCGCAGCCCGAGATCGACCTGGAAGGCAATGAGACGGGTGAAGTGGCGACCGTCGATCCCTCCAAGCCGCTGCGCTCGCTGGCCTTCAAGATCATGGACGACCGTTTCGGAGCACTGACATTTACCCGCATTTATTCGGGTAAGTTGTCCAAGGGCGACACCGTTTTGAATACCTTTACCGGTAAAACCGAACGTATCGGCCGTATTGTCGAAATGCACGCCGACGACCGCATCGAGTTGGATTCGGCCGAAGCCGGCGATATTGTCGCTCTGGTCGGCCTCAAGAACGTCCAGACCGGGCATACCCTGGCCGACGCCAAGCAACCGGCGACGCTGGAACCGATGGTATTCCCGGATCCGGTTATTTCGATCGCGATCAAACCCAAAGACCAGGCGGCTTCCGAAAAGATGAGTATCGCCATCGGCAAGATGGTAAAGGAAGATCCCTCGTTTTATGTCGAAACCGACGAAGACAGCGGCGAAACCATCATCAAGGGTATGGGCGAGCTACACCTCGATATCAAGGTCGATATCCTGCGTCGTACCCATATGGTCGATGTCGAGGTCGGCAAGCCGCAGGTGGCTTATCGTGAAACTATCACCCAGCGGGTCGAAGACAGCTATACCCACAAGAAGCAGACGGGTGGTTCGGGTCAGTTCGGTAAGATCGATTATATCGTCGAGCCGGGTGAAACCGGGAGCGGTTACGAGTTCGAGTCCAAGGTTACCGGCGGTAACGTGCCGCGTGAATTCTGGCCGGCAATACAAAAGGGTTTCGGCAGCTGCATGGACGAGGGCGTGCTTGCCGGTTTCCCGCTGCTCGATGTCAAGATTACCCTGTACGATGGCGCTTTCCACGCGGTCGACTCTTCGGCAGTGGCGTTCGAGACCGCCGCCAGAGGCGCCTACCGTCAAACCATTCCGAAGGCTTCGCCGCAGCTGATGGAGCCGATCATGAAAGTCGACGTATTCGTGCCGGAAGACCATGTAGGCGATGTCATCGGCGATTTGAATCGCCGCCGCGGCATGATTAAGTCGCAGGAGCCGACGCCCACCGGTGTGCGGGTCAAGGCGGACGTACCGCTGTCGGATATGTTCGGATACATCGGCGATTTGCGCACCATGACCTCGGGTCGCGGCCAGTTTTCGATGGAATTCGAGCACTATATGCCATGCCCCAAGAATGTTGCCGACGAAGTCATCAAGGAAGTCAACGAGCGGCGTGCGGCCAAATAAGGGTAAGCTATTGATTGGCGCGGTGAAATTGGGCTTCACCGCTATTGACATGGCTCGGGGGCGTGTAGAGAATACGCACCTTGCTGGAGGGGTTCCCGAGTGGCCAAAGGGGACAGACTGTAAATCTGTTGGCACTGCCTTCGGTGGTTCGAATCCACCCCCCTCCACCATCATTTATACGGGCTGCGGCCCGTATAAATGATGGTGCCGGGAGAACCGACTCAGAGTAAAAATTAGCATTGCTAATTTTTACTCTGAGTCGGTCTTAAAAACCCCGGTGACAACATGATTATTAGGGGCGCGGCCACCGATCCACACCCCGATTATCGACTCCTATATATAAGGAGTCCGAAAAGGCGTAACATATTGCGGTTTCGCGGGTGTCGTATAGTGGCTATTACCTCAGCCTTCCAAGCTGATGACGCGGGTTCGATTCCCGCCACCCGCTCCAGATTTGAAGTTGAGCTGAAAGTTTAGGCTCATATAGCTCAGGCGGTAGAGCACTTCCTTGGTAAGGAAGAGGTCACTGGTTCGATTCCAGTTATGAGCACCATGTCGATGCGTGATACAAGGCATTTTGCCTCGAGCACGCGACGTAAAACAAAAAGGCGCGACTTTTTGTTTTGCTTCATTTTCACCGGTTAGGCCGGCGAAAATTTTGGCGCCTGACCTGCATGGATGTAGGGAATGCAGGTTTTACGGGAGCAATTATCCGGGATCTCGTCGAGCTGGAAAGATGTTCGGTTACAGGGGCAAGACGTAGCCGGATAGTGCGATAAAGTTGTAAGATCCCCGCCGCGCAGGCTTGCGCGGGGATGACGCTGGAGAGGGAGACAGTTTAGGAAATGCTCGGCATTTCCTAAACTGTCTCTAGATTATTTGTATTCATAGGAAGCGAAACTATGTCAAAAGAAAAATTTGAGAGAACCAAGCCCCACGTCAATGTGGGCACCATCGGTCACGTAGATCACGGTAAGACGACGCTGACTGCGGCCTTGACCAAGGTGATGGCGGAGCAGCAGGGCGGTGAAGTCAAGGCCTTCGACGAAATCGACAATGCGCCGGAAGAAAAGGCGCGCGGCATCACGATTGCGACCTCGCACGTGGAGTACGAGT
>Ga0209743_1000115_pt1 | contig 35480 bp, 24 predicted proteins | sample OlaalgELextract2_FD_187378 | JGI IMG/M metagenome (GOLD analysis project Ga0209743, IMG submission 187378) | Olavius algarvensis symbiont microbial communities from Tuscany, Italy - Type G ELBA extract 2 (SPAdes) (version 2) | ecosystem: Host-associated > Annelida > Digestive system >...
ATATACTGGTCTATGTTCGGTATGCCAAAGATCGTAGGAGCCGAGCGGCGGCAGGATTGCGGATCAGCAACACCTCTGCCTCTGTCAGTTGGTACCGACGCAATCTAATGCGACTCAGATCGCAATTGAATCATGCTCCCATGTTGGTTGAAAGAGCATGCGTCATGGAGCTAAAGACGGCTCGATAAAACCGGTTCGGGCAACAGCCCGCAGAAATTAACATGTTGATCGATTAGTTTCAAGATATTTTTAACCTGGGCGATCGGTCCGCCGGCTTCCGGACGGCTCAGTCGAATCTTCATAACGGCATCGGGTGTCAACCGAAATCGATCCGAGAATTCCCGCACCAGATCGACGAGTCTCGACGGCTGCGCCACATGGGCCTCGGAAAAATGCAGATGAACCTGCGACCCGTTGAGATCCAGCCGCTTAACCCCACAGCGTCTCGCAAAAATCTTGAGCAGCATCTTCATCAGCAAATTTTCCGCCTCCTGGGGGGGTGGACCGAACCGGTCAAGCAGTTCCTCTTTAAAATCGGTTAGTTCCCGGGGCTTTCCCAGGCGGGACAGACGCCGGTAGGCTGTCAGCCGCTGATCGATATCGCTGATGTACGCCTCCGGGATATAGGCGGCTATCGACAGACGGATCTCGGGATCCAGGGGCTCCTCCACGGGCTCGCCTTTCATTTTTCCGATCGCGTCCTCCATGAGCCGAAGAAACATGTCATACCCGACTGCAGAAATATGGCCCGATTGCGAGGCGCCCAGAATCGTACCGCCACCCCGAATTCTCAGATCGTTCATGGCGATTTGAAAACCGGAGCCCAGATCGCTGTGCTCCATGAGCACCTTCAGTCGCTTGAGTGCATCCCGGCCCAACGTGCTCTCCGGAGGGATAAAGAGGTATGCGTAAGCTTGCTCTTCGGATCGCCCCACCCGCCCCCTGAGCTGATACATTTGGGCCAGCCCAAACCGGTCCGCACGATTTACCAGGATGGTATTGGCAGACGGGATATCGAGTCCGGATTCCACGATGGTGGTACATACCAGCATATCGATTTCTTTGTTGACGAACCGGAGCATGACCCCCTCGAGAGCCTCCTCACTCAGGCGGCCGTGTGCGACGTCAAGACGCACCCGAGGTACGAGATGTTGCAGTTTTGCAGCAATGCGATCGATGCTGGCAATGGTGTTATGGATGAAAAATATTTGTCCTTTCCGGGCGAGTTCCTTGTGTACGGCCTCCTGAATCACCGTTTCATTGAATTCCGACAGGTAGGTAATGATCGGTTGTCGATCTTCGGGTGGCGTACCGATAATACTGATGTCCCGAACACCCATCAGGGACAGGTGCAACGTCCTTGGAATCGGCGTGGCCGTCATCGCCAACACATCAACGGTGCTGCGAAGCGCTTTCAGTCTCTCCTTGTGCTTGACGCCAAAGCGTTGCTCTTCGTCCAGAATCAAGAGACCGAGATCGTGGAATCCGACATCCCGTTGCAACAGCCGGTGGGTGCCGATGACGATATCGATTTTCCCGCCTTTGACTTCTTCGATAATCTGTCGCTGCTCTTTCAAAGACCGGAAGCGGCTCAGGCAAGCGATCGTCACCGGATAGCGCGAAAAACGTCGCGTGAAGGTTTCATAATGCTGTTCCGCAAGCACCGTTGTGGGAACCAATACGGCCACCTGCTTTCCGTTGAACGCGGCGACAAAGGAAGCCCTCAAGGCAACTTCGGTTTTGCCATAGCCGACATCTCCGCAAATGAGACGGTCCATGGGGGTGGGAGCCATCATATCCTGGACTACATCTTCGAAAGCGCGTCGCTGATCGGGGGTCTCCTCGTAGGGGAATCCGGCCTCGAAATCCTGGAGCAAATTGTCTGCCGCGGAAAAGACAAAACCCTTCTGAACCTTTCGGACGGCATAGATTTTCAGCAGCCTGCCGGCAATTTTCTCCGCGGATCGCTTCACCCGATCTTTTGTCCTGTCCCAAGCACGACCGCCCATTTTATCCAGGTGCGGAACCACACCCTCGACCCCCATGTATTTGCGGATCATCGCCATGCGGTCCACCGGGAGATACAGCTTGTCGTCGTCTTTGTAGAGGATGAGCAGAAAGTCGTTGCCAATGCCGTTTACCTGCAGTTTGACGAGGCCCTCATAGCGGCCGATACCGTGTTCCTCATGGACGACAAGATCCCCGGACGATAAGTCCTCGAAAGCCACCAGGTCCGCCCGGGGCGATCTCCGTCGGACAAATCGCCGACGCGGCTTGGCACCAAAGATATCATTTCCCGTCGCGATGGCCAGGGACTCCTCAGCCCAAACGAAACCGGAGGTCAGCCGGCCTTGACAGATGAAACAGAGGCCCCGGGTTGCCCGTTGATCCGGGAAGACCTCGAGAACTTCAGGATGCAGCTGGTAAGGCGCCAGAAGGGATACGAGACGATCTGCCTGGCTCGGTGATCCGCACACCAGCAATACTGTATGTGCCGCTTCCTGCTGCCGCTGAATCCACTCGACCAGGGGACGCAGCATGTCTTCGCCGGCCCCCTGGCGCTGCAGGGCATCCCTGAGATCGGCATTATCGGAAACGGAGACAGGAACGGGTCTAGGGGCTGCCGCCCCGCCCGGGTCGTCATCGACGGGGAGCATCTTGAGGCGGACATTCCGGCGCGTGGCCAACGTCGCCTGAAGCCCCTGCCAATCCATATATATGGACTCCGGGGGAACGCAGAGCCTATCTTCATCCAGCGCGCTTCGATAGCTGCCGGCGATTTGATCGGACACCTCCACGGCGGCCCTCTCCAGTGCCGCCGGTTCCACCTGTACGTTGAGGACGTCCGCCGGCAAATAGGAAAACAGCGTGTCGAACTGCGGATAGATCAATGGAAGGAGGCTTTCAGCCCCGGGGAACGCCCGTTCATGCTTAACCTGGTCCACGATTTCACGGATACGGGTTACCGGCAGGTTTTGCTCCGACGCGCGACCCCGTATGCGGGCAACCAGCGGGTTCACATCTTTTTCACGGATGATCGCCTCTCTGGCCGGCAGGATAATGGCTTCATCCAATGACGCGCGGGACCGCTGGCTGGCGGCGGAAAAGAATCGGATTGAATCCACACGGTCACCAAACTGCTCGATACGGACCGGATCCGGGTACCCCGGACTGTAGATATCGAGGACACCGCCCCGGAGACAAAACTCGCCGGGTTCTTCCACGATGGTAACCGGTTCGTACCCTCCGGAGTGCAGGTGTGCGACCAGACGATTCCGGTCGATATCCTCCCCGGCCATAACCAGTTCCGCAAAGGCGGATAGCTCCGATCGGGGCACAACCTTTTGCATCGCCGCCGACACCGTGGTCACCAGAATCGCCGGGTTGGAATTGTCGATCAGCGAATATAATGTCTCTATCCGCCGGGCAGCCGTTTCACTGTGGTAGGAGAGAAGTTTGAACGGAAGGATATTGTAGGGGGGAAAATAGAGAATGCGGAGCTCTCCGGTTCCGGCAAAGAACTGCAGGTCGCTGATGAACCCCTGAGCCTCTTCCGCGGAGGCCGTCAACACCGTGAGGGTCCTCTGGGAACTCCGGTAAAGTCGGAATACGAGATAGGCCCGTTCCGCACCGGAAATACCGGTAATATCAAGCGCCATCGATGGTGAATGAAGGGCTCCGGTAAGGATATCGGCAATAGATTTTTCTTGATTTCGATCCATAAAAACAGTAGTTAAATTACCTTTGATAACGTCCCCGACGCCGTGCCGGCGTAGCTCAGCTGGTAGAGCAGCTGATTCGTAATCAGCAGGTCAGCGGTTCGAGTCCGCTCGCCGGCTCCATCAAATGCAAAGGTTTTCGATACCGGGTATCGAAAACCTTTTTTGACCATTGGTTTCAGGTACTTCTCCAACTTATGCGGGGAGAAGGGTCGATGGATTCAAGGGGTCGTGGGGTCACGTGTCTGTTGTCTAATAATTTAATCAGCGCGTTTGGCATTCTTTTGATCTCTGCTATGCGAAGAAGATTGGGTTATCATAATGCAGCGGCCCGGAAAAAACAATTGTCGCGAGCTTGAATCATCCCTGCGGGACACCCGATACCGTTCGGGAAACCATGTCTGGTCAATTTCAAAAATTGACATCCGCGGTCCATGTGCTGTATTTGAAACACGTATCCGAACATGCGCACGACATCGTTACAGCACACGGCTGCACAGAAACAACCACGTGACGCCGTGTCCAGGCGATGCTGCTGCCCTGAGCCGTCAGTCGAGACAGGCCATGACCGCCAAATCCGCTCCCCCGAAAACCAGGCCAATGCCGGTGGAAATTATTTCCGACGCCAAACGTGTCGATCACCAGAACCGGTACGCACACACCCTTGAAGAGATCGGTATTCTTGCCGGAGGCATCGCCCATGACTTCAATAATCTCCTGTGGACTATTCTCGGCAACACCGAACTAGCCGCTGCAGAAATCCCTGCCGGCCATTCCGCCCGTTACAATCTGGAGCAGGTCGAGGACGCCTGCCGACGAGCCCAGGAACTGGTTATGCAGATACGTCGATTCAGCCGAGGCGTTGAGCACCAGCGTATACCGGTCCAGTTGAGCGCGATTGTTCAACAATCCATTCGAGACCTTGAGCCGTCAATCCCGCAACATATCGAAATTCATCAACATATTTCGAGCACCGATGATACGGTGCTGGCCGACGTCACTAAAATGAATCACCTGATGATGCACCTGCTGGCCAATGCCGCATACGCCATGAGGCAGACCGGGGGCATACTGGAGGTCAGTATTGTGGATGTCGTCCTGGGAGACGAGGAGGTCTTGCAGCATCGGAACCTGGTTCCGGGAAAGCACCTCATTTTGACGGTGATGGATACGGGGCCCGGAATTTCACCGGAAATTTCCCATCGCATCTTCGATCCGTGCTTTTCGACAAAACCCTCCGGGGAGCACAGCGGCATGGGTCTGGCCATCGTCAACTCCATCGTCAATTCCCATGGCGGAACCCTCACCGTGCAGAGCGAAACCGGAAAGGGCACCATCTTCCACGTCATTTTACCGGCCATAGACGCCGAACCGACCACATCAAAATCCTCGAGCCCACCGGTGTCGGAACCAAAACAATCTTGACTAAACATTTATTTCATTATATTTTAGTTATTTACAGACTATCGTAACATCTTGGAAAACTCGGTTGAGGAGGACATGCATGGACGATCTGGAAGATCAAAACCTCAAGTTGGAGCTCGATGAAATTATGGTACGGGTCGACGCCATTATGGAAAAGGTCGTCGGCCTGTATCCGGACAGTGCAGAGTCGCCGGGACAACAAGAGGATTAACCCGGGTAAACAATGTTTTCGACAGACCCACCCACACCACTGCTCGGACGAAAGATACAGCCTGTGAAAAGATCCCATGGAATACTCGAGGAGGCAACATGGCGTTGACCAAAAATGATATCATTACCCGGATTCATGACTTGGGGTTTACCAAGAAGAAATCGGTCGAGGCCATCGAATCGTTACTACACAACATAAAGCGGAATCTTGCCCAGGGCGATGAAGTCCTGATCTCTGGGTTTGGAAAGTTCTGTATCAAGCAGAAAAAACCGAGAAGAGGCCGCAACCCGGCCACCGGAAACGATCTGCTTCTCAGGGAACGCACGGTGGTCACCTTCAAATGCTCCGGCAAGCTGAGGGACAAGATCAATCAAACCTACTAGGGAGGAGCTGGAAGCAGTGGCGAGAACCTCGGTGTTCGCTCCTGCCGGTTCATTCCTATCACCATGATCTAAATCCCATACTGTTTGGATTTTTAGTTATTTGGCTTTGGGATTTTGTTTCGGATTTCGGATTTCGGATTCCGAGCTTCGAGATTATTCGTGCCCGGCCGCCGAGGCTTTCATCCACCACCCATGCCTTTGTAGACTCGTTTTAGTTACCTTACCCTATCCAGAGGTCAGCCATACCGACTGATAGGGGTTCAGCCGGATGGGGGCCGTGCCCTGCTCCCTGCCTGAAATCAAATCACCCATCCGACCCGAAGTCGCCAGTTCGGGCCACGCAAGGTCGACATTTTCCGGGGTAACGTTAGTTAAGGCGTAAATGGTCTGATCCGGACAGCTGCGCACGAGAGCGAAGACACGGGGGTCCAGCGCAAGCACCCGGCAGTGGGCAGAGGGGTGAAACGCCGGCTGGCGGCGCCGGACGCGGATACGATGGGTATAGGGATAAAAAATTTGATGTCGAAGACTGGCTGGATCCTCGAGGTCTGCGATGATGTCCGATACCATCAGCTTCTCCCGGTTGATGGTTCGAGCCCGCCCGGTCGACGCCACGCCCGCTGACCAGTTTCTGGAACCCAGAATACTGTGGATGTAGATGCCCGGCATGCCGGGCATTGAAAGCTGAGCCGTTTGAGAGGCCAGAAAACGCTCGGCATGGAACGCGTCACCAGCCGGCATGGCGTCGTCGAGCAGCGCGTCCACGTAGGTGATGTTCAGTTCATAGGGACTTTCCGAACCGTCCGGATTTCGCTTGTGCGATATCAGGCCGCCGTTTTCGACCACATGCGCCGCCAACCGGTCCAACGCATCGTCGGGAAGAATACCCTCCAACGGCCGCACACCGATGCCGTCATGGGACGCCGTAAAATTCAAAAAGGTGGTGGTGTTTGTCAACGGGTCGAGTCCTGCTGCCCATCGGGTCAATTCGGAGGCGTTCCGTGTGAGGAACGTATGCAAAAGCAACGGGGGTAGAGTGAAATTGTACACCATCTGGGCTTCATCCCGACCGTTGCCGAAATAGCTGATATTTTCATGATGGGGAACATTGGTTTCGGAAACAAGGATCACCCCCGGCGCCGCGATGTCCAGAATTGCGCGAAACAGTTTGACCACGGTATGGGTCTTCTCCAGATGGATACAGGTGGTGCCGAGCTCTTTCCACAAATAGGCCACGGCATCGAGTCGAAGCATGGAAGCGCCCTGGCCCAGGTAAAACAACAATACCCGGACCATCCGCTCCAGGACGTCCAGGCTTTTATAGTTGAGATCGATCTGGTCGGCGCTGAAGGTCGTCCAGACGTGTACGGTCTGCCCCGGGGCTTTGCGAAATTCGGTGAGCAGGGGCAACGCCCGGGGGCGAACCACCATGGACAGGTCGGTGGCCGGATCGACCTCGATCGCCAGCCGGCTGTACCCGGGGGTCCCAGCCAGATAGTGTCGAAACCAATCGCTTTGGGCGGAAATGTGATTTAATACATAGTCGAACATCAACCTGAAGTTTTCCTTCAGTTCGGAAACACCCCGCCACGTGCCGATCTCCGGGTCCACCCGGTAGAAATCGGTCACGGAGAAACCGTCATCCGAAGAATACGGATAAAACGGTAGAATGTGGATCGCAGAAAACACATCCTTGAAATACGTGTCGGCGAAGCGCTTCAAGGTTGCCAGGGGCATTTCACCGGACTGCCGAATCGAATCACCATAGGTAATCACGATGACATCCGATTCGGAAAAGAATGCACGAGCCTTGTCGGAAACCGGATTTTTGGGAAATGCATCCAGAAGCGGAAAAATACGCTCAGCCGCGAGTCTCCCATCCCGGTCTCCGTAAATTTGCACCAGTAGATCCCTTACCTCGTTGCGTTGATCCATCGCCTGCCCCTCTTTTTCATCCGGTTCGTGTTCCAGGATAGAATGCACTATAGCAGTATTCCGGAGCCGGTAACAAGTTCTCGATCCGGGCAAGAAAATATTGCGTCATCCGTGTTTTTATGCTAGGGCTGTTGGACTTTATGTCGGGGCATTTCAATTATTTGAGACATTTATGGAAATTCCGGGATCATCTGGAGGATCGGTTATGAACGCAATCATTTCCGCTGTCGGTCATTACGTGCCGGAGACGCGGTTGACCAATGCGGACCTGGAAAAATTGGTCGATACCAGTGACGAGTGGATCATGTCCCGAACGGGTATCAAAGAACGCCGGATACTCGACACGAAAAAGGGAACCTCCCATATGGCGGTCAAAGCGGCGGAAATGGTCCTTGCCCAAAGGGGTATTTCCCCCGAAGAGATCGATGTGCTCCTGACGGCCACGGTGACTCCGGATCTGCTGGTCCCGAGTATGGCGGCGGTCGTCCAACGGGAATTGGGCGCCACCCGGTGCTGGGGCTATGATCTCAACGGTGGATGTACTGGTTTTCTCTGCGCCTTCACCACCGCCGCACAGTTTATCGAGTCCGGCAGGTATCGGAAGGTTCTGGTGATCGGGGCGGACAAGATGAGCGCCATCATTGACTACGAAGACCGAAACACCTGCATCCTTTTCGGGGACGGGGCCGGTGCGGTGCTGGTGGAACCCTCCGACGATGACGATACCGGTGTGAAAGACTTTATTCTCCATATGGACGGCAGCGGGGAAGATTACTTGTATATGACCGGCGGCGGAAGCCGGCACCCGGCCTCCCTGAGTACGGTCAACGACAAGATGCATTACCTCTATCAGGATGGCCGCACGGTTTACAAACATGCCGTCAATGGGATGGCCGACGTTTTTCTCCGGGTTCTTGAAAGAAACGGGTTGAGCGGTGAGGATGTGAATCTGTTTATCCCCCACCAAGCCAACTACCGGATCATCGACGCGGTGGCCAAAAAGGTCGGCATTTCCAAAGACAGGGTGATGATCAACGTGCACAAATATGGCAATACGACCGCCGGTACCATTCCCATTGCGTTGTCCGAAGCGCACCAGGAAAACCGGATGAAATATGAGGACTGGGTCGTCATGGCCGCTTTCGGGGCCGGATTTACCTGGGGGAGCGTGCTGCTGAAATGGGCACTGAAGTGACCGGACGGCGCCCGGCGGTGACACCCTGCGCCGTCACGATTAAGATCTCGCCCGAACGAAGCAGTTTTTAAGAATCCGCCATGAGCTGAAAGCCGTTTGGTACATGCTCGATTCCTTCTATGCCGGTAATCACGCCAAAACTTTCAGACCAGAGGGGCGGTGGCAGTTTAAATCCGATGTAAGAAACGGTCGATACGCATCGCCGGCCTCGATATCCGCCGAGACGACACTGGCGCCCATCTCACGTCATTTCGCAGCACCCCCCCATTCCCCCCGGGCGCATCGCGCATCCGTTTTCCCGCCCGTGAAGCAATGCACGGGGTATGCCCCGTCTATCCAAAAGCATTACATTTTGGTATAATTATAGGTACCGAATGCGATCGGCGTACTGTTATAACCACCACAATCAGACCTTTATAGCAGTTGTCAAAAATATGTTCCGATTCAAGGCAGGGTCCAGGTTTCGCAACGGAATTCTGACAATCGCTATAGAGAGCATGCCACCGGTAAAATACACAACATCGGGCAGAAAGAGACGGACCAGGGCGAGGGTTTACCTGAGATTCGGTTTAACCGCCGGTCTTGTGATCACCCTCGCCCTAACGGCGTTTACAGCAAACACGCAAGCAGCGGCACCGAATCAATCCCCCCTGCCCTTTGAGACAGCGATCCGATCGACATTTAATAAGCTTATCGACGATGTCCGGAAGGACCTTGGGAATACCAGCGGTCCGGAAGAGATGGTTATCGTCCTGGATCTCTTTTCGGATGAAGACACCGGGGAAATTCCTCGGGTGAGTCAACGGATCCAATCGGTCATGCTGGACGAGGCGACCCGCCGGTTCTTCGAATTTCGCGTGGCTCGATTCACGCTGGAAGAATCCCGAAATGCCGATTACATGATCCGCGGATCGATCCATTTGGGAGCTACCGAAACCAAGGATATCATTATTTATCGGGTTTCGGCGGAGGTCATTGACGCCTGGAACATGAACACGATCGGAACTGCCCGGAAGTGGGTTTCCGATCCGGAACTCGATTATAACCCGCTGGCATTGTACCATGATAATCCGTTCTATGACCCGGCCTATTTCCAGCGAAAAAAAGTCAAGGGAGAGGTCGGCAACATCGGTTCGACCGCCCATCCCATCTACTCGATGGAGACCCTGGCACTGCTTCGGGATGCAACCTCGGCATATGAGCGCAGGAACTATCAAAACGCCCTTGCCTTGTTCTCAGATGCGGCAGCGCGGGCGGACGGTCAGACCCTCCTGATCTTAACCGGGCTATATCTCACAAACTTCCGCCTAGGCCGTTTAACCGAAGCAGATAGCACGTTTACCCGGATCATCGACATCGGTGTGAAAAGATACGGTAAGATTACTGTCCGGTTCTTGTTTCGGAAGAATTCTGTGGATTTCTGGGAAGGCGATGTGGCTACGGCGCGCTACGGGGCTTGGCTTGGCAGAATCGGTGAGTACTTCTATCAAAGAGAGGATTGCCTTCGCATTGTCGGCCATTCCAGCAATTCAGGGCCAGAACCCTGGAACGAGCAGCTGTCAGTGCTTCGCGCAGAACAAATTCAGTATCTTCTGAGAGGCAGCCTTCCCGGTGTCAAAAAACGAACACTGGCAACCGGCGTGGGATCGAGGGAAAATGTGGTGGGCATCGGCACCGACGACGAGCGGGACGCCCTGGATCGGCGAGTAGAACTCATCCCGGTAGTCTGCAAAGAGTTGGAATGACATACCAGATCAGACAGATCTACCCCACGGCCCTTGCCGCCATGGAATAAATCGACCCAGAGGAGGGGGACGTGATCACGGCCTCAGTGCATTGCTCCAACGATGCGAAATACTCTTCTTTGAGCGAATCCATTAACTCTTTTACCGATATGATTTCCTGAATCCGGTACGCATTTTTTCCGGCAAAGGCGAATCCGCGATTGAATCTGCCCTTTCGGGCATTTCCGAGGGCGATGGCAATGCAGTAAGGACTGGTTTCCCGGTTACAGGTCTTGATGCAGTGATACGGGCATTTGAACGGTTTCCGTTTTCCCTGGCTGACCTCGTCCAGAAACGAATTTTGAACAGCCCTTCCCGGCAGGCCCACCGGACTTTTGATGATGACCATATCTTCTTTTGTGGATGCCACGTACACCTGCTTGAACGCCTCATCCGCATCGCATTCATGTGTTGCCACAAAACGGGTCCCCATCTGCACGCCGGCCGCCCCAACTTCCAGGAACCGGTGGATGTCCCGGCCGGTAAAAATACCACCTGCCGAAATGACCGGGATTGGAGTCGAGTTCCTGGCTTCAAAGGGTTTTACGGCTTCGATGACATCCAGGACCAGATGTTCCAGGGAAAAGGCCGGGTCGTCGATCTGTTCCGATTTGAATCCAATATGTCCCCCGGCTTTAGGTCCCTCGACGACGAACCCGTCCGGCAGATAATCAAACCGGGACAGCCATTTTTTACACAGGATCATTGCCGCTCGACCAGACGATACGATCGGCACAAGGCTGGTTTTGGAGCCGTCCGGAAGATAGCTGGGAAGGTCAAGGGGCAGACCAGCCCCCGCAAAGATGATATCGATGCCCTCCTCAATCGATGTGCGGACCATATCGCCGAAATTGGTCAGCGCTACCATGATGTTAACGCCGAGAACACCCCGGGTCATTTTTTTTCGTGCCCTGCGGATTTCCCGTTTCAACACCCGGATGTTGGCCCCATCCGGGTCTGTCGCGATATCCGGCTCGTGAATACCCGGCATGGCCGCTGCGATGACGCCGATGCCGCCTTGATTGGCGACCGCGGAGGAGAGACCGGAGAGAGAAATTCCGACGCCCATGCCCCCCTGGATAATCGGTAATGTACTGACATGACTTCCTATTTTTAATGACGGCATATTCATTAGGGTTTGCCTCCGAATCCTGAAAGGAAACGTCACCGGGGTTCTGATGCGGCGCACTGCACCCGCTGGCGGAGATCCGATCGTCATAAAATTGAACACGAGACCGCCACGCACCGGCGATCAATGACTTGATTTTAGAAAATAAGCGGGACCAAGACAAGCCGGGCGCGCTGTTTTACAAAAGTTTTACAAATGGTGGTTTTTAACATCCGCGGAAACGATATCATGGTGTGCCCGGGCGGGGGCTAAGGTGGAGGGGCAGCATCAAACATGTAGCCTACCGAGCGGATGCTTTTGAAGTACCTGGGGTTTTTCGGATCTGTTTCGAAATATTTTCTCAGACGGACCACGAAATTATCCACCGTCCGGCTTGTCACTTGCCGCGTATATCCCCAGCCGACCTCGAGGAGCTTTGCCCGGGAAAGCGGTTTACCACAGTTTACGATAAAGAGCTTGAGAAGCCGCAGCTCCTGGTCTGTCAGGGCGATCTCACCCTGCCGGCAATCGGCAGTGCCTGTTTCAAAATCAATGGTATTTTCCCCGAAGACGTACCTGGTCATGACCATTTCTGTCGATGCGCTCACCCCAGCGCTCCAGTCCGCGCGCTTTAGAAGGCGGTCCGCCCGGAGCAGGAATTCCTCAAGGTTAAATGGTTTGGGCAAGTAATCATCCACACCGTAGGAAAGCCCTTTGATAATGTCATCGGATGCAGCTTTGGCCGAAAGAATCAAGATGGGAACCCGTTCATCCTCCAGACGGATAGCCTGGAGAACCGACAATCCATCAATGCCGGGCAACATAACATCCAGCACGATGAGGTCCGGTCGCTCCTGTTTCCAGACCTGAAGCCCCGTCGGACCGTCATGGGCGCTGACGGTGTCATGCCCCTGAAGACCCAGATTCAATGCCAGCCCCTCTGCGATGTGCGCATCGTCTTCAATGATGAGAATGCATTTTTTCCGGTCCTTATCCATGGGAAACCCTTGTCCTCAACCTGTCATCATGCCGATTCGCTATACGATAATACGTCCGGGCAGTTTCAGGGTAAATGCCGATCCTCGGCCTTTTCCCTCGCTGGTTGCAGTGACTTTCCACTTGTGAATGTGGGCGATGGTCCGCACCAGGAAGAGGCCAAGTCCGCTCCCTTTGGCGCTCATCTTGTCCACTTCGCCGACCTGGTAAAACTTTCTGAAAATCTTCCGCTTCTCGCTTCTTTCGAATCCAATGCCGTTGTCCTGAAAACAGATCTGGAGATTTCGCTTCCCGGGCACGAGCCGGATGTCGATCTCGGGGGGGGCCGAATCATTGTAGATGATGGCATTTGTCATCAGGTTCATCAACAGCATCTCAATCAGAGGCGGGTTGATCCGGTAGTTGGGAAGCCGCTGGTCCACCGGGTGGACGCGGATAATCGCGTCCGGAAACAGATGACTGTTGTCGTTTACAAAACCGTCTATGAACTCGACCATATTCACCGAAACAAACTCATGCTCATAGCTTTTGCTTTCGATCCTGGACAGATTCAGGATACGGTTGATATTGTCCGACAGTCGGCCGACGTCCGCAATCATATACTGAATGTATTTGAGCTGATCGGACCTGGGCAGTTGATGCTTTGAGAATGTTTGCAAATACAGCTTCAGGGACGTCACCGGGGTTTTCAGTTCATGGGTAAAATTGTTGATGAAATTGTTTTGTAAACGATATAGCTGAAATGATTTTTGGCCATATACAAAGATGCTGAAGATCCCCATCAAGATCGCCCCGACCAGCAAAGAGAGGACCATGATGACCACCCAGGTCTCGGCGGCCATGAACTGGGCCGCATCCAGGTTGAATCGGTCCACCACAGCCCGCAAACCGACACTGGCCTCCATATACCAGTAGATATACAGAAACAGGGATGTCCCGAGGGCGACGATGGACAGGATGAAAATAAGAATCGGATGTAGAAACCATCTGGGTGATTTCATGGCGGCTCGGACTTCGTCGGCTTGGGGATAGACGGCGTCAGGTGTTTATAGCAGGTTTTGCCGAAGGTGGGAACCGTCCGGGGGGAATCCGGATATGAACCTGTTCGGTATCGGAATCGAGACAGAATGGCCAACTTCGACGCCGATACCGATTCCGAACCCGATTCCGATACCGATGACTCGGCAACTTTCAACCACGTCAACACGCCACAAATCGGAACGGAATTCTGAGAAAAGATTTCATGCAATGTTTGGGCTAAAGGTCGATGTTGTAGGCTTTTATTTTCGTCAACAAACTAGGATGACTGATTTCCAGCAGTTTCGAGGCCTGGGTCCGGTTTCCCCCGGTCGCTGTCAGGGCTCTGACAATCAGGTGTTTTTCCAGCGATTTTTGAGCAGTCTTCAACGAGAATCCATCAAACATCGTGTCAAAGCTCTCGACCTGGACGGCAGCACCCAGATCCGGGGGGAAGTGCTCCGGCGTTAGAATCGGCTCCTCGGCCAACACCACCGCCCGTTCCAGGACGTTTTCCAGTTCGCGCACATTCCCCGGCCAGTGGTGTTGTTGCAGAAGCTTCATTGCGGCCGGGGTAATCCCCTTTGTGTCCTTTGAAAATTTTTCATTAAATATGTTGATAAAATGTTGGCACAGCAAGGGGATATCCTCGGCCCAGTCCCGCAGCGGCGGGACGATGATGTGCACCACGTTCAACCGATAATACAGATCTTCCCGAAAATTACCGTTGGCGACTTCCTCTTCGAGGTTTTTGGCTGTGGCAGCAATGACCCGTACATCGATTTTTCGAGTTTTGGAGTCACCCACCAGACGGATTTCGTTTTCCTGAAGCACCCGTAGCAGCTTGACCTGAAGGGACAAGGGCAGTTCGCCGATTTCATCCAGGAAAATGGTGCCGCCGTGAGCCTCTTCGAACAATCCCTTTTTGTTTCGGTCGGCTCCCGTAAAGGCGCCCTTCTTGTGCCCGAACAGCTCGCTTTCGAGCAGATTTTCAGGAATGGAGCCGCAGTTCACCGGGACCAGGGGGACACGGGCCCTGTCTCCTTTGTCATGGATGCCTCGAGCCATCAATTCCTTTCCGGTGCCGCTCTCACCGGTAATCAACACCGTCGTATTGTAGGCCGCCACCTTCTCGGCCAGGCGGAATACGCCTTGCAGGACCGGACTGCGGCCCACCATATTCCCGAAGCTGTAACTCTCCTGAATCCGGCGTATCCGTTCCTTGAGCCAGCGGTTTTCCCGCTTCAGGCTTTCCCGTTCTTCAGCCTTTCGCAGGGTGAGCAACACCTCGTCCGGCTTGAAAGGCTTTGAGATAAAATCGTAGGCGCCCTCTTTCATGGCCTCCACAGCCGTATCGATGGTTCCAAACGCAGACATCATGATCACTGTCGATTCCCAGAGTTTGTCCCTGGCCGTTGACAGAAACTCCATGCCGGTCATACCCGGCATTTTCAGGTCGCAGAGGATGAAATCGTACATGGTCTGATCCACGATGCGCAGCGCATCCGTTCCGTCGGCAGCGGTATCGACCAGGTACCCGGCCTTTTTCAAAATCGTTGACAGCATGTGGCGCATGTTCGCCTCATCGTCAATGATCAACAATCGCTTTGGCGCAGTCAGGGAAATATCCATGTTTTTTCCAGCCATGGGATGCCTCTTTACATACAATGTCGGTTTTTCTCGAAATTACGTCGAGAAGAAAGGGTACGATTTCTCTCCCCTGCGTATAGTTTCAAGGGTCCGAGGAACCAAGGGTCCAAGGGGTCGAGGGGTCGCTATTTAACGAAGGCGATTCCAGATCTTTTGAAAAGCCCATTTCCGGATGCCGGCCTCCGCCGGCATGACGGAAGCAACACACTGACTCTTTGGTTATTTAGCGGTTCACTCGAACCCTTGAACCTTTGACCCCTTGAGTCCTGTCACTCATCCAGCAACGGCAGGAAAATCGTCATGGTGGTTCCGACATCCTTGCGACTGGCCGCCATTATCCGCCCCCCCAGGCTTTCGACAATCATGAAACAGACGGAGAGCCCGAGTCCCGTCCCTTTTCCCGGGGCCTTCGTCGTAAAAAAGGGATCGAAAACGTTGTCCAGGTGATCGTCCGAAATACCCGGCCCATTGTCGATAAACATCAATTTAATAAATTCCTGCGCACTGTCGTTTCCGGGTCCGTCCCGATTCTGGGTTTTGCTTCGGATAACCAGGGAGCCGTCTACGGATCCGTCCATCCCGGCGATCGCATCCGCCGCATTGATGATCAGATTGAGAAATACCTGTCGAAGCTGGTTCGAATCGGCCATCACCTTGTCTTTTCCGGCGCCCTTTTCCAGAGTTACTGAGATATTGGCAACCAGCGGTTGAACCTGAGCAACACTGACCAGATCATCCAACACGTCGTGTACCGACACCGGATCGAGTTCCCCGGTGGAAGGGCGCGAAAAATCGAGGAGTTGCCTGAGAATCATGCTGATGCGCTGAATTTCGTTTTCGGCCCTCTGGATGTACTCGGATCGTTCCGACCCAGGCAGATCCGCCTGTTTGAGCAGATCCAGATAGCCAATGATGATTCCGATAGGGTTGCCGATCTCATGGGCGATGCCGGAAGAGAGCCGCCCGACGGATGCAAGCTTTTCCGCCTGGATAATGTCCTTATGAGCCTTTTTCAGATCGACGTTTGTCTCTTCCAGAGTCTGGACCGTCTGGCGCAACGTCTCACGATCATCGGAAATTCGCTGAAAAAGGCTGTTCAGCGCCTTTGATAGCCGGTTGAATTCGCTTTCTCCCTGTTCGGACACAAAAAGGAGTGTATCCTCTTCCTGGAAGGATTCCGCACGCTTGAGCAGCCGGAGCATCGGGCGGACCGCAATTCTGGAAATTCGCAGCATTCCGATGAGGCTCAAAAGACCTGCATTGATCGATATGTAGATCAGGATAATACGTTGAATATCGCGAAGCTGCTGGTATATGCCTTCGAGGGGCAGCGCCATACTGATTGCCGCCACAACGACCCCATCGGCGTATAACGGCGCCGAATGGGCCATGTACTTGTCCCGCTTCCAGAACACACCCCAGGTGTCCCCGAAAAACTGCCGTTCCGAAATTTTTGTTTCAAATGCCTGGCGGGCGAGGGATTCGAGCTTTCCCCGGAGCGGGGCCTGGACGGAACCAAGATGTAACACCCGATCCTTCCTGTCGACAACAACCATTTCCAGGAAGCCGACAGCATCCTGGAGGCGTATCAGTTCTCCCCTGAAAGATGCAGCGATCAGTGTGTCGGAGGATATGTCTAATGCCTGCAGGCGTTGTTCGAGTGAGTTGACAACCAGCTGGCCTTTGGCAATTTCGGTCCGAAGCAGCTCCTTCTGCAAGGTGGCGGTCATGACCAGGTCGATCAACACCATGGCGAGGATAAGCAGAACCGCGAGGGTAAGAAATATTTTGCTCTTCAGTCCGAATGGAAAGGCCATGGTTCGGTTTGCCAGTTGCCCCGTTCGCCCGTGGGCCCGTTGGCCCGGGGGCTGGTTGATTCGGTTCTACCGGATACAGGATCCAAGATTCAGGATCCAGGATGCCATGATCGAGCAGTCAAACCCTGGGCTGTAAAGCCTGCAGCCTGTATCTTGAACCCTGAATCGTATTCTCAGCATCCAGGATCGAGCCTCAGCCTCCTGACACCTGACACCTGACACCTGACACCTGAAAGCAGCAGTTAAGCCCTTTATATCACAGAATTATTAAAAAATATAATATGAGTATTAAAATGTTTAATGGGAATCGAACCGTGCAGCGATTTTATGATACGCGACGATGTCGCTCATGGGATGCTGCACCGGGGCAGGTATTTCGTTTTGCTATATGAAATCATCAAGACCATGAAGCTCGCCGCAGCAAGTTGTGGGGTATAGTGGTTGTCCTGAATATGTCCCGTTTGCAGAAATATGAAAATAATGACCGCAGAGTTGCAGAAGGCGCACAATTAAAAAACCCGAATTCCGGTATCGGAATTCGGGTTTGAAAAAAATTCGGCGGCGTCCTACTCTCCCACTCAGTCGCCCGAGCAGTACCATCGGCGCTAAAGAGCTTAACTTCCGTGTTCGGGATGGGAACGGGTGTCTCCTCTTCGCAATTGCCACCGAAAAGTCAAGAACAGATGAATGGTGTTTGGTTTATTGTGTTTTGTTTAATGCCAAACACGAAATACCAATCACGAAACACCAAATACAATCTGAATATGGGTACATCAAGACGCTCAGTAACTTTTCCAAGTTAAAAGGAGTGGCCAAGCCTCACGACCGATTAGTACCAGTAAGCTGAACACGTTGCTGTGCTTGCACACCTGGCCTATCAACCTCGTAGTCTACGAGGGGTCTTTAGTCCCGAAGGATGGGAGATCTAATCTCGAGGTTGGCTTCCCGCTTAGATGCTTTCAGCGGTTATCCATTCCGAACTTAGCTACCCAGCAATGCCGCTGGCGCGACAACTGGACCACCATTGGTTCGTCCATTCCGGTCCTCTCGTACTAGGAACAGCTCCTCTCAAATCTCCTACGCCCACGAAAGATAGGGACCAAACTGTCTCACGACGTTTTAAACCCAGCTCACGTACCACTTTAATTGGCGAACAGCCAAACCCTTGGGACCTGCTTCAGCCCCAGGATGTGATGAGCCGACATCGAGGTGCCAAACCGCCCCGTCGATGTGAACTCTTGGGGGCGATAAGCCTGTTATCCCCGGCGTACCTTTTAGCCGATGAGCGACGGCCCTTCCATTCGGGACCGCCGGATCACTAAGACCTACTTTCGTACCTGCTCGAAATGTCTCTCTCGCAGTCAAGCTCCCTTATGCCTTTACACTCCACGGCTGGTTTCCAATCAGCCTGAGGGAACCTTCGCGCGCCTCCGTTACTCTTTGGGAGGCGACCGCCCCAGTCAAACTACCCACCAGACACTGTCCTTGGCCCGGATAACGGGTCAAAGTTAGAACTCTAAAATAACAAGGGTGGTATTTCAAGATTGGCTCCACCGAGACTAGCGTACCGGTTTCATAGCCTCCCACCTATCCTACACATGATATTCCAAAATCCAATGTCAAGCTGTAGTAAAGGTGCCGGGGTCTTTCCGTCTTTTCGCGGGTAGACGGCATCTTCACCGCCAATACAATTTCACTGAGTCCCTGGTTGAGACAGTGCGGAAGTCGTTACGCCATTCGTGCAGGTCGGAACTTACCCGACAAGGAATTTCGCTACCTTAGGACCGTTATAGTTACGGCCGCCGTTTACCGGGGCTTCGGTTCAGAGCTTCGCCCACCGAAGCGGACTAACAAATCCCCTTAACCTTCCGGCACCGGGCAGGCGTCAGACCCTATACATCGTCTTGCGACTTAGCAGAGTCCTATGTTTTTAGTAAACAGTCGCTACCGCCATTTCTCTGCGACCCCCTTCAGCTCAACAAGTAAATTGTATCACCTAATGAGGGCACACCTTCTCCCGAAGTTACGGTGTCATTTTGCCGAGTTCCTTAACCAGGGTTCTCTCAAGCGCCTTAGGATTCTCTCCTCGCCTACCTGTGTTGGTTTACGGTACGATCACCTGAATATCTCGCTAGAGGCTTTTCTAGGCAGTATGGGATCAATCAGTTTGTTCCCGCAAGCGGGATCCTCATCACCTCTCGGCCTTTAAATGAAAGGACGGATTTTCCTATCCTTCCGGCCTACCGGCTTGAACCACCTAATCCAACAGGTGGATGACCTACCCTTCTGCGTCCCCCCATCACTCTCGCCCCCGAAGGGGCATTGATATACTGGTGGTACAGGAATATTAACCTGTTTTCCATTACCTACGCCTTTCGGCCTCGGCTTAGGGATCGACTAACCCTGAGAAGATTAGCTTTACTCAGGAAACCTTGGGCTTTCGGCGAGCGGGTTTTTCACCCGCTTTATCGTTACTCATGTCAGCATGGTCTCTTCTGTCCTGTCCAGCCGTTCTCACGATCGACCTTCAACCCGAACAGAATGCTCCCCTACCGGACCTTCCCGTCGAAACGGAAAAGAACCCGCAGCTTCGGTAATGTGCTTAAGCCCCGTTACATTTTCGGCGCAGACTCACTCGACCAGTGAGCTGTTACGCTTTCTTTAAAGGGTGGCTGCTTCTAAGCCAACCTCCTGGTTGTCTGGGCATTTCCACATCCTTTCCCACTTAGCACATATTTAGGGACCTTAGCTGGCGATCTGGGCTGTTTCCCTCTCGACCACGGAACTTAGCTCCCGTAGTCTGACTCCTGCAATAGAAGTTAACGGTATTCGGAGTTTAGTTAGGTTTGGTAATCTGGTAGGACCCCTAGCCCATCCAGTGCTCTACCCCCGTTACTTAATTTGCAAGGCTATACCTAAATATATTTCGGGGAGAACCAGCTATTTCCAAGTTTGTTTGGCCTTTCACCCCTATCCACAGCTCATCCGAGTAGTTTTCAACCTACAACGGTTCGGGCCTTCACGCAATTTTACTTGCGCTTCACCCTGGCCATGGATAGATCACTTGGTTTCGGGTCTACTCCACGCAACTAATTCGCCCTATTCAGACTTGCTCTCGCTCCGGCTACACCTAACGGCTTAACCTCGCTACGCAGAATAACTCGCTGACTCATTATGCAAAAGGCACGCGGTCAGGCTGAATAACGCCGCAGCGATACTCATAGCCCTCCCACTGCTTGTAGGCAAACGGTTTCAGGTACTATTTCACTCTCCTCACCGGAGTACTTTTCACCTTTCCCTCACGGTACTAGTTCACTATCGGTCACCAAGTAGTGTTTAGCCTTAGGAGATGGTCCTCCCAAATTCCCACAGGGTTCCTCGTGTCCCGCGGTACTTGGGGATTCAATCCAGGAAGTCTGAATCATTTCGCTTACCGGACTTTCACCGTCTATGGTTTTGCTTCCCAGCAAATTCAGCTATAAATCAGTTTTGTAACTTCCCGACGGATCCGAAACTCCGTCCAATTGAACCCCACGACCCCGAATATGCAACGCTTTCGGGCTTGACACATATTCGGTTTGGGCTGTTCCCCGTTCGCTCGCCGCTACTGAGAGAATCACTATTGTTTTCTTTTCCTGCAGGTACTAAGATGTTTCAGTTCCCTGCGTTCGCCTCTGCAACCTATGGATTCAGTTACAGATGTATCGGCACTACCCGATACGGGTTTCCCCATTCAGAAATCTCCGGATCAAAGTTTGTTTAGCAACTCCCCGAAGCTTATCGCAGCTAGCCACGTCTTTCATCGCCTCTTGGTGCCAAGGCATCCACCGTTTGCCCTTAATAGCTTGGCCACAAAATAATTGACATGATCACATTGAATGCTTGTATTGGCTTCATGTCTTTCTACAAATTGTCAAAGAGCAATAATTTATTTCGCCCGAGGCGAACTAAATTAAATCGTTAGATTGCCAACCGGTCGCAGTCAACCGGTCGACCGGTTGGCAACACAACGATTATTAGAAATTAAAAGATGGCGGACACCGAACAGTCCGGTACGATAGTCACACCGTTCAAGTGGTGCGATCTTACTATGACGTTTCTCACACACCAACCAGTCTGTAGCTTTCACTGAAGTGGCGGAGGCCAGCGGGTCCGTACTCCCCCTCCCGCACGAGGCGCGGGATGTCTCGCCCGATCATTTAATTCCTCCTTCCATCAACCTTCCAAGAAATGGTGGAGGTGAACGGATTCGAACCGATGGCCTCCTGCGTGCAAGGCAGGCGCTCTCCCAGCTGAGCTACACCCCCGAAGTTACACAGTTCAATGGACAAGGGGCTGTATACTATACTCTTATTCCCCTGCCTTCTGTGGTGGGCCTGGATGGAGTTGAACCATCGACCTCACGCTTATCAGGCGTGCGCTCTAACCGAACTGAGCTACAGGCCCCCATTGATTCTGGATCTCGGATCGAGGATTCGGGATTTGTGAAACCAGCTAGTTTCCAAAAATCCAAAATCCAGTTGAGCCCATCTTTCATTTCAAAATGTTAGAGAACGACACTTGATCTCTCAAAACTAAATAGCGGACGAATGAATCGGAAGGTTTTTATCTTTCTAAAAAATAGAACTTGTTGTTTTTCTTCCTTAGAAAGGAGGTGATCCAGCCGCTGGTTCCCCAACGGCTACCTTGTTACGACTTCACCCCAATCATCAGCCATACCTTAGGCGCCTGCATCCCCGAAGGGTTTGCCCAACGACTTCTGGTACAACCAACTCTCATGGTGTGACGGGCGGTGTGTACAAGGCCCGGGAACGTATTCACCGTGGCATGCTGATCCACGATTACTAGCGATTCCAGCTTCATGGAGTCGAGTTGCAGACTCCAATCCGAACTACGAACTGCTTTCTGGGATTAGCTCACCCTCGCGGGTTGGCGACCCTTTGTACAGCCCATTGTAGCACGTGTGTAGCCCTGGACATAAAGGCCATGAGGACTTGACGTCATCCCCACCTTCCTCCCCGTTAACCGGGGCAGTATCTTTAGAGTCCCCAACTGAATGATGGTAACTAAAGAAAGGGGTTGCGCTCGTTGCGGGACTTAACCCAACATCTCACGACACGAGCTGACGACAGCCATGCAGCACCTGTCACCGGGCTCCCCGAAGGGCACTCTAATCTTTCAAAAAGATTCCCGGGATGTCAAATCCAGGTAAGGTTCTTCGCGTTGCGTCGAATTAAACCACATGCTCCACCGCTTGTGCGGGCCCCCGTCAATTCCTTTGAGTTTTAACCTTGCGGCCGTACTCCCCAGGCGGAACACTTAATGCGTTTGCTGCGGCACAGCAGGGGTCAATACCCGCTACACCTAGTGTTCACCGTTTACTGCGTGGACTACCAGGGTATCTAATCCTGTTTGCTCCCCACGCCTTCGCGCCTCAGCGTCAGTATTGGTCCAGGAAGTCGCCTTCGCCACCGGTGTTCCTCCTGATATCTACGCATTTCACCGCTACACCAGGAATTCCACTTCCCTCTCCCATACTCAAGTCCCTTAGTTTCAAGTGCACTTCCGGGGTTGAGCCCCGGGCTTTCACACCTGACTTAAAAGACCGCCTACGCGCTCTTTACGCCCAGTAATTCCGAATAACGCTTGCACCCCCCGTATTACCGCGGCTGCTGGCACGGAGTTAGCCGGTGCTTCCTTCAGTGGTACCGTCAGCACATGGTGATATTAGCACCACGTGGGTTCTTCCCACTTGACAGAGCTTTACGACCCGAAAGCCTTCATCACTCACGCGGCGTTGCTGCGTCAGGGTTTCCCCCATTGCGCAAAATTCCTCACTGCTGCCTCCCGTAGGAGTCTGGACCGTGTGTCAGTTCCAGTGTGGCTGATCATCCTCTCAGACCAGCTAACCATCGCAGCCTTGGTAGGCCATTACCCTACCAACAAGCTAATGGTACGCGGGCTCATCCCCAAACAGTAGCTTACATGTAGAGGCCACCTTTGATCTCAAGCACCTGAGTGCCTGAGATGTTATCCGGTATTAGCATCGCTTTCGCAATGTTATCCCCGACTCGGGGGAAGATTACCCACGCGTTACTCACCCGTGCGCCACTTTACTAACTTCAGCAAGCTGAAGCGTTCTCGTGCGACTTGCATGTGTTAAGCACGCCGCCAGCGTTCATTCTGAGCCAGGATCAAACTCTCCAATTGAATTGTACAATGCTGTTTGGAGTAACAGCATCTTTTTTTTTCGGACCCGACTCATCCGAATCCACTATTTAGTTTTCAAAGATCAAATGTTTACCATGTTCGACATGGCGGATGGTGCTTTGCTTGACAATGACTTTTGTCCGCAAAAGCGACCCTTTAAATATACTATCGACCTCGTTTTTGTCAACCTTTTTTTTCGACTTCAGGCAGGAAAAATTTTGTAGTTTTTTCCAAATCTCTGAGGCAGGCGCAAAAGTTATAAATATACGTTTTTCAAATTGCTGTCAAGCGATTATTTGCTTTTTTCGCAGCTAAGTCACGCTCGATGAAAGGTTGCTGTCGGAGGCTATTCAGCTCAACGAAAGCCTGAGGAAATTACACCGACTTAAGCTGTTTGTCAACTTAATTCTGACAAATTCTCACTTTTTCAGCGTTGTGGTTTAATCTTGTGAAATCGTTTCTTACCCGATTGCAAAATGATGTTTCCGGCACCATCGAAATCTCGATCACTGATGGATTGATCGAAGGATTCGATCCGCTGCCCGTTTACATATGCGCCGCCCTGTTGGATGAGACGGCGGGCAGCGCCGCCTGATGCAGCCAGCCCTACTTCCTGGAAAAGTTTAAAGGCAGGGATACCCTCCTTTAAGGTCGCCAACTTCATAGCGCTCTGGGGCACACTGACGTCGTCTGAGAGCGCATCACCCCTGGGTATGGAGCTCGAAGGCAGAATATGGGCCGTAATTTGTCGATGGCCGAAAATGCTGGCAGCCCCTTGAAAGGCTTTAACAGCCTCCTCTCGGCCGTGGGCCAGGCGGGTCGCTTCAAAGGCCAGAACGACCTTGGCACTGTTGAGATCAGCGCCCTCGAGCGTTTCTATCGCACGAATTTCCGCCATCGGCAAAAACGTAAACAGGGCCAGGAATCGAGCCACGTCCCGGTCATCCGTATTGACCCAGAACTGGTAGTAGTCATAGGGCGAAGTTCTGGCAGCGTCCAGCCAGACGGCTCCCTTGGCGGTTTTTCCCATTTTTTCACCGCTGGACGTCGTAATCAAGGGAAACGTCACCCCGAAAACTGTTTTTTGATGCACCCGGCGATTGAGTTCAACCCCGGCCACAATATTGCCCCACTGATCACTGCCCCCCATCTGGAGCCGACAGTCGTGGCGCCGACACAATTCAAGGAAGTCATAGGCTTGCAGCACCATGTAATTGAACTCAATGAAGCTTAAGCCTTCTTCTGAATCAAGCCGAATTTTGTAGCTCTCGGCTTTTATCATGCGATTGACTGAAAAATGACGGCCATAATCCCGCAGGAATGGAATATATTCTAATTCGGCGAGCCAATCCGCATTGTTCAGCATCAGGGCGCGATCTTCACTAAAATCGAGAAAATGGGAAAGTTGTTTCTTTAGGCCCAGGGCATTTTCGGCCAAGGCCTCAAGTGTCAACATTTTCCTCATTTCGGTTTTGCCGGAGGGATCTCCGACCATCCCCGTTCCGCCGCCGACCAGGGCTATCGGCCGATGTCCGTTGCGCTGCATATGGGCCAGGGACATGATCGGGATCAGGCTGCCGACATGAAGACTGGAAGCAGTCGGATCAAATCCGATATAGCAGGTAATGCTGCCTTGCTCGACATATTCCTTTAACTCCTGGTCGTGAGTGGTCTGTTCAACAAAACCACGTTCCTTTAACACATCAATTACGTTGGGCATCTTGGATACTCACCTTATCTATTTGGCCGCTATTTGCCTATTTTGGGCCTCAGAACCGTTATCCAGCCTGGTTTGGAAACCTATTTGTTGGCATACTCCACCGCCCGGGTCTCCCGAATTACCGTCACTTTGATCTGGCCGGGGAATGTTAAGGATTCTTCAATTTTTTTCACCACGTCCCGGCTGAGAAAAATGGCTTCTTCATCAGAAATTTTATTGCTTTCCACAATTACCCGCAACTCCCGCCCGGCTTGGATCGCGTAGGTATTGGCAACACCTTTGAAAGAGTTGGCAATGTTTTCAAGATCCTCCAGGCGTTTAATGTAATTTTCCAACAATTCTTTGCGGGCTCCGGGCCGGGCTCCCGAGAGACCGTCAGCAGCCTGTACCAGCAAGGCATATACGGAATTCGGGGTAACATCCTCGTGATGGGCGGAAACGGCGTGCACGACTTTCGGGGATTCGCCGAATTTTTTAGCCAGCCGGGAGCCAATGACGGCATGCGGCCCTTCAACCTCGTGATCAACCGCTTTGCCGATATCGTGCAACAATCCCATTCTCCTTGCCATTTTCACATTTAACCCCAACTCGGATGCCATAACGCCAGCCAAAAACCCCACTTCGACTGAGTGCTGTAAAACGTTCTGCGCATAGCTGGTTCGAAATTTCAGGCGGCCGATATACTTGACCAATTCATTGTGTATACCATGCACTCCCAGATCGAAGGCGGCCTGTTCGCCGGCCTCTTTAATTGCCGTGTCGACTTCCTGCCCGACTTTTTTGACGACATCCTCAATGCGAGCCGGGTGAATTCTGCCGTCGGAAATCAATCTCATCAACGACAGGCGTGCAACTTCGCGCCGAACCGGATTAAAACCGGATAGGATTACTGCTTCCGGCGTGTCATCAATGATCAGGTCAATTCCGGTGGCTGCCTCAAGTGCTCGAATATTGCGCCCTTCACGACCGATAATCCGGCCTTTCATCTCATCACTGGGCAATTGAACCACGGATACGGTCCTCTCAGCAACGAAGTCTCCGGCATATCTTTGGATGGCAGTCGCCAGAATTTTCTTCGCTTTTTTATCAGCCTGCTCCTTGGTTTCATTTTCGATTTTCTTGATAAATTTAGCCCCCTCGTAGCGGGCCTCATTTTCCATGGCTCGAATCAGCAGTTCTTTGGCCTGATCAGCCGTCAAGCCGGAAATCTTCTCCAGCTGCCTTTTTTGCTCTTCAAGTAATTCGTTGTACTCCAATTCTTTGCGTTCAAGCTTTCCTTCTCGTTTGGTCAGATGCCTTTCCTTGCGGCCCAACTCGCGATCGCGCCGCTCAAATTGGTCAGTTTTACGATCAATATTCTCTTCCTTCTTCATCAGGCGGGCTTCTCTTTTTTTCAGCTCACCCTGGGTTTCCTTTGTTTCGGCATCGAATTCGCTTTTTAACTTGAAAAGCCTGTCTTTCACCTCCAAATCAGCTTCTTTTAAGAGTGTATCAGCCTTTTTTTTAGATTCTTCGACAAAACGGGCAGCCTCCCCTTCAGCTGCCTTGACCTTCTGGGTTGCAGTTCTGCTTCTTAACCAGTAGGCGATCAACAAACCGGCAACAAAACATAAAATGCCGATTAAGATACTGTAACTATTCATTATATTTCTCCCCGCGATTTAAAACCTAAAGTAGGCACGGATCGCAAAATCGATTACAATCGATTGTCTAAATTAGGTTCCGTTATCCACTTATCACATCTCATTGTAAATTTTGGATTTCGGATATTGGATCGACGGTATCGCTCGCGCAGCGCAGGCGCATGCGCCGCGTGTCGCTCTTTCTACTAGTAAAATAAACAGGATACCTTAAATCCAAAATCCGCATTCCAAAATCTAAAATAGATGGGGGTGCTCGGGGATAAGATATTTGCAGGCATACGCCGAGGGAAAGAAAGCCGAACGGATGCTATCATCCAGTGAATAAGGGGAAGGAAGTACCCCCGCCAAAATGCCGTGTTGTCAGGTCTTTGAACCTATGGTTCAAAGTGGGCACCGTTTAGCTTCTTTAGGCTTTTCTGCATTTTTCAGAACATGCACACCGAAACCAGGGAAGGCTCCCGTTTTCAAAGCTGTTGGGTCAAAGAATACTTCCAATCACGAACATGGCAGGGGCAACAACACCTGCTGCAATTTAGCTACCTTCACCTAATAATCTTCCCGGAAAGTCCACTGAAGGAATTGAATAAATTCGACCGGTATAGGCTGAAAAGAAGGCATTCGAAGAAATTAACAGATCACATATATCAGAATTCAATTCACAAAATAGAGATTATCACTTACTGCACGCCGTTTTCCAATGTATGAATCAAGTTTGCAGTCCGGTCCGTAACATCATGTAATAACTTGGAGTGATTCCTTTTCAATTCCAAATTTTCATTGGCAATATTTAGTGCAGCTAACATTAAGATTGTTAATTTTGACATATTTGATGATTGATTCGCCTGCTGATCTTCAATTCGATTAACCTCATTAACCAGAAGATCAGCCACCTCCTTTGCTTGGGTAACCTCAGCGTTGGCTTTAAACGTATGCGTCTTTCCAAAAAGCTCTATGGTGACAATTTCATCCAATACTTATTGAAGTCTACCTTTCCGGTGCCCATACCATGCCGGCCGCTACTGTTGTCCTTTGGAAACGTCATCGAGCTTGACCAGCAAACCGTCGATTTTTGATCGTATCAAGGCTTTTTCCTCAGCGTAACTTCTTTCCGCCTCAACCTTACCTTGAATCTCCTCCTCTAAGCTTTTAATTTTGTCTTTTTGTTCTAAATTGGCTGCCTCCAAGGCATTGCAATTTTCGATTAGTCTTTCGACTCTTTGCTCAATTTGTTCAAACTGTTTCAATATGAATTCGTTATCCAAAATGCTGACCCCATCGTAAATTAAATTCAATATAATCTGTAATATATCAAAAAGTCAAGAAATAATCCGGCAGTGGGTTTTCATGGCCTTTTCCACTGTCATCAGATCCTGCCAGTTATTGACACCCAGTATTTGCTGATAATTGGACCCGACCACAACGCCCATATTCTTATTTTCCTGATAGCCGATGGCCATGATATCCGTAAGATAGAGTTCGCCCTGGGCGTTGTCCGCCCGGACTTTAGGCAGCGCCTCCAATAAGAAAGGTTTGGCAATGCAATAGATTCCCGTATTTATTAATTTAATTTGCTTCTGGACGGCCGTTGCATCAGCTTCTTCAATGATCGCAGAAACCTGAGAGTTATCGTCGAGCAAAATGCGACCATAGCCACATGGATTTTCCATTTCCACTGCCAGTAGCGAAACATCGCGCCTGGTATTCAGGTGATCCTTTAAAAGTCCACTGATCGTTTCCGGTTGGATTAGGGGTACATCGCCGTACAGGATGATTACATGGCCACAATGCACCGGAATTTGCGGCAGGGCACACAAGACCGCATGCCCGGTGCCGAGCTGATGCTCCTGGTAGGCGAAAATCAGCCCGGCTGCGTCTGACAAGACCGCCCTAACTTTTTCAGCCTGGTTGCCGATAACCACGATGACATCATCTCCGGCGATCTGTCTTGCCGTATCAACGACATAGTTTATCATGGGTCTTCCTTGAATTTCGTGAAGCACCTTGGCCTTGGCAGATTTCATACGAGTACCCATGCCGGCGGCAAGTATAATTACGGCAACATTATTTTTCATTAGTTCTACCTATTTACTCATGAAATTTCACGTTAAAAACAACCCCATCAAAAGGCAAAATTCCAATTCCCAAGCATCAAATTGCAAATAAAAAGGGTAAACCAGCGTGCTGGTTCACCCTCATATTATACAAATTGTGCGTCTGATGTAAACGGCGAAATGGCCGGGTTTCAGTTAAGACAAGCCGGCTCCGGCGATTCGGATGCGCACCATGGCCCGGTCAAGTGCTGCTTTGGCCCGGGCAATATCGATCTTTTCCTTGGCTCGATCGTCGCTCAACCGCTTTTCCGCCCGCTCTACGGCCGCCTTGGCCCGATCGACATCAATATCTTCCATTTTTTCAGAAGATTCCGCCAAAACCGTTACTTTATCCGGCAACGCTTCAGCAAACCCACCGCTGACAAACACGAACTGATCCTTGCCGTTTTCATCCCGGTAATGGATGGCCCCGGTATTCAATGAAGTCATAAACGGCGTGTGGCCGGAAAGTATACCGAATTCTCCCATGGCGCCGGGCGCCATAACAATTTGGGATAGATCGTTGACAACCTGCTTCTCGGGGGTAACAACTTCCAATCTAATATTATCAGCCATATCTATACCTTAAAGATTCCCTCAATGCTAATTGTGCTTTAGAAATCCTGGGACCTTGATTACTCGGCAGCCAAGCTTTTGGCTTTCTCAATTACATCCTCAATGCCTCCCACCATATGAAATGCCTGCTCGGGAAGGTCATCGTGTTTACCTTCAATTATTTCCTTGAATCCCCGAATGTTATCTTCAATCTTAACATAGGCGCCCGGGGTATTGGTAAACACTTCGGCGACATGAAACGGCTGTGACAAAAATCTTTCGAGCTTCCTGGCCCGGGCCACAGTGATCTTATCTTCATCGGCAAGTTCATCAATTCCCAGAATTGCAATAATATCCTGCAGCTCGGTATATTTTTGCAGAATTTGCTGCACTTGGCGCGCAACCTCGTAATGCTCGTCACCGATGTAGGCGGCATCAAGAATTCGTGATGTTGAATCAAGCGGATCCACCGACGGATAAATCCCTTTCTCAACCAATTTTCGTGACAGGACCACGGTTCCGTCAAGGTGGGCAAATGTTGTGGCAGGGGCAGGGTCTGTTAAGTCGTCCGCCGGCACGTACACGCACTGGACCGCCGTAATCGACCCCTTATCGGTGGACGTAATGCGCTCCTGAAGTTCACCCAGATCAACCGCCAGGGTCGGTTGGTAACCAACGGCCGAGGGCATCCTTCCCAGAAGTGCGGAAACTTCGGAACCGGCCTGGGTAAAGCGAAAGATGTTGTCGATGAAGATCAGCACATCCTGACCCTCCTGATCACGAAAATATTCAGCTGCAGTCAGCGCCGAAAGCGCAACCCGCGCCCTGGCTCCGGGCGGTTCGGTCATCTGCCCGTAGATCAGAGCCGCTTTGGGAAGCACGCCGGCCTCTTTCATCTCGTGATAAAGGTCATTGCCTTCACGGGTCCGTTCACCCACCCCCGCAAATACCGAAATACCGCCGTGCTGCAGTGCGATATTATTAACCATTTCCATCATGATGACGGTTTTGCCGACACCGGCGCCGCCAAAGAGGCCCATTTTTCCGCCGCGCGGAAATGGAACCAGTAAATCGATAACTTTAATCCCGGTTTCAAGAACACGGACAGTGGTATCCTGCTCGGTAAACTTGGGCGCTTCGCGATGTATCGGCAGTGTCTTCTCCTGGCTGACCGGCCCCAGGCCATCGACCGGTCGACCGACCACGTTCAGCACGCGCCCGAGGCCGGCTTCGCCCACCGGCATCATAATCGGTTTACCGGTATCTTTGGCTTGCTGGCCTCTGGTCAAACCATCGGTAACATCCATTGCAATGGTTCTGACCACATTATCACCCAGATGCTGTGCTACCTCAACTACCAGGTTGTCCTCTTCGTCGTTTATGGCGGGATTGCTGATCGTAAGAGCCGTATAAATAGTCGGCAATTTGCCTTGCTCAAACTCGACGTCAACAACAGGCCCCATAACCTGCGTGATAGTTCCGATATTCTCTCCCATTTAAAGACCTCCAAATTGGTTATTTGTTATTCGTTATTTGTTATTCGTATTACAGTTACCACATCGGCCGAAAATAAGACCGAGTAACAAATAACAATTAACTACTAGCTGTTTGCTATCCCTTCAAGGCTTCGGCGCCACCGACGATATCCATCAATTCTGCCGTAATGGCCGCCTGACGGGCTTTATTGAATAATAAAGTCAAATTCTCGATAAAATCATTACATGCCTTGGTGGCGTTGTCCATGGCAGCCATCCGCGCGGCATGCTCACTGGTGGACGTTTCCAGCAATGCACTATGCAACTGTACGTGGACACTTTGCGGAAGCAATTCACCCAAAAGACTTTCAGGGGAAGGTTCACAAATATGTTCGGCCAGGTACTCTCCGCTGTCAGCTTGGGTTGTATCCTCGGCGGTTTCGATCGGTGGAATCGGAAGCAGCTGTTTAACCGTGGGAACCTGTTTTCCCATGCTGATAAACTCGGAAAAAATTACATAGACCTCATCGTAGCGGCCAGATAGGTATCCGTCCACCAACTTGCGGCCGGCCGTAGCGGATACACTGAAGCTAAATGTGGTGCCAACAACACCGATGTGCTCATCGTCAATGTCAAATTTTTCCTTGCGGCTCCAGTCCCGTCCCCTGCGGCCGAAGTTGGTAAAGGAAATCTGCCGGTCACCACCGGCGTATTCCTTGACAAATGCACTGGCCTTATCAATCAAATTGACATTAAAGCCGCCGCACAGCCCGCGGTCGGAAGTGCACAAAATCAAATTAATTTTTTTGACTTCTTCGCGCGGCACGAGCAGTGGGCTGGCCTCATCACCGGATTTTTCAGCCAGGCTGCCCAACACCTCGGAAAACTTGGCGGCATAGGGACGAAAATTTTGCATATTCGCCTGAGCACCACGCAATCTCGATGTGGCAACCATGTTCATTGCTTTGGTGATCTGCTTGGTTTTCTTAACCGCGGCAATTTTATTCTGGACATCTTTTAAGCTTGGCATAATTCAACCTTCTCGTGTTGCGAGAGTCGCGTTGCGTGTTGCGCGTTTCGGGTTGCGGGTGCGGCTTTTGAGATCACCCCGAGTCGTTCCCAACTCTTACCTCGTAACCCGTACCACGTAACTCGGTTATCTATTTGATCGTATCTTTAAACTCGTCGCCATAAGCATTTAAAGCCTCGGCCATCAATTTATCCAGATCGTCGGAGATTTCTTCCTTTTCCTTGAGTTCGGAAAAAATTTGCGGATATCGGTCTTCAACAAAGGAATACAGACCTGCCTCATATTTTGCCAGAACGTCGACCGGGTAGTCATCGAGATATCCCTTGGTTCCGGCATAGAGAATGGTAACCTGTTTTTCCATCGGCAATGGCTGATACTGAGGTTGTTTCAGAATTTCCACCAGGCGGGCACCACGCGTCAGCTGTCGCTGGGTGGCGGCGTCCAGGTCGCTGCCGAAAGCAGCGAAGGCCTCCAGTTCTCTAAATTGGGCCAGGTCCAGACGCAGTGTACCGGCGACCTGTTTCATGGCTTTTACCTGGGCTGCACCGCCAACCCGTGACACTGATAGGCCCACGTTAATTGAAGGTCTGACCCCGGCAAAAAACAATCCCGGTTCCAAATATATCTGGCCATCGGTGATTGAGATAACGTTGGTCGGTATGTAGGCGGAGACGTCACCAGCCTGGGTTTCGATAATCGGCAGGGCGGTCAGTGATCCTGCGCCAAGCTCGTCATTTAATTTGGCGGCTCGTTCCAGCAGACGTGAGTGGTTGTAAAAAATATCGCCCGGATATGCTTCGCGGCCCGGCGGTCTTCGCAGCAGGAGGGATACTTGCCGGTATGCGGCTGCCTGCTTCGAAAGATCGTCATAGATAATCAGTGCATGCTGGCCTTTATCGCGAAAATATTCTCCCATGGCGCAGCCCGCATAAGGTGCGATAAACTGCAGGGTCGCCGGATCGCTGGCACAGGCCGACACGATGGTGGTGTATTCCATGGCGCCGTGTTTCTCAAGCACGGCATGTACCTGGGCCACCGTGGATTTTTTCTGTCCGCAGGCCACGTAAATGCAGTAGACATCCGTTTCCTTCTGGGCCAAAATAGCATCAATGGCGCAGGCCGTTTTACCGATCTGGCGGTCACCGATAATCAATTCCCGCTGTCCCTTGCCAACCGGGGTCATGGCGTCAACGGCCTTTAAACCGGTATAACAGGGCTCATGCACACCCTTACGGGCGATAACGCCCGGCGCGACCATTTCAACCCGGCTGGTTTCCTTGGAGTCGATCGGACCCTTACCGTCCAGCGGTTCGCCCACCGCCGAGACAACCCGGCCGAGCACGGCCTCACCCACCGGCACCTGGGCAATATTACCGGTCCGTTTGACCATATCGCCTTCTTTGATATGGATATCTTCGCCCATAATGGCGATACCCACATTGTCTTCTTCGAGGTTCAACACCAGGCCCAGGACGCCGCCGGGAAACTCAACGAGTTCCAGGGCCATGACTTTCTCCAGACCGTATGCACGGGCGATACCGTCACCAACCGATAATACGACACCGGTTTCGCTCAATTCAATTTTTTTGTCATAGTCCGTAATTTGTTCTTTAATAATCTGACTAATTTCTTCTGCTCTTAATTCCATTAGACACCCTCACCCCTTTTTAATGATTCCCTCATATTGAGTAATTGTGTTTTAATACTCCCATCCAGGACAAGATCGCCTATGCGAGTAACGATCCCGCCAATGAGACCTGGATCTTGTTCAACATCCAGAATAATATCTTTGCCTGTCTTTTCAGACAGGGTGGCACGAATTTTTTCAACGGTTTCGGATGAAAGCTCGGTAGCCGAAACTAAGCTGGCCCGTGAAATGCCCTTTAATTCATCAGCCAGCTTTTGGTAAAGATCGTTGATGCTGTTCAGATTGATCAATCGCCCTTTATCAAAAAGAAGGGTTAAAAAGGACTTCATGATGCCGGAGAATTCCAATTTCTCTAAAACAGATTCCAGGACTTTTTTTCGCCCGTCGGCATTATAGAGCGGATTGTTGATCGCCTGTCCGAGAGCTTTTTCACGTTCAACCAGATCACTGAATCCGGCCAATTCATCACGATAGGTCTCAGTATTGCCGTCCTCTTTCCCGATCAACAATAGCGCCTTGGCATAACGCCTTGCAATTACCAAATTTTTCATCATGCCACCACCTTCTTCAGATACTCATCAACGATGCGGTCCTGATCATCTTCCGAAATTTTATTTTTTAATATCTCCTCGGCCTTTTCCAGTGAGGTCTCGAAAATCTCTTCCTGCAACTGTAATTTTGCCTGCTCGAATTCATGCTGGATATTGCGCCGGGCCTGGGCTTTGAGTTTTTCAGCAGAGGACTGCGCCTCATTCAATATTCTTTCCTTGGCCTCGTTTCCCTGCTTGATGTATTCCTCGATGATCGATTCAGCCTCTTTTTCCAGCTGGGCCAATTTCTCGTTATATTCGGCCAGCTTTTTCTCTGCGGCGTCTTTGCGCACTTCCAGGTCTTCCAACTCGTCTTTTATGTCTTTGATGCGGGAGCTGAGCGCCTGGGATAACGGCTTGCGCAATAAATATACCAGGGCAATGGCCAGTACCGCAAAGTTCATTACGCGAAAAGTGTCCGTCCAAACCCATCCCTTGGATCCACCTTCGCCGGAGGCAGCCAGGGCCGTTGAGATTGAAACAATACCTAACACCAGCACCAGAAAAATGAGAAATACTAGAAATTTCCCGGCCCGACGTGGTCGGCCAGCACCGTAACTTTTCATTAAACAGCCCTCCCCAAGATCTTTTGACATATTTGGCTGGCAAAACTATCTACTTCTTTTTGCAAACTTTCCCTGGCAACCGTAGCCTCATTTTTGATTTGATCTCGAATATCAGCCAACTCGGCCTGGGCCTTGCTGTTAATATCCGCAATGATCTTTTTTTCCTCTTCAGAGGCTTGCTGCACCAGGGCTTCCTTTTCCTTGAACCCCTTGGTCCGCGCTTCTTTTAGGCCGGCGGAAAACGCCTCGTCTTTTGCAAGGGCATCCTTATCGGAGGATTCAATAGAAAGTTCAAGCCCGCTTATCTTTTCTTTGCGCTGGGCCAAAATCTTGCGGATAGGCCGGTACAGCAGAGTGTTCAACACCCATATCAGGAAAATAAAATTGAAGATTTGAATAAGCACTGAACTGTCGGGGACAACCACCACGCCGCCGCCCGATTCATCGGACGCGCCGATTGCGGATTGGGGCAGGACAATACAAATCAGAAAAAATGACAAAAGGAAGATCGGAAAACCTTTCCGGCATATACCAGAAAACCTCATAAATAGAACCTCCATCAGCAATTTTCAAGCAATCTTGTTACTATAGAGCCTGCGCATAAACTTAAAATTGATCAGAATAAATTACAAAATTGTAGGTCCAACATTTTAAATTTGGTCAATGTTCTTTGAAAAATTGGTTAAAGCAGCAATCTGCTGTGCTTCAGGTTA
>Ga0209743_1000116_pt1 | contig 35434 bp, 30 predicted proteins | sample OlaalgELextract2_FD_187378 | JGI IMG/M metagenome (GOLD analysis project Ga0209743, IMG submission 187378) | Olavius algarvensis symbiont microbial communities from Tuscany, Italy - Type G ELBA extract 2 (SPAdes) (version 2) | ecosystem: Host-associated > Annelida > Digestive system >...
TAACCTGAAGCACAGCAGATTGCTGCTTTAACCAATTTTTCAAAGAACATTGACCAAATTTAAAATGTTGGACCTACAATTTTGTAATTTATTCTGATCAATTTTAAGTTTATGCGCAGGCTCTATAGATATAAGAGGTATAAAATCCGAAATTCGAATTTCGAAATTTTAGACCAGAAGGATCGCTCCTGTTACCATTATATTTATCAACGATGCCGGTATCAGGACTTTCCAGCCCAATGCCATTAATTGATCATATCTGAGCCGCGGCAATGTGCCGCGGATCCATATCATAATCAGGGCCACCAGGACAATTTTTATAAAAAACCATAGCGTCGGGGGTAAAAACGGACCGCGCCAGCCCCCGAGAAAGAAAACCGCGGTGAGGGCGCCCAGCACCTGCATGTGGACATATTCACCCAAAAAGAAAAGTCCGAAGCGCATGCCGCTGTATTCGGTGTGGTAGCCGGCCCCCAGCTCGTTTTCGGCTTCGGGCAGATCGAAAGGAATGCGTTTGCTTTCGGCCATGGCGCTGAGGACAAATATTACGAACGAAACCGGTTGAACCAGGACAAAGGGATAGCCGGCTTGCGCATTGACAATATCCACCAGGCTGAAGGAGCCCGCCAGCATGACAATCGGCACCAGCGACAAACCCAGCGAAAGTTCGTAGCTGATCATTTGGGCGGCACCACGGATACCGCCCAGCAGGCTGTACTTCGAGTTGGAGGCCCAGCCGCCCAGGGCCACGCCGTAGACTCCCAGGGCCGACATGGCAAAAACGAAGAGCAGACCCACATTAAGATCTGAAATCACCATGGGAATTTTTTTGCCCCAGATCACCAGGTCATCGCCGAATGGAACGACGGCAAACATCAACAGGGCGGTGAAGGCCACCACGGCCGGTGCCAACAAAAATATCACGCGGTCGGCGGCTTCCGGGACGATGTCTTCTTTGATCATCATCTTAACAGTGTCTGCCAGAGGCTGAAGCAGGCCGAATTTCCCGGCCCGGTTGGGGCCATAGCGGATTTGCAGCCGCGCCAGAAATTTGCGTTCCACCAGCACCAGATAAGCCGCCACCAACAGCAGTGCGATCAGAACCACACCCGATTTAACAATCAATAATATTAAGCCGATCAGCCAATCCATAATTATTTGTCAGTTGTCAATGGTCCGTTGTTTGTTGTTCGTTAACTGATGGGCGGTGCCCACCCTACCTTCCTTAATTACATAAACAACGTCTCTATGATTAAACAGTCACTTTTTTAATTTGTTCCCGGTCGACAGTTGACGTGCCGGGTTTAAATATTTGCCACTTAAGCTTCCGGTGCCGGGGAACGATCAGCACCCCGGCAGCCATGTTTTCAACCGCCCTGAGCTTTGCTTTGAACTCGCCGCTTTCGGTTTGGATGGAGATTAGATCACCGTCAATCAATTCCATGCGCTTGGCATCGTCGGTATGCATGACAACTGCCGGTTCAGATTCCAGTTCCGCCAAACATGTGGAGTGCGCGGAAAGCTCCTCCGTACCGAAGGTTAAATCCGTAAAAATTAGGCTGAAATTTTCAGAAATTTCCTGAGGTACTTCGCTCCGGCTGCCTGTTTTCGCGGAAAAACGCAATTCGGGTTTCACTGCCGCATGGAGCCGCAGGCCTTCGGCAGGGATGCCGTCGGCAGCGACGGCTTCGGCCAACTCCGGCAGAATTTCTGCCAGGTTTTTGTAAATAGCGGCCGGCATCCCTAGCTCCGACGAAGTTAGATTCTCGTCGGCCAAGTGCGCCAAGCTCATCCAGGCCGGCCGGGAATCGGCGCCGGGAATCCCGGTGCCGTAAAATCTGGGCGGATGGTCGCCGCCGCCGCTTTGAACGATCGGAGTACCGCCGCTTAAGGCCTGCTGCACCATCTGGGCCCGGCCTTCCTGGTTGACATAGATTCCGTCCGCCTCATAAAGCGTGGTTGTCGGTATAAAAATATGCGCCTTTTGGGCAGACTCGGAATTGAGATAATCCAATACGATCAATAAATCAAGCTTATCAAGGGCTCGGCTCAGTCGGTCGCGATCTGCAAAATGGAAAAAGGGATCGGATTCTACCAGAATGAGAGACCTGACCTCACCGTTTTCAATGGCCTCGATGATGGTCGGCAACGCTGCGTCGCCCTCGGAAAAAAGGCCGGCGCCAAAGGCGCTGCCGCCCGGCAACAGGTAAAACAGGCCGGCCTTTTTACCGGCCGCCTGCAGCAGCAGGGTCAAATCCGCTGCAAAACCCGGCGTCTGCGCTGGAACATGGTCGGTACCACAAATAACCACGGGCCGCTGACACTGTTTAAGTGCATCGGCTGCCGCTGCAATCGATTCCGGCGGGTGTCCGGCACTCTGGTTTCGATCAGTCAGAGTGTCAAAAAATGCTGCGGCCTCTTGCCCGCAGGATGCGGCCGTCTCGCGATCCACCACCGATTTTACCAACAAACCGGCTATTGCATTAATATCCTCCGGAGTAGTCGCCAGATGGTCAAAATCCATGGGTAGGAAAACGGGCCTGGGATCCAGCACGACAATTTCGGCGCCGTTTCGTTGCGCCTGACGCATGGCCACCGCCAGCATGGGCGCCTCATTAATAGGATCGCCACCCAGGCAAAGGATAAAATCCGCGCCTTCCACCTCCCGCATCGAAACTGACAGATCGGGTTCCAGTCTGGCCATAGCGGTTTTGGTTTTGCAAGTGGCGGCCGGATCCATAAAATAGACGGGCTTGCGCCAGCCCTTTGATTGGCACAGCAGCTGGAGCATGGCCTGGGTCTCCAAACTGCTGCGGACGGATCCCGCGGCAGCAACCGCCGAAGATCCGGAAGCAGGGCCCGCTTCACCGAGCTTGGCGACGGCGGCATGCAGCGCCTGATCATGGGGAACCGTTTCACCGTCGATCCGGGCCTGCCTCGGCCTGGATTCCTGTCCGGCATAGAGAAACCCGTAGCGCCCGCGGTCGCAGATAAAGTGGCCGTTGACCGCTTCGCTGAAGCGGGCTTCTTGACGCTTGACTTCGCGGTAGCGAACGCTGGCCGTTGTATGACATCCCAGGCTGCAGTTGATGCATACCGACGGGTTGCGCTGGTAGTCCCAACGCCGGCCGAAATAACGTGAGGGTTTATCCGTATAAACCCCGGTGGGACAGATATCGCTTAAATTACCCGTAAATGGACTTTCCAGGGTTCCGTCCTGAAAACGCCCGAAGTAGGTGCGATCCGCGTTGCGCATGACGCCCAGATCGCGATAGCCGGTAAACTCCTGGTAATAACGGGCACAGCGATAACAGTGAATACAGCGATTCATCTCATGCTGCACCAGGGGACCCAGCTGCTGATCGACATAGGTGCGCTTGTTACCGGGATACCGTCTGATTCCGTGGCCGCCGGAAACGGTCATATCCTGGAGCAGACAATGCCCCCCTTCGTCACAGACCGGGCAGTCATGGGGATGGTTGAGCATCAGCCATTCAATGACATGCTTACGGAAATCCACGGCTTCCGCGTCCATGGTGGAGACCACCATGCCGTCCTGGGCCTCGACCATGCAGCTCATCTGAATGCCCTTTAGCGACCCATCCAAAAACTTTACGGCACAAACCCGGCAGGCACCCACCGGGCCCAGGGCCGGATGATAACAAAACCGGGGAATCATGATACCCAGCTGCGCTGCCGCCTCGATCACCATGGTCTTGGGCGCAATTTCTATTTCTCTATCATCGATAATCAGTTTGGGCATGGGAGCGTCCGTAAAATCAATATATAGATGGATAGGCCTTCAGATACCCATTTAGTTATTTCGTTTAAAGCCGACCGGAGTAATGGAGTGTTGGAGTGCTGACAATTTCGGATTGCGGATTTTAGATCTCGGATTTAAACCTTGGATTATAGAAATCGATTTAAAGGTCCTTAATTAAAATCCGCACTCTGCAATCCAAAATCCGCAATCATTTTTACTCCATTACTCCAACACTCCATCAACAAATCATTGACTTTAGATTCCAACAAATTTCAATATTCATCAGGTCCGCCCCAATCTAACGAAACGGACATTTCTTCTGGCTGATATGCTCCTGAATCTCATCTGCAAAGTGTTTGAGCAGGCTTTCCACCGGGGCCACGGCCCCGGGGGCAAAGGCGCAGTAGGCATTCCAAAGATATTTGCACATGCGATCGAGCATGGGCACAAACTCCGGCTGACCGTCACCCTGTTCAATACGTTTAAGCAAATCCAGAATGTAAGGCAGCCCTTCGCGGCAGGGGGTGCACCATCCGCAGGACTCCCGCGCAAAAAATTCAATCAGGTTGACCGTGGCGCCCACCAGACAGGTCTTGTGGTCAAAGACCATGATGGCGCCGGTACCGAGCCGGTTGCCGACATTGCGCAACGGATCGAAATCCATTTCGATGTCATAATGCTCCCGGGGCAAAAACCCGGTGGATGCGCCGCCCGGCAAACATGCTTTGTACTCCGAACCCGCCAGCATGCCGCCGGCATGCACTTCAATAATTTCACTCAGACGCACGCCCATCGGCAGTTCATAACACCCCGGCTTATTGACTTTGCCGCTGATGCCGAAAAGCTTCGTGCCGGCACCGCTTTCGGTGATGGCAAGATCTTTGAACCATTGCCCGCCGTTTCTGATGATGTGGGGCAGGCAGGCGAACGTTTCAACGTTGGACAGCACGGTCGGCCGATCCCAGAGCCCCTTTTCAGTCGGGTACGGCGGTGGTTTCATGGGATTCGGCCGTTTGCCCATCAGGGCATTCAACTGGGCCGTTACCTCGCCGCAGATGTAGCGGCCGGCACTGCGATGAACGACAAGTTCAAGTGAATAGTCGCTGCCCAGAATATTTTTTCCCAGGTAGCCTTCACCCTGCGCAATCTTGATTTCTTTTTCTAGAATTCTGGCCGCATTTTCATACTCCGGCCGGATAAAAATAATGCCCTTTTCAGCCAGTGAGGCATAGCCGGCAATTATAATGCCTTCGATCAGCATATGCGGGTCGGCATGGATCAGCACCCGATCTTTAAACGTCCCCGGCTCCATTTCGTCGGCGTTGCAGACGATGTAGCGGGGAAAACTCGCATCATCGGTCACCGACATCAGCTTCATCCCGGTAGGAAAGGCCGCCCCGCCCCGCCCCAGCAAATTGGCATTCATGATCGATTGTTGGACATCCTTGTGGGAAAAATCCTTGAGCACGTTGTTCAACGCCTGGTAGCCACCGCTTGCGCGATATTCATCCAGGGTGGCGATCCGGTCCGGTTTGCGATTTTGCAGAAGAACCTGTGGGTAGCTCGGTGACATTTTAATTTTTGAAATTTAAAAATTGTTTCGAGTTTCGAAATTCGGATTTCGGATTTATTTGGAATACCGACAAGATTGCATCCGTATAATCGAATTTCAGTATTTTGACCTTAACTCCTCCAGAATCCCATCTATCTTTTCCGTCGTCAGATTGCCGTATGCTTTGCGGTTAATCAGCATGGCCGGAGAGCGGTCGCAATAGCCGATACAGCACACCGCCAAAAGCGTAAACAACCCGTCCGCAGTGGTTTCACCGGGTTGAATGTCGAGTTTCTGAATAAGATAGTCCCGTACAGTTTCGTAGCCGTCCATCCAGCAAACCACGCTGTCGCAGACATGGATAACGTATTTTCCGACCGGTTCCCGGTAAACAAAGGTGTAGAAGGTGGCCAGCTCCTCGACTTCCAGGTCCGACATGCCAAGCAGTTCGGCGGTTTCCCGCACCCCCTCGTCGGTCAGATACCCGTAGTGCGCCTGAATCGCGAACATAACATCCACCACCAGCTCCTGCGGATGCTCGACATGATCAAGTTCTTTTAACAATGTTTTTCTAAGTTCATCGGGTATCATAGAAAAGTTACCAATTTGCCGTATTCAATATCCAAAATCCACATCCCGCAATCCCAAATGATAGGAGACTGCCCGGGGTCTGTTCCAATCCGCAATCCGCATTCCGCAATCCAAAATCCCACTACCTGTCTATATCCGGCAAAATGTAGTCAAAGGAGCCGATAATCGTAATTAAGTCGGCAACCGTCTCACCCACCGATATCAACGGCATCACCTGCACATTGGCAAAGCCGGGCCCCCGGATGCGGGTCCGGTAGGAATAGCCAAGGCCGTCGCTGACCACGTAATAGCCCTGTTCGCCGCGCGGAATCTCACACGAGGCATAGGCCTCCCCCACCGGCATTTTGGGACCGCGCGTAACATTGATAAAATGATGTATCAGACTCTCGATGTCCTTCAGCATATCCTCGCGCTGCGGGATTACGTAGCGGTAGTCATCGGTGACATGGCGACCGGCCGGCATGTTGCCGGCGGCCTGCTTGACAATGCTCAGGCTCTGGCGCATTTCTTCCACCCGCACCAGATAACGGGCATAACAATCACCCTCCGTGGCGGTGGGTACTTCAAAATCGAAGTTCTCATAACCCGAATAGGGAAATGCCTTGCGTAAATCCCACTGCAAACCGCAGGAACGCAAGTTCGGACCGGTCACCCCCCAGCCCAAGGCATCATCAAGGGTCAAGCGACCGATTCCCTGGGTTCGCGCTTTGAATATGGGATTATGGCGAATCAGGCTTTCATACTCGGCCAGGGCCCGGGGGAAGACCTTGATAAAATTATCAACGGCCTGTTTCCAGCCCTCGGGCAAATCGGCGGCCACACCGCCCAACCTGAACCAGGATGGGTGCAGTCGGCCGCCGGTGATCAACTCCACGATGTCCATGATCATTTCCCGTTCGCGGAAAACATAGAAATTGGGCGCCATCGCACCCACGTCATGGGCATAGGTCCCCAGCCACACCAGATGGTTGCTCAAACGAAAGAGTTCGCTTAGCATCACCCGGATGACCTGGGCCCGCTCGGGAACTTTGATGCCGGCCAGGGTTTCCACCGCCATGACATAGGGTAAATTATTGGCGGCACCCGCCAGGTAGTCGATGCGGTCGGTGTATGGGATGAACTGATGCCAGGTTTGCCGTTCGGCAATTTTTTCGGCCGCCCGGTGGTGATAGCCGATATCCATGTCCATGGAGGTGATTTCTTCACCATCGAGAGTGACGATATAGCGTATCAAACCATGGGTGCTGACATGGTGTGGGCCGATATTCAAGACGAGCTGATGCTGTCGGTCGGCATCGTCAACAAAGACGCCGCCGTCCAGGGGTTGATTTTTTTGGGCATCAGCCAGGGTATAGGGCGGCATCTCGGTCGCCCGCCCCGGATGATCTTTGCGCAGGGGATGACCTTCCCAATCCGGGGGCATAATCAGCCGCTGCAGATTCGGGTGCCCTTCAAAGTTTACGCCTAACAGATCGAAGGCTTCGCGTTCATACCAGTTGGCCGAAGGCCAGATATCCGTCACCGTCTCCGCCGTTGGATCGGGGCCGGCCAGAGGGACTTTCAACCGCAGGCGGGCGGGTGGGTCAAAAGACAGTAAATTATAAACGAGGGTGTAGTCCGGGTAAGATTCCCGCTGGCGGCGGGCGGACTCGTCGATGGCGGTCAAATCTTCCAGGCGCTGATAGCGGGTGTCTGCTTCAGAATTCAGAAAACGCAACACCTCTTTTACATGGCTTTGGTTCACAACAAAGGAGGGCATGTCGCAGGTTTGCGGTTCCTGTTGGACGGCTTCGCCGAAGCGCTCCTGCATTTGGCGAGCCAACTGCTGAGTTTGGGGATCCGGCTCGATTTGTGGAGACGACGGGGTCCACATCAAATCAGTCCGGCTGTCCTCGAAGCGGTTCGGCGTCACCGAACTGCCCCGGATAACCGTACCCTCCATGCCCGGTCCGCGCGGATCTCTTGATTTGGTCTGTCCGTCCACCAGAATCGGCTTTTGGGTGCCCTGACTGCCGCCTTTCAGGTGCAGGATCGATCGGGTGGGCTTTTCTTCGGCGACGATTTTTTCCTGCAGCATGACAAGGCCCTGCAGCACAGCTTCGGGTCTGGGCGGACATCCCGGGATATAGACATCCACCGGCAGGATCTGATCCACTCCCTGGACCACACTATAAGCGTCGTACATACCGCCGCAATTGGAGCAGGACCCCATGGAGATCACCCAGCGCGGTTCCGCCATCTGCTCATAGAGCCTCAATACGACCGGTGCAATCTTTTTAAAGACCGTTCCGGCAATAATCAACAGGTCGGCCTGCCGCGGTGAAGCCCGCAAGACTTCGGCCCCGAAACGGGCCATATCGTAGCGGGGCGTAAAGGCGGTCGCCTCTTCGACAAAACAGCAGGACAATCCGAAAAACATGGGCCAGAGACTGTACTTGCGAGACCAATTAATGACAAGATCTGCGTTGTTCAGGAGTCGCTCGTTTAATTTTTGGCGCGCGTCGGCCCCCACTCAAGTCCTCCCTTTTTCCATATATAGGCAAGTCCCAGGATCAATACCACGATAAAAAATGAAATCTGCAGCCAACCCGCCCAACCCAGCTTTTCCCAGGCAATGGCCCATGCAAAAATATAGGCCCCCTCCACATCGAAAAGCAGAAAAAAAATGGCGACCAGATAAAAAGGCACCGGATACCGCAAACGCGCGCTGCCGGTGGGAATGACACCGCTCTCATAGGGTCTCAATTTTTCGCGATTGGGCTTTTTTTCCCCGAGCCAGGAAGCAATGAAAAGAAGCAAGGCGACTAATGCCGTGATCAAAAGGCCGAATACGACCAGGCTAAAAACGCCGGGCTCCCAGGGAGATAAAGATCCGCTGTTCACAACAGGTTGCATGGTTCGCTCCGCAAGTACCTACCCGTTCAACAAATGTTCGCATAAATGATGATGTCAGCTAAAAATTTATGCAGGATAATCACGATTTATGCAAGGACAAATTTGGGTAAACGATCAAATTTTGGCTACTTTCACCATGGCACCGCTGGATACCTCTTTGAACCGCTTTGCATCACCCAGTACCCTGCCGAAAACATTCACGGGGCTGTAGGCCCGCGGCTGTTCATCCGTGCTGACCGGGGTCGGGCCGAAAAAAATACAAAATGCCGGGCCGGCCGGCCAGTAGGCGAGATCACCGACAGCGACGTCTGCCCTGGCATCCGGTTCCGGATCGAGACTCAGGGGAATGTCAAAATAGATCTCGTCGCCCCAGACATTGGTTGCGCTTTCAAAGGGCAGGGCCGCCAGAATTTTAGCGGCGGTCGGTGTATCGAACATCTCGGCCTCAACCGACACATTCCCCGCAGAAATGTTGATCCTATCCATTTTATCACCCTTTCCTTTGGCGAACTAAATGTTTGAAGTCAAATATCGTGTCACGATTATAAAACGTGCTATCCAAGATTTTCATTTACCAACTATTAACCGATTATATTCAGAAACTTTTGGCTGAATATAAAAATAGAAACAATGCGAAGTATAACCTAATTAATCCGTTATCGTTTGAATTAACCGGCTTCTTCATTTTTTTTAAATAACCCCACACAATTCCGGCGGTTCCGATTCTTAGAAAGGATTAATTAGCTAAACCCTTTTTTCACCGACCAGCCTGGCAAAATGCTCAAATGATCGATCCCATGTTTTTTCAGCATCGGCCGGGAAGCAACACCCGGGAAGCTGACGGCTTTTTATATGATAGCTGATGCAGTCACAGCAAATTCCCTTACGCGCACAGGGCTCGTAGCTGCAGTTGCAGGATGCAAGATTATTGTCTTTTTTACACTCCATGTGCAGTTCCTTTCTAAAGTAGGATTCAAAAAAGTGTCTCGAAAATACCCAAAAGACGGCCTCACTCTTTACCATGAAATTACGCGTTGATCAAAAAAGTTTTATCGAATAAAATTGACAGCGGTTGCTTTGAAATGCATTATATGCTCGAGTACGTCGTACTGCCGTATCGCCATCTTATGGGTTTTTAAGTAACATGATAGAAAGTTTTTACAATAATTTTTCCGGAATGTGTCCGATAATATGCGAATTGCCGGCCGGGCTGATCATTTCCGGATTAAGCCATGCAATGTTATGCAAACCGGAAAAATTTTCGATATAAAAAAATATGCCATCCACGATGGACCGGGCATCCGCACAACGATATTTTTTAAAGGATGCCCGCTGTCATGCACATGGTGCCACAACCCCGAGGGTATTGCCGGCGCGAGCCAGCGCCTCTACCGCCGGGTGCGCTGTATCGGCTGCTTGGAATGTGCCGCGGTCTGCCCTGAAAAGGCCATTGCGGCTGGCACACGAGGTCCGGACTGGAATGCTTCCGACTGTGTTTTTTGCGGAACCTGCGCCGATATATGTCCGGCGGACTCCGTGGAGCTTATCGGTAAAACGATGTCGGTCGATGAAGTTATGGCTGAAATTGCCAAAGACGCCGTGTTCTATGACACATCCCGCGGCGGTGTGACGATATCCGGCGGCGAGCCCCTGATGCAACCGGCTTTTTTAATGGATCTGCTGGAGGCCTGCGGCAAAATGGGTTTTCATCGCACAGTGGATACCTCCGGCTATGCGGACAGACAAGTTTTGCTTGAAACGGCATCCCGCACGGATCTTTTTCTATATGATTTAAAGCACATGGACCCAGCGAAACACGCCGGTTTTACGGGCGTGTCCAATGAAAGAATTTTGGCTAACCTGGAGTTTCTCAGCCGGCGGGAGGTAGCAATCATCATACGCTTTCCGGTGATTCCCGGGCTCAACAGCGATGAGAAGAATATCGACCAGACCGGTGCCTTCGTCGCCTCGTTGCCGGGGGGTCACCCGCATAAATATTTTGCCCTATCACGCCGCGGCCACGGCCAAGTATAAAAACCTGGGCCTTAAATTTAATGCGGCAGATATCGCACCGTCTTCACCTGAATTTTTCGAATCTATTGCCAGGCGGCTGGAGACTTACAATTTAACAATCAAAATAGGAGGCTGAGCCATTGACCCCCAGAGTCGCTAAACTACGCCAGGAAAGTTTCGAAGCCCAACCAAGCATATCGGTGGAACGGGCAGTGCTGGTGACTCGGTTTTACGAAAAAAACCACGGAAAGTATTCCATCCCGGTGCTTCGCGCCCTGAACTTTAAGAATTTGTGCCAAAAGAAGACGATTTATATCGGCGCAGATGATCTGATTGTGGGCGAACGCGGTCCAAACCCGAAATCGGTTTCCACCTTCCCGGAGCTGACCTGCCACTCGACCGAGGATCTCAAGATATTAAATTCTCGCGCAATGACCCGCTACCTCGTCTCCGAGGAAGACATCGCGACATACCAAAACGAGGTAATCCCATACTGGCAGGGTCGTACCATGCGCGACCGAGTGTTCAGCCAGGTACCCCAGGCATGGCAGTCAGCCTATGAAGCCGGCCTGTTCACCGAATTCATGGAGCAGCGCGCTCCCGGACACACCGCGCTGGATGGAATCATCTATCGCAAAGGCATGCTCGATTTCAAGCAACAAATCGCAGAACGCCTGGCTGCCCTCGACTATTTGGGCGACCCTGAGGCAGCGGATAAGGCCGAGCAGTTGCGGGCCATGGATATCGCCTGTGATGCCGCGGTAATTTTTGCCGAACGGCATGCAGAATTGGCGGAAAAAATGGCGGCAGATACATTAGATTCAACGCGCCGGACGGAACTTGAAAAAATCGCCGCAACCTGCCGTCGGGTACCGGCCCGCGCCCCCCGGGACCTGTGGGAAGCCCTGCAAATGTACTGGTTCGTGCACCTGGGAACCATCACCGAATTAAACGGCTGGGATGCCATGAGCCCCGGGCATCTGGATCAGCATCTGGCTCCCTTTTATCAAAAAGGTCTGGCTGACGGCACCCTGGAGCGGGAGTCCGCCAAGGAACTCATCGAGTGTTTCTGGATCAAGGTCAACAATCAGACGGCTCCTCCCAAGGTAGGCGTTACCGCCCTGGAGAGCGGCACGTACAACGACTTTACCAATATCAACATCGGCGGCCTGACCCGCAGCGGCACAGATGCTGTCAATGAAGTATCCTATATTATGCTGGAAGCGATCGATGAGATCCATCTGCTCCAGCCCCAGGCCAATGTTCAGATCAGTCACCGGACGCCCGATCGATTTTTGAAGGAAGCCTGCCGCGTGATTCGCAAGGGGTACGGCTACCCCTCGGTGTTTAATGCCGACGAAGTCATCATGCAACAAATGCGCACCGGCAAAACCATCGAGGACGCCCGGCAGGGCGGTTGCAGCGGCTGCATTGAAACCGGCAGCTTTGGCAAGGAAGCCTATATTTTAACCGGCTATCTGAATGTTCCCAAAATCTTGGAACTGGCCCTCAACAATGGGGTCGATCCGCTGACCGGCAATCGGATCGGCCCGCAAACCGGTGACCCGGCCGGGTTTAAAGATTTCGAAGCGCTCTACGAGGCCTTCGAGCGGCAGCTGCACTATATTGTTGATTTAAAAATTAAGGTCAACAATTACATCGAACGCATGTATGCGACCTACGCCCCGGCCCCCTTCCTTTCCGTGGTTATCAGGGACTGCATTGCCAAGGGGCGCGACTACTATAATGCCGGGCCGCGCTACAACACGAATTATATCCAGTGCTGCGGCATCGGCACCATCACCGACAGCTTGAGCGCCGTCAAAAAGCACGTGTTCGAAGAAAATCAAATCAGCATGCAGCAATTGCTGGCGGCACTGCATGACAACTTCAAAGAGCAGGGAGCACTGCGCCTGCGCCTGTTCAACAAAACCCCCTTTTACGGCAATGACGAGGATTCGGCCGACGCAATTATGCAGTGGGTTTATGAGTCCCTGTTCAAGGCCATCGACGGCAAGCCCAATACCAAGGGCTCATTTTATCACCTGAATATGCTGTCAACCACGTGCCACATCTATTTCGGAAAAAAACTGGGTGCTTCGGCCAACGGCCGCCTGGCCGCAACGCCCATATCAGACGGTACGAGTCCCTCCCACGGGGCCGACCGCAAAGGTCCGACCGCCGTCATTAAATCCTTAAGTAAAATGGACCAGATTCGATCCGGCGGCACCTTGCTCAATCAGAGATTTTTGCCCAGTGTGCTTGACGGAAAAGAGGGCATCGAAAATCTGGCCCACCTCATTCGGGCCTACTTTAGACTCAATGGGCATCACATACAATTTAATGTCGTTGATTCTCAGACGCTGCGCAAAGCCCAGGCAGCACCGGATGACTATCGAGACCTGCTGGTTCGGGTCGCCGGATATAGTGATTATTTTGTTGACCTTGATCGACATCACCAGGAAGAAATTATTGCCCGAACCCAGCAGGAATCATTTTGATGCTAAAGTTTTTGCCGGGATAGACGATAACAATCTCAACGGCGCGAATGTTCGCGCAGTTATCCCAATGCTCGAGGGTGATTCTTCGTGAATCACCCTCAACATTGGTTTTGAGCCTGCCATCCAATCAGACCGCCCCGCAACCTGCCGCAATATATGATCAGGCCGTAGACAATCCAAGACGATGTTTTTAATGCGAATGGGTTGTATACAGAGAAATTGTGAAAAAATTTTCACAATTATTGTGGCCCTCATTTCCCAAATTGACAAGGTAAACCAGAGCGAAAATCAGTTGACCAATCCTATTACTTTATGAAATTATTATATTTTATAGCCAAATTATAAATAGGCACACTTTGTGCTGAGAGCAGGTGGTGTTCTAGTGCCGAAAAATCAACCGGATTCCGCCAAATCCGGTATCCCAAACTTTCCTTAAATTAGTACCTAACGAGATTGGAATAGGGAAGTGCCGGCGGTAGGGAAACAGTTCGGCTGTTATTTTCGACCACCAACCAAAGAAACTGTATCCTGAGGAAGGTCTTATCATAATGCATTCCGGCCCTGAGCAGCGAGCTGACATACGCCACCACCACGAAACCGCTATTATGTACGAGCACTATCGCTCGGGCAAGTATTATGAAGGCAAGATGCTTAATTTCAGCCGGGGAGGGATATATTTCGAATCCAATTTTGCGCCGGAAGTCGGTTCTGAAATCTTCATAGGAGTTGAAAACTCTCCTTTTACCTCTGGTCATGATGTTTATCGTGCCAAGGTCATCTGGCACGCAAACTTGGAGGGCGCCGAGTCGTTGTTTTTCTATGGAATCGGCGCAAAGTTTTTCTAAAAGTAAGTGAGTCGGCCCGTTAGCTTTTTATGGATTGGGCCAGATCATTGATCCGTTCCCTAATTGAAATCAGATACCTTGCCACCTTGCCGCGATGATCGGCCATGATGGAATCATGATCCCCCCTTAGAACGATCAACGGATCGAAACTACAGATTTGATCCATTTCTTTGAACGCAATGCTTATATTTTCTTTTCCCCCTTTTTCCTGGACCTCGGGATAAAGATGAACGAAGGTGCGCAGCGCATCCCTGAGCACCAGGATTATTCCCTGGGTGTAATAAATATGGTCGTCCAGTTCGGTGTAGGGTACTTGATCATTGGACTGCACCAGCAACCCCAGCGGCTCGTCTAAAAACTGTTTACCGATTATAAATTCAAGCATATTATACATATCATCCGTGCGCAGATTATAGATTGCGCCGGAATCGCTTTTGAGTAGATCGGCCTCGTATTGTTTAAGCTCGGCAATGCCTTTTTCATATTGATTTTCGCTGGAGGGAAACCACCAACTGTCGGAAGTAAAAGCAAAATATTTTTCCCGGGCTTCTTTTAAATTTTCATTTTCCTTGTCCACTTTGCCGTATTTGGCCAGATTGGTGGAAAAAAAAGTTGTCATCATGCGCGTGGCGAAAATGCTGCCGCGCTGCCGATTGGCCCGGTTGTCCAGCCAGCGGGTGGGTGATATGATCAAATCATTGATGGACCAGCCAAAGGTGGAGTCCATCTCCTGCTCCAGCCTGTTTCTGATGGATGCCAAAAGGGCGGCGCCTTTCCGGGGTGCCTCGGATTCCGGTGTCGTTGATTTCAGAAGCGCTTCGACATTGGCATCCAAATCGCGAAATCGGGTTGGATCCACCAGCGTGTAGGCCCTGTAAACCGTCCAGTACAATCCTGCGGAAAGGGGCCAGATTAAAATAAATGCCAGCAGAATTAAAACGAGCCACTTGCCGAAATTTGTCATTTTGGGTATCAACGATTTTTTCTCAGTTTTATCATCCATTGATCGGGTTGACCTCGTTTCAGGGTTTACGATATTACAGCTGAATTAACGCCAGGTTTCCGCAAGAATTTTGTGAAAGTCTAAGCACTACCGTGTCCGGTGTCAACAAAATGCACTGCGAGCTATTTTCTTGACACCTGCGTTGGCCATGCTACTAATACGGTAGGTAGGTTGAAAGTCTGAGAGTTCACGGTTGGCGGTTCGTTTTACCACGGCCGGTCTGCCTACCATGGCATCAACCGACCACCAGTTGCAATCCACCCATCCACGTTTGGAGAGTGATTATGCGGACAATAAAAAAAGTTGAATCCAAGGCGAAAACTCAATTTTGGGTCTGTGGTCTGTTACTGGCAACCGCCGCCCTTACATTTGCGGGATGCGCAGTTCCTGCCACAGGCCGCCTTCAAAGCAGCCCGGAGTTGACGGAGGTGTTCAAAAGCAACCGGATCTTAGCCAACCATCAATATTATGTCAGCGGCTTTCAAAGAATCCCCTATGCCATCATTGCTGTCGATAACAATTATCAGATCCGCGCCGGCCACTGGAAGCCGATTGATATGGATTCGACTTCCCTGAATCAGTTGATTTATCGGATGGAACACGTATACAGTTTAAATCCAAGGGGGGCCTGGATCCTCGATTCGGAAGGCAACCGGCTGGGCGCCTGGTATTCATCCCAGTACCAGACCACGGTAAAACGGGATAAAAATGACCGAATTACGATAGTAAATCCCGAACCTCCTGATTTAAGGGGGATCCCTTAATCCTACTTTGTCACATTCTCAAAATAAGGTATTTATCTGAATATCAGGTTTTTAAAGTATTTGTGAAAAATGAGCAAAAATTTGAAATGAGCTAAAATTCCGGAGCGCGGTCGGTATCAAAAAAATCGGCGGGGAGAAACATGACGGATCGACAATCGATTAAATCTATTTTCTTATTGGTCGGCATCTGGTGTTTGACCGGTTGTGCCGCCGTGATCATTGGCGCCGGAGCCGGTGTGGGCACCTATACGTACATCAAAGGTGAGCTCAAGCGATCTTATCCGGCTAAATTTGATAAAACGTTGCAAGTCTGCGTCGATATATTGGCAGATCTCGACCAGCCGATTCTCGCTAAAACCACGGACGGTGAGAGAACGACCGTCCGCAGTAAAAGAAAAGACGGAACCGACCAGACCATCCAGGTCTCAATTGTCAGTATTGATTCAACCGAGGTGTCCGTCAGAACCGGTGTTATCGGGTATCGGAAAAAAGAGATCTCCCTGCAGTTTCATGAGTTTATCGCCGAAAGGATTGAACGATGAGGTTCCGAGGTTCAGCGTTCAAGGTTCAGGGTTGCCCCCCAACCAGCAAACATCAGTAGATTCGTCCTGTATAGCAAGCCGATTACACCCTTGATAATACCCAACCCGGCGAAGCCGGAACCTCTGAACCTTGAACCTCTGAACCTTGAACCTCTGAACCCCTGAACCTCCGAACCCAGAACCTCCAAACCGCCGCAGGCCTTAGTTCTTCAACCGCCGGGCAAACGGCAGTTCGTGATTGAGATTGTCGATCTGCTCCTGTTCCAATTGATTGATTTCGTCAATATGGGTCTGCATTACCCGGGCCAGGCGTGGGTCATAGAACCGATGCAGGCTATAGCTGGGTACCGCTTCAAAACCCCGCCGAATTTTATGACCTCCGCCGGCACCCGGGTCAAAACGACGGATATGATTGGTGATGGCCCATTCAATCGGCACATAATAGCATGCATTAAAATGCAGGGCGTTCACTGGTCTGGAGCAGCCCCAGTATCGACCATACAATTGCGTTCCTTTTGTGACCAGCATCGACATCCCCAGCGGGATCGACGCCTCTTTTTCGTCAAAGGCCGCCACAATCAGGAGGCGATGACGAAAATAGTGATACAATCCGTCAAAAAACGGTTTGGTAAGGTACCGGCAACCCCAGGGACCGAATTTATCATTGGTGCTTTCGTAATACCGGTACATGAGCGGGAAGAAGGAACGGGGAATGTCATCGCCGGTGAATGTTCTGATCGTGACGCCCTGTTTTTCGATCGCTTGGCGTTCGCGTTTGATATTGCGCCGCTGGTTTGAATTAAAAACCGCCAGGTACTCATCGAAATTTCGGTAGTTTTGATTATGCCAGGCATAGCTTTGATGCCGCCAACCCAAATAGCCATGCTTTAGCATCGCATGCCGCCACTGGGGGTCGGCAAACAGAAAACTGCTGCCTGACATTCGATAGCTGCGGCACATACGATCAATCTCTGCCACCATCAAGGCCGTCAATTCCGATTCATTCTCGCCGGCCGCGATTAAAAAACGATATCCGGCCATCGGTGTAAACGGGCTCATCCCGACCATTTTGGGGTAATACTCGATTTCCAGACGCCCGGCTACATCTGCCCATACATGATCGAATACAAATTCACCGGCACTGTGTCCTTTGATGTACATGGGCGCAAGCGCAACCAATCGTCCGGAAGACCAAACGGACAGATGATGCGGCAACCAGCCCGTTTTAGCTGTGGTGCTTCCCGAAATTTCCATCAACCGCAACCAGTCCCACTCCAGAAAAGGAATTGCGAGCGGTTTGGCCAATGAATCCCAGGCAGCGCGATCGATTGAGGAAATATCGTTGGTCCAGGATGTGGTATATGATGAAGAAGGTTGCCGTTTGTGCATAATGTTATTCTCAGAGCATTGATATATCCGAAGCTCACATGTCCGTTGGTGCTTATAGGTTCAGGGTGCAGGGTTCAAGGTTCGATGTCGCCGTTGGATGCCAGGGTTCGGTCCCATCATCGAGAAACCTCACCAATTTTGGCGTGGTTTCATATGGGAGGTTAGGATTTCAAATACAATTCGAAAGGGATAACAGAACACCGAATTGCCCGACGCCTTCATTTGCGGCCGAATACTCTGCCGGGGCGGCTGCTTTTCAAGTTTTATTCAAGCATGGGGTTGTCAGGGAGAAAAGCGATGCAAAGAGATCTAACCCTGAACGGTGAACCCAGAACCTTGAACCCAGAACCCTTGAACCTTTATTAAAAACTTAAGTCTGATCTTGGGCTCTGTCATCTTTTTTAAAGTGACGGCGGCCAAAATACCAATTCCTTGACAATTACGGCCGGATAAATATAATGATTACCTGATTTTAATTGCAACAATCCTCGCGCCTAAGCTAAGTGGCTTAAATTCAATTCGGATTTTGCTGAGGTATCTTTGCGTGCAAAATTCAGATATTATGTTAAACTAATACGAACAGGGTAAAGGAAAACAATATGCCGCTATATGAATTTAGATGTTTGAAATGTAACGAATGCTTTGAAATTTTGGTTATGAAAAAAGAAGAGCAGGTGGAGCTCAGATGCCCCAAGTGCAAGTCCGAGGATTTTGAACGGGTGTTGAGCGTATCAGGCCATTGCATGGGAAGCGGCAGCGCAAAAGGCGAAAACGCCCAGTCCCAGACCCGCAACTGCCCGGGAGGTTCCTGCACCACCTACGACATTCCCGGTCCCAGCCGGTAGTCATGGACGGTACTAGCTTGAAAATTGAATATTGGTTATCCGCCTCAGGCGGATCCGGATCAGGGAGAATCGTTGTCAGATGAAGCAAACCCATGTTCAGGAAAAGCAGCAATTCAAAAAGCTGTTCAAACAGGAACATATTGACAACTTTGAAGATCGATTTAAGGTTCTGGAAGCCTTTTTACAAACCGAAAAGCATGTATCCGTGGATGATCTCGTTGAGCGACTTGTCAAGAACGGCTGGCGGTTGAAACCGGAATTTGTAAGAGAGACCCTCAAGTTGATGTGCCGCTTCGGATTTGCCCACAAAAGCCGGTTTGATAATGGTGTGGTCCGCTACGAACACCGGCACCTGGGACAGCATCATGACCACATGATCTGCACGAAATGCAGAAAGATCCTCGAATTCGAGGAAGAACAAATAGAACAGCTGCAGATAAAAATTGCCGCCACCCATGGATTTCACATGTTGCAGCATAAACTGGAGATCTATGGAATATGCAATAACTGTATCCGAGAGCGAATTCAACTGATGCCCCTGACAGTGGCCAAACCGGGCGAGCGTCTTGTGATCAAAGAAATCAGCGGCGGCACCGGTGCTAAAATGAGGCTGCTGTCAATGGGATTGAGAATAGAAGATAGAATTGAGGTAATAACCAATAATAGTCAGGGGCAACTGGCGATTGCCGCGGATCTAAAGCGCTTCGTGCTGGGTCGCGGTCTGGCGGAAAAAATTATGGTTGAGCAGGACGAACGGTAATATGTCAGCATTGGAACCGTCATATTTGAGCACTTTTAAAAAGGGCTTGTTCAAAGATAAAATCGAAACGGCCTACAACCTGCTGCATGCCTGTGTCCTGTGTCCCCGAAAATGCGGTGTTGATCGTCTATCCAGTGAAACGGGCCTCTGCAGCACCGGCAAACTGGCCTGGGTTTCCAGCTACAGTCCCCATTTCGGGGAAGAAGACCCGCTGGTTGGCACCCGCGGTTCCGGCACCATTTTCTTTACCCATTGCAACCTGCTGTGTTTATTTTGTCAGAATTTCGACATTAGCCACCTGGGTTCCGGTCAAGAGGTCTCGGATCATCAACTTGCTGGTATGATGCTTGCATTACAAAATCAGGGATGTCACAATATAAATTTTGTCAGTCCCTCGCATGTCGTACCCCAAATTTTATCTGCGGTTGCGATCGCTGCCTCCGAGGGGCTTTCAGTACCGCTGGTGTTCAACACCGGCGGATACGATCGGGTTGAAACGTTAAACCTTCTCGAAGGTGTTTTTGACATCTTCATGCCGGATTTTAAATTCTGGGATCCGCAGATTGCCGAGAGTGCCTGCCAGGCCGGCGACTATCCGGAGGTTGTGCGCCGGGCGTTGTTGGAAATGCACCGCCAGGTCGGTGATCTGCAGTTTGACGGGCTTGGCATTGCCCGGCGAGGACTGCTGATAAGGCATCTGGTACTGCCGAACGGCCTTGCCGGCACCCGGGAAGTCATGCGATTCATCGCTCAAAAATTATCACCTGACAGCTATGTCAATATTATGTCACAGTACCGGCCCTGCGGCAGGTCGGCCGAGGTCAGCGGTTTGAATTCTTATCTGACTCGAGACGAATACCGTCTGGCCGTGCAAGTGGCAAAAGAGGAAGGCATTAACCAATAAATCTTCAATCAATTGCATTTACATTCGTTAAGGAAAAATAAGACGGTTGCTTCTATGGGTAAAATATTTGCTATTGGCGACATACATGGCTCCTTTGATCAGTTGCGGAACCTGATGCAGAAAATTCCGATTGATTTTGCAACCGACACCCTGGTGTTCATCGGAGACTATATTGACCGCGGCCCAGGTTCAGTTGAAGTCGTTGATTATTTGTTGAAATTGCAGAAAAAAGCGCCGGCAACGATCTTTTTGAAGGGCAACCATGAAGACATGCTCGAAAAATACCTGGACGGTACCGATCGCTTTACCTATCTGCTGAATGGCGGGCAGAAGACCCTTGACTGCTATTTGAGTAAAACCGATCGACAGGGCGACTTCCCTATTCCAGCTGCGCATATGGATTTCTTTAGATCCTTGCGGCTCTATTACGAAACCGAGTCCTTCATTTTTGTCCATGCCGGCTTGCGGCCGAAAGTTCCCCTGGGATCCCAGGAACCCCAGGATATGTTGTGGATTCGGGACAAATTCATTTACAGCAAATATTATTTTGGCAAACCGGTGATATTCGGCCACACACCACTGGAGAAGCCTCTGGTGGAACGTAACAAAATCGGTATCGACACCGGAGCTGTATACGGCAATGCCCTGACTTGTGTTCAGTTGCCGGACAAGGTATTTATCTCGGTCTGATCGCAATACGGTTTGGCTTGACAAACACCTCGGAATCGAAATACCAGTCTCATGATCCGGCGTAGACATAATTGCCCTGAAAGCGTATAATGGGTATCAACACAAACCGAAATGCTAACGGATAATTAAATCATCATGAAACGCTATGTCTTTCTGCTCATTTTTCTTATTTTCTGCAATGCCGGTGCAGCAATAGCTGAACGGTTAACCATCTTTAAACCAGTGGCCAATATTCGCTCCGGCCCCGGCTCCAAGTATGATATTTTATGGAAAGTAGAAAAATACTATCCCATTTTCGTACTTGAAAAAAAAGGGCAGTGGTACCATTTCAAGGATTTTGAAGATGACAAGGGGTGGGTGCATAAGTCCCTGGTAAAAAAAATGGACTCGATCATCACCAAAAAAGATCTTTGTAATATTCGTTCGGGTCCGGGAACGGATAATAAGATCCTTTTTACCGTTGAAAAAGGAATTCCGTTTAAGGTCATCAAGCGCAAGGGCCGCTGGCTGCATATTGAGCATGCCGATAAGGACAAAGGCTGGATACACAACTCTCTGGTCTGGTGACACCGCAGATGGATTCAAACAATTCCCTCTTCTATGCCAATTCATCGTTGCATCATCTGTAATTCAAGAATTCAATCCGTCTTACATATGAGTTGATTCGGCAACCAAAATATATTTGAGCAGCTGGAAAAAGCGGATGAACAAAATTAAATACATCACAGCCAATCGGCGGCTGATTGCGGGCATCGGGTCGGCATTGGTCGATGTCCTGATACACGAAAACGATGAATTTTTAGCCGAAATAGACGCGGCCAAAGGTAGTATGACGCTGGTGGGGCAAAATGATATCCAGCACATCCGGGCCATGTCTTCGGGCAAATCCAGCTTGGTTCCGGGCGGATCTGCCTGCAATACGATCATCGGGGTCGGAAGCCTGGGCGGCAGGGCTCGATTTGTCGGCAAATGCGGCAGCGACAAAATGGGTCAACTGATCGAAGATGATTTAAAGCGGCAAAATGTCGAGCCTGTCCTGCTAAAAGGTGACTCACCGACCGGTTGCTCGCTGTCGATAATAACACCGGATGCCCAGCGAACCATGTTTACTTACCTGGGCGCATCAGCGGAGACACGTCCGGAAGAGATCTCCGCCGATCGCTTTAAAGATGCGGCTGTCGTCCTGGTCGAAGGGTACCTTTTATACAATCCGGATTTAATTCAAGCTGCATTGTCGGCGGCCCGCAAGGCCGGTGCTAAAATCGCACTGGATTTAGCCAGCTATAACGTTGTGGCGGACGCCAAAACGTTGCTTGAGCATCTGGTAGATACCTATGTTGACATCCTGCTAGCCAATGAAGATGAAGCCGAAGCCTTTACCGGATACGGCGATGAACACCAGGCCCTTGAAGCACTGGCAGCTAAAACGGACATCGCCGTGCTCAAAGTCGGTTCCCGCGGAAGCTATGTGGCGCATGCCGGCCACAGGGTTGCCATCAAGCCCATGGGTGACGGCACGGCCCTGGATACCACCGGTGCCGGTGATCTGTGGGCCGCCGGTTTCCTCTTCGGGCTTGTCAACGGCTATTCGTTAGATCATTGTGGTCGCCTGGGCTCGGCCTGTGGCTATGAAGTATGCCAGGTGATGGGGGCAAATGTTCCCGAAGACGGGTGGCGCCGGATCAAGCGGTTATTAGAATAGAAGCCCGAATTGGGTTGCGGATAACCCAACCCGGAAGGATTATCAACGCGCCAGCGATAGTTATTTGTTAATCCGCCGCGGCGGATTGGTCGATGGTTGAGGATAAGAATTATTGCTCTTGCAATTCCCTAAACAAATAACTATTAACTGATAACACAAAATTTCCGGGAGGTAATAAAGAGCACCAATGGCAAAAAAAATCAAAAAGACGCGCAAAGAACTGCTGAAGGAACCTGATGAGTTTATCAACCTGACCGGGAAACTGATCAGGTTCGCCACCGAGCATAAAAACCAAATCACCTATGCAGTTGGATTCATGGTGGCCCTGGCCCTGATTTTTTCCGGCTATCGCTTTTTATCGATCCGATCCGAACGCAAGGCGTCGGCGCTGCTGGACCAGGGTCTGGCCAAATATGAAACATTTAGAAATGATAATAAACCGGTGGAAGCCTACGATCAGGTGTCAGCCGATTTTCAATTGATTTTAGATAAATACGGCAGTAAAGAAAACGGTAAGATTGCCAGGCTGACGTATGCCAATATATGCTATAATGCCGGGAAATACGAACAGGCCATCGAACTTTACCAAAAATCGCTGAAAGACTTTGAAAAACATCAGGCCATTCGCAGTCAGGTGGTCGCCAGTCTTGGGTATGCCTACGAACAGCAGTCGGATTATGCCAGTGCTGTCAGCTATTTTGAGCAATTATCCTCGGCACCGGACGCAATTACACGCGGTGAAGCCCTGTATCGTCTGGGCTGGCTTTATGACAAGTTAGGCAATACCGAAAAGAGCAATGCCGCCTACAATAAAATCCTAAGCGATCACCAGGATTTTATCTACATCGATATCGTCAGGGAACGCATGGCGAGCTAACGCAAGGTGTCAGGTTTCAGGTGTCAGGTGTCAGTTCGGGTAGTCGGTACGACAAAGATCTAGCTAATTAGCGAAATCATGTGAAGATACCGGAGAAAGTCGGCTATGTAATTTGCCACTATCCCGGCAATATTGAAGAAAACAATCGGATAACGATAGAGTATTCATATTTAGCATCCAAATTCCTCAATCCTGACACCCGAAACCTGACACCTGAAACCTAAAAATTGAGACAAAAACGTTATTGTTTATATTAAGGTTACCGCTCTGTCGGATGGAAATTTCACCACCATCCTCGAAATTCATCCAGCTCAATTTTTAGATCCGATGTCCAAATTGTATTTTTTGATTTTCTGATTCAATCCGCTTTTGCCGATTCCGAGCATGGCTGCGGCGTGGGCCTGGACATTGTCTGCCATTTTTAGGGCGCGTTCAATCATCGCCCGTTCGATCATCGCCAGGGTTTCGTAAAGTTTGGCCTCCTTGGGAATGCCTTCCAGATGAAGGGCATCATGCACATTATCTTTAAAACCCTGCGGCAGATCCGCCACCCGGATAACATCATTGGGGCACAGAATCATGACCCTTTCGATTAGATTTTCAAGTTCACGGACATTGCCGGGCCAGCTGTATTCGAAAATTAAGCGATCGACTTCCTGATCAACGCCTTTAACCGGCAGTGCGGATCTGCGCTCGGATTCGTATTTGCTGATAAAATGATCAACCAGCAGGCGAATATCTTCCCGTCGCTCTCTGAGCGGAGGCAGAACCATGTGAACCACATTTAAACGGTAAAAGAGGTCCTCGCGAAAACGTCCGTTTTTCATTTCTTCTTTTAGGTTTTTGTTGGTGGCTGCAATTATCCGAATGTCAACTTGAATGCTCCGAATTCCGCCGACCCGCTCAATTGTTTTCTCCTGGAGCACACGCAGCAATTTCACCTGGAGATTGGCCGACAATTCTCCAATTTCATCCAAAAACAGGGTGCCGCCGTCGGCCAACTCAAACCGGCCTTTTTTCATGGCGGCCGCGCCGGTAAATGCGCCTTTTTCATGGCCGAAAAGTTCACTTTCCAATAAATTCTCGGCCAGGGCCGAACAATTCACGGCAATAAAAGGCTGTTCTCGCCGTGAGCTGTTAAAATGAATCGACTTGGCCACCAGTTCCTTGCCCGTTCCACTCTCGCCTTCTACCAGGACGGTCGCATTGGACGGGGCCACTTTCTGAATCGTCTTGAAGACATCCCGCATGTTTTTGCTCTTGGCGATGATATTGCCAAAGCGGTATTGAGATTCAACTGCATCGCGTAGACGGCGGTTTTCTTTGACCACCTGATACATGGCAACGGCCTTTTTGACATATATGATCAAGCGGTCATTGTCGAAGGGCTTCAGAATATAGCTGTAAGCACCTTTTTGCATGGCCTCCACGGCTTTATCTACCGTACCGTGGGCCGTCATCATAATCACCGGCAAATCCGGATCAATCGACTTGATGCTTTCCAGCAGCTCGATACCATTCATGCCCGGCATTTTCATATCGGTCAATACCAGATCAAGGTCAGACCGTTTATGAATTGCAAGCGCCTCCGATCCGTTGAGTGCAGTTAAAACTTCATAATCTTCATCTTCCAGAACCGCACTGAGGACCCGCAGATAATTTTTCTCATCATCGACGATTAAAATAGTTTCCATGTTAGCCGCATTTCTTCATTTTCAATCCAAATTCCATGTCCCCAATATCGGAATGACGAATGATGGATTTAAAATGAATAGTTATTGAATTCTAGGGTAATTTATAATCTGTTTTTCACCGTCAAACACTCAACTAAAAAAATCCTTGTCAACCAGCCAATTCGATCCCATGAATCCTTCCCGCTTTCAGCTTTGAGCTATATTTTCCGCTCCTCACACCCCCGCACCTCGAACCCCGCAACCCGCAACCCGACACCAGAAGACAGAGGTCAGATGTCAGATAATCCCGCACCTCCCGACGCACCATGCCCTATGCCCCGCGACCCGCAACCCGCAACCCGCAACTCGCCCCCCGGCTTATGTCGGCTCCACCGGCAATTCCACAGTGACACTGGCGCCTCCCTGGGATCTGTTAAGAATCTGAATACTGCCCCCATGGGATTCAATAAGATTTTTCACGACACCCAAGCCCAGACCCGTTCCCATTTCCTTGGTCGTAAAAAACGGGTCCCAGATCTTGCCCATAACTTCATCCGATATTCCGCAGCCTTCATCTTCGAAATTGATTGTCAGTATTTTCTCAGTGGCACTGATGTCAATACCGATGGTACCGCCGTCAGGCATGGCCTGCATGGCATTGATCAGGATGTTTAAGAAAGATTGATACAGCATGGCGGCATCGGCCTGAATCTCGGGTAAAAAATTCTGATAATTCTGTTTGATGGTAAATCCATTTTCTTCGATTTGCATGGACAGAAAAGTAATATTTTTATCGAGAACCTCTTCGATACGGCAGGGGACTAAATTCGGACTTCTGGGCTTGGCAAAGTTTATGAAATCGGTAATGATCTGATTTAGACGATTTGCCTCCTCGACAATTATATCCGGAATTGTATTGGAAGGGTCAATTTTAGTCACTTTTTTCTTTAGCAATTCGGCCGAGCTTCGGATGATCCCTAGAGGATTTCGAATTTCATGGGAAATTCCGGCTGCCATCTCCCCGAGAGAGGAAAGCCGCTCGGCCCGGCCCAGGCGCTCTTTCAGGCGCAAGCGCTCCATGGCACGTTTTTGAATAATTCCTTCGCCGCGTTTGACGACAAATATTAGTACGACAAATAGCGCGCCCATAATTAAGGTGCAGGTAATGACCACCAGAATCTGAGTTCTGAATATAGCCTGATAGTCACCGGAGATGTCCTGTACGATCTCAATTACTCCCAGGTATGGGCCGGAAAGTCTGGCAAATTGCGGTTCCCAGCGCAAGGGCGCATAAGTGATTAGCCGAACGACCTTGGGAAATCCCAGCGAGATCTCGAAAAAATTACCGCGCTGAACCAGTTTGGAGCTGATTTTTCCTTCCAACGCCTGTTGGAATCCGGTACCGCCAAAATTTTTTCGTCCAATCAGATCCGAATCAAAACTATATAATATCGTATTATCCATGCCGTAGAAATTGAGGGTTTCAACTTCGAAACTGTGCAGGGTGTTGCGGACGACCTTATCCATGAGTTCAAACGTTTTCTTGTTGCTGAACTGGATATTGCCTTTGAACATCACCCCGATGGGAACGATCACCTGTACGAAAATCTGATTGTTCAAATTCTCGATCAGGCTGCGCGCATAATCTTCGCTATTCTGTCGCTGCATGGATTTGACCCACAGGGTATTGAGCACCGACAGTATAATCGTTACCAGAAAAATCACGATCAAACCGGTAAAAGTAAAGTACTTGACCAGTCGAAACGGCTTTATTCTCTCTTCAGGTGGGGTATTATTCATACTGGCATCGTTTTGCGGTTTGATTTTTCGGCAACCGACATCCGCCGTGGTTGGTCGGTGCTGTATTTAAGCGGGCTGAGCGTTTCCACCATATTAGGGTATACGCTTTTAATGTCAAATTAAAGCTTTTTCTATGAAGTCTGCCAGGGTTGATTCGATACATACAACCGGTTTGCATGATCTTCCAAAATTTTGACGGTTTTATCAAAAAATACCAGACCCACCCTGACAGGCATACCGGAAGCCTCGTTTTTTAGCACCGGAAGGTGAAAATTAATCATTTTTAACTACCTGTAAACAAAACACTATTTCAATAAGCAATAAATAAAAGCTCAGATTTCAACTTTTTAGCCGAAATTTGGCGCGACATTTGCAAAAACCATCTGCGTCAACAGATCGCCCCCCCCTCACGGGGCACTTTATGCGATGCCCGAACAGCTCAACACCAAATGTTAGAGGCATATAACTCTGCTCAGTATTTGACGCAATCGACCCAGAGCCATTCATTACCGGATAACCGGTAAAAAAAACAATCACTGGAGTTACTACATATAGGTGTACGAAAAGAAGATAACACAATATAGCGTAATTACACCTAATTATATGTAATTATATTGACTTGCATATAATAAAATGCAATCATTATATAAGTAATATTCATAAAAAATTTTAAAATCAGTTTCAACTTCGGGGAACCCATTCAATATATTTTTTAGTGCTCGGCATGCGGGACGTCAAATTTATGAGTAAGAACAAATTAAAAGAAATCAGAGAATCGATGTTATTGAGCAAGGCCGAACTAGCCAGACAGGCAAATGTCTCACCCATCACTATCAATCGAATTGAAAAAAACATGCCGTGTCGAATGGAAACTCAACGCAAGATTCTTTTGGCTCTGGGCTTGAAACCAGCAGACAAACAAAAAATTTTTAAGGATTAAAAGGCTCTTATGGTTTTTGGAAAGAAAAAAGATAATCTCGTCGGTTTGGATATCGGCTCTAGATCCATAAAAGCGGCTCAGATCTTAGAATCCAAGCATGGAAACACACTAAAAAACTTCGGTATTGTGGACATCGCGCATGGGGCCATCGAGGAAGGCACGATTAACGATCCTGAGTCGGTTGCGCAATCGATCCAGCAGCTCTTTAAATCTTATAATATCAGACAAAGCAACGTCGCCGTATCCATCGGGGGCTATTCCGTGATTGTTAAAAAGATCAATGTTCAGACCATGGGTGAAGAACAGCTTCAAGAAACCATTCATTTTGAAGCTGAACAATATATCCCGTTTGACATTAGTGATGTAAACCTCGATTTTCAAATACTCGGCGAAAATGAATCCAATCCCAGCCAGATGAACGTATTTCTAGTGGCCGCCAAAAAAGAGATGGTTAATGACTATATCAATCTGGTGAATCTGGCCGGACTCAATCCCTGCATCGTCGATGTTGAAGCTTTTGCCCTGCAAAACACGTTTGAACACAATTACGACTTTCAAGATGATAATGTTGCCCTCATTGATATTGGTGCCAGCAAGACATCATTGAATATCCTCAAAGGCAATTCATCAGTGTTCATGCGCGATGTATCTTTAGGATGCGGGCAAATAAATCAGAAAATAATGTCCCTGGTAGAGTGTACTTTTGAAGAAGCCGAGCAGCTGAAGTACGGCGACAACCCGGCCAAACTCACCCCGGAGGATTTGAGGGGGATTGTGTCATCGGTGGTTGCCGATTGGTGCACCGAGATTCGGCGTGCCCTCGACTTTTTTTACTCGACATACCCCGAGGATCAAATTAATCGGATCGTCCTGAGCGGCGGCGGCGCCAACATCGGAGAATTCCGTCAACTACTGGCGACCGAGGCGTCCGCAGAGGTAGAATCCTTTAATCCGTTCCAGAAGTTTCACCTTGATGTAAAGAACTTCGACGACGCCTATACTGAACAAATCGGACCCCAGGCAGCCATCAGCATGGGCCTGGCAATGCGAAAAGTGGACGACAAATGATAAGAATAAACCTGCTGCCTTTCCGCGCAGCCCGCAAAAAAGAAAACATCCGCCGCCAGGTGTCCATCTTTCTACTCTCTCTGGCATTTTTGCTGATCATTTTGGTTTACTATAATTGGAGCCTGGGCGGCAAGGTTGACGGATTGAACCAGGAGATTAAACAAACCCAGGCCGAACTGGATAAATACGAAAAAATCAATAAAGAAATCCAAGATATCAAGCAGAAACTCAGCAATCTGAAGAAGAAAATGGCTGTGATGGAAACCCTTGAAGCCAATCGCTTCGCGCCCACCCGGCTGATGGATTCAATGACCCAGGCAATTGTGCCCAAGCGCATGTGGTTTACTAAATTTGAGTCCAAGGACAATAATGTCAAAATAGCCGGCATCGCCTTGGACAATAAAACAGTCGCAGATTTTATGGTCAGGCTGGAACAAACGGGATTGTTCAGTGACGTGGACTTGAAAACACTCAAGCAGAAAAAAGTGAGCAAGTCAAATTTAAAAAGCTTCCAGGTCAGTTGTACCAAGAAACAGCCGGCCATAACCAAAACAAATTAGTACTCAGCAAATTTTAAGGCAAAGACAAAATGGCAAACGATCTTGCAGCGTCAGTTGAACCATTTTTAGAAAAAGTTGAGAGTCTATCCAAAATTCAGAGGATAGTTATTTCGGTGGCTATATTTGGCCTGATTACCGGCGGTTTCATTTACTTTCTATACTGGCCAAAGTTGGAGCAACTCAATCGGCTAAATACTAGATTGGAGAAAATAGAAAAAAAGCTGGTTGCTGCCAAGAACAACGCCAAAGATATGAAAAAATTTCAGTCTAAAATGAAAGAAGCCGAAGCACAGTTTCGCATGGCGATGAAAAAACTGCCTGAAAAAGAAGAGATTCCCTCGCTGCTGTCCAGCATTTCCAATTCCGGCCAGCTCGTCGGGCTTGATTTTTTGCTCTTCGAACCCAAGGCTGAAAAGAAAAAAAAATTCTATGCTGAAATCCCCGTTGCCATGAACATCAGGGGAGATTATCACAACCTGGCATTATTCTTTGATGAAGTCGCCCGTCTGTCACGCATCGTCAATATCCAAAACATTCAGATTGCCAAGACCAAGGACAAGAGCAGCCATGAACTCAACACCAAATGCGTGGCCGTTACCTATAAGTTCATCGAACAATCAAGCAAGAAAAAAGGTAAGAAAAACAAAAAGAAGAACAAAAATAAGAAAAAGAAACGTTGATTACGATTACCAAAATAAACCAGCAAAAAATAGGGAAGATAGCTTGAGATCATGCGATATTTGATCAGCACCATTTGTATTGCTCTGTTTCTGTGGGGATGCGACAATGCCGCAGCTGTTCCGGATAAACCCATTGTGGTCCGGAAAAAAATAGCTGCAAAAAAAGTTCGTACCGCCAAGGTCCGTAAGCAAAAAGCGGTTCGAACTGCCAAAGCGAAACCGGTTGCCAAAAAGCAGACCAGGACGATTGCTGCAAAACCCGACAAAACCCGGCCGACTTCAAACAATCAGCCGCCGGTTAAACAGGATACCTCCTCTCAGCCCCGGATCGCTAAAAAGGCAAAAACTGCGCCGGTACAAAGCAGCCCGCCCAGCCGGCTTAAGCAAAAAAAGCCGGCGATCAGACCCAAATCGGACATAACGGAAATAAAGCCGGTTCGGCAAAAGGGTGGCAAGGCGGTAGCAGGAAAAAAATCAAAATCCTCTAAGCTGCTGACAGCTTCAATTGACCTGCCCGGCGGCGTACCAGCGAGGTATGATCCCAAAGGTAAGGTTGATCCCTTCGATCCTCTCATCAAAGATAGAGAGGCGGTCGCCAAAAAAGGGAAAAAAATTAAGCGGGCTCCGCGAACCCCGCTGGAACGTATTGATCTGGGCCAGTTGAAGCTAGTCGGAATTATATTGGCTGGCAGCGGCAACCGGGCTCTGGTAGAGGAATCTTCCGGCAAAGGCTATGTCGTTAAAAACGGGACCTACATCGGCACCAATGGCGGTAAAATTATTAACATACAAAAAGAAAAAATTTATATTGAGGAAAAATTTGAAGATATTTACGGTAAAATACAAACCCGTAAGAGAGAGCTCAAGCTTCCCAAACCCCCTGGAGAGTTTTAAGATGCGTCATTTAAATACTAAATCCACAAAATCTTTTTTTATCGGAATCCTTTTATTCAGCACAGCCGCGCTGATTGCCGGGTGCGCCTCTCAAAAAGCGGCTAAAGGCACCGCTGCCGGCGGGAACGCGCTGATCACCGACATCATTACCAGCGAGGATAAAGCGTCCGCCACCGTCACGATAAAAGGCAACCAGGCGTTGACCTACACCGCAATTAAACAGGTATTTCCCCTGGGGGTGCTTTTCGATTTTCCTGAAACGTTCCTTGATGATATCAAAACCGTCTATTATCCACCGGAAAATGAATTCATCAGCTCAATCCGGTCGACTCGGATCGAGGAAAACGGAAAAGCATCCCGCATATTTATTGCATTAAAAAAAGATCTTCCGTACAACATTCAACCTGACGCGAACGAGCTCAATATAATATTTCCGAAATCCGGCAAGTTGTCTGCGCAAGCGCGACCCAAGCCCAAAGCGACCCCGGTCGTCAAAGCAGCCCCCAAACCGGCCTCCCCGGCAACTCGCATCATGTCGGTTTCCGCCACTCCCCGCAAACAAAATGTGGTCGTTGCCGTCAAGGCTGATGGAAACATCACTAATTTTAAGTCTTTTACCATCAGTGAAACTCCCCCCCCGCATTGTATACGACATTTATAAAATTAAAAGTCCGTTCAAAGGCGAGCAGCGCATTGCCGTCAAGGCTGATCAGGTAAAAAAGATTCGCCACTTCGGACACCCGGACAAGATCCGAATTGTCCTTGAAACGGATAAAGCCTATCTATCCAAACATTCCGCGCGACCGGTCGAAAACGGCGTCCTGATCTATGTGGGCCAGGCGCCGCCGCCAGGTAAAGATATGCCCAAGACCGTCAAATCCCGGGCGGCAAAACCCATGCAGGCCTCGACCACTGCGAAACCGGCCTGGTTGAATCGCATCGACTTTAACAGTGAAGACCTCGGCAAGTCGACCCTATTTATCGGAACCACCCGTCCGGTGAAATACGATATGATCAGAGTCGACAATAAAAGGCTGAATCTTAAGTTGATGGGCACCAATCTGCCCGAATACCGCAAGCAGGCGCTGATCACCACCCGCTTTCAGAGTGCAGTCGATCGCATTACGCCGACCTTTAGGCCGACATCCAAAGACACGGTTATCGACATCGAACTGCGTGAAGGCGTGCCGTATTCTGTCAAACAGACCGGTGATGTTATCCGGGTGAACTTTGCCGCTTCCAAGATCCCGCCCAAGCCCTATGAAGATGCCAAACTTCCGGCCTGGAAGCAAACCCAGGGCCGGTCGGCAGCCGCTGGTAGTAACGCTCCTGTGGCAGACGCAACCCCTGCGACTACGGCAAGCGCCGTCAAACCCAAGCTCGTGGCCGCACATGGCCAACCGGCGACCACGACCACAGGGACTGCGGCCGCCGCGACCACGGCCCCACCGGCAAAAACAGCAGATAAGGCCGCAGCGCCAAAAGAAGCCCAAAAAGCGACTCCCAGCCCCCGCCCCGCCAGGACGTCCGATGTGGTTATATACACAGAGACCGATCCCGATCGATTCGATTATGAGAGGCAGATGAGACTGGATCCTTATAGCGGAGAAGAAAGGTCGCTGGATGTTTACGGTGAAACGATAGTCAAAAAATACACCGGCGAACCGATCGCGCTGGATTTTTACGAAACCGACATTAAAAACGTCTTTCGTATCTTAAAAGAAATCAGCGGTAAAAATTTCGCGGTCGACAAAGGTGTGACCGGCCGCGTGACCCTGGCTCTTGAACAGCCGGTGCCCTGGGACCAGGTATTGGATCTGGTTCTGAAAATGAATCAGCTCGGCCGTAAAATGGAAGGCGGCATTATTCGTGTCGCCACTTTATCCACCCTGGCGGCGGAGGAATTGGCGCGCCGTAAAAAATTGGGTGAGGCCCAGCTGGCCAAAAAGCAAGAAGACTTCGTCACTGCATTTATCCGTGTCAATTATGCCAACGCCGTCACGATAAACGATCAGCACGTGGCCGAGTTATTGACGCCCAAGGAAAGTCGTATGGACGAGGTGGGCGGCGAATCCAGCGTCGATGACCGGTTGAACATGATTGTCGTCACCGATGTGCCCTCGGTCATCAAACGCGTCAAAGAAATTGTTCAACGCCTCGACCAGGTCACCCCCCCCCAGGTGCTCATCGAAGCCCGCATCGTCGAAGTCAATTCCAGCTTTACCAAGGACCTTGGCTTTGATTGGGGAGCGGTCAGTGCCGGACCCTTCGATATCGGGAGTTCGACGTTGGCTTTGCGCGGATCGGCCAACAATATACCCACCCAGATTAGTGCCAGTGGAAACATCGGCTTCGATTTTCAGAAACTGACCGGAACCCCCTTCTCGATCATCGATGCCTCCCTGCAGGTTAGCGAGACCGAAGGCAAATCCAATATAATCTCAGCGCCGAAAGTCGTCACCCTGGACAACACGAAGGCCAAGATAAAGCAGGGGCTGGAGGTACCTTACCTGGAGCGGGATTCGTCCGGTAATGCCACGGTCAAATTTAAAAATGTCGACCTGCTGCTTGAGGTCACCCCCAACGTTACCCCGGACGACCGCATTGTTATGAAGATATTTGTCACCAAGAATGATGTTGCCGAACAAACATCGGATGGTCCGGCCCTGTTCACCAATGAGGCCGAAACCGAACTGCTGATCGACAACGGGGATACGGTCATCATCGGCGGTATCGTTAAATCATCCATGACCTATGGCGAAAAGGGCATCCCGGGCCTGCGGCAAATCGGCGTGCTGGGCTGGTTGTTTAAAGGACAGTCCAAAGAAGATAGTAAAAATGAACTGCTGATATTCATCACGCCCCGCATCGTGCGGCTCCAGCAAAAATCCAACTTGAATATCTAGGCTCTTGAGCTCTGCTTCCCAAAAGTATATTCAAGTCGGAGCCCAGATCAGGCGTCTGCTCTGCAGGAAAGGCATCTAACCTTAACAAAAAAAATGCGAATGGCGCCCTGGTTTCATCACACGAATCCGGGGCGCCATTCGCATTTTTTATAGAAACTCATTCCCCCTGAACAGAATCCCAAACAGGGCCGAGAAGCTTCAAGGACAAATAAAGGAAGTTAAAATGCGCAGCATACAATAATTAATCCGCCTGGCCGTCGCTTAACCGACTTCCTTCGGTACTGAGAGAAAAATATCGCCCCTCTGAAAGAGCTGCCTTTAGGGCGGATTAATTACAATAAAGGCTTAATCCGTTGCGCCGCTATCAAGGCCCTGTCCGCCAGCGAGCTGTCCGGATCTATTTGAATAACCCGGATATAAGAACCATAAGCCTTTTGATAGTCACGGTTGATTTTGTAGGCTTCAGCCAGTTCGAAATGCAGGCTGGCATTGTCCGGATGTTTGAGGACGGCAAATTCCAAATGTTTAATCGCATCAGGAAACCTGCCGGTCGCAATGTAAGTTCTGGCCAGGCCATACAAGGCCCGGTCAAATTCCGGTGTAATTTCTAAAGCTTCCTTGAAATATGTCTCCGAAAGCCTGTATTCTTGTTTATGGTAGTAGGCAAATCCGAGATTGGAATAGGGAAATTGAGGTGTGGCGTACAACAAATTCGAGACCGCAATTTTATATTGCTCGATCGCCTTGTCCCATTGCCTTTTTTCGAGATAGGCATTTCCCAGACTGTTGCGGGCCGGACCATAATCTTCCTTGATCACCAATGATTTTTTAAAATGAACGATGGCCAGGTCCGTTTCCCCCTTGTACAGGTAAGCCAGGCCCAGGTCAAAATGCAAAAAATAGTCATCCGGTGTGAGGGCTTCGGCTTTTGACAACTCCCTTAAGGCGGCCGAGTACTTGCCCTCCCGCAGATAAGCTTCGCCAAGATTCCTGGATGCTTCCGCCTGCTCTTTTTTCTGCTGAAGATTTTCTTTGGTGGTACAGGCCTGAATCATACTTAAAAGCAGAATACAGCCCGCTACCGCAAGCCAGATCGTTTTCATTTTATTATCCTCGCAGTTAATTGAATTATCAAATGGTTATGACAGAGTATAGAGCCTGCGCATAAACTTAAAATTGATCAGAATAAATTACAAAATTGTAGGTCCAACATTTTAAATTTGGTCAATGTTCTTTGAAAAATTGGTTAAAGCAGCAATCTGCTGTGCTTCAGGTTA
>Ga0209743_1000119_pt1 | contig 34978 bp, 27 predicted proteins | sample OlaalgELextract2_FD_187378 | JGI IMG/M metagenome (GOLD analysis project Ga0209743, IMG submission 187378) | Olavius algarvensis symbiont microbial communities from Tuscany, Italy - Type G ELBA extract 2 (SPAdes) (version 2) | ecosystem: Host-associated > Annelida > Digestive system >...
GAACAAGGAATCATGAATTTCGAAGTAAGGTATTCTATCGATTTAATTCTAACTAAAATAGTCAGAGCGAAGCGAATCCATCATTCGTCATTCGACATTCGACATTCGACATTCCAATGTAGTTTCACAAGAGATTTACACAGGTTCAGGGGTACAGAGGGTCATCATATTGCATTTTGACCTTTCAGCTATGAGCTATGAGCTTTCAGCTTCGACCTTTCAGCTATGAGCTATGAGCTATGAGCTATGACCTATGAGCTTTCAGCTTTCACCTTTCAATTTCCAGCATCCAGTATCCAGCATCCAGCATCGAGTAGCCGGCATCCAGCATCCAGTATCCAGCATCAAGCATCCAGTATCCAGAATCCAGTATCCAGCATCAAGTATCCAGCATCTTATTCCCGTCCGTTCAGGCGGGCCACAATGAACTCACCAATCTTTTCAGCTGATCGGCCGAATAATTCTTCGATTTCAACCAGGTCCAGGTGTTGATCCTGCCAGGTCAGGCTGTTTTCCTGCACGATGTTTTTGATGTGCTCGTATTTGCCGCCCAGGGCCTTGATTCTGGCATCCAGGGCCACATCTGCTTTAAACGACACATGCAGCAGCATTAAATGTTCTATCCGGTTCGGGCTGTCGCCGGAAATGGTCAAAATAGGAATGACCAGAATGCTGCGCTCATCCTTGCGGCCCTTGCCGATGTAGACATTGCCTTGCCTGACGATGATTCTTTTGGTGCCCTTGAGCCGTTTGTCCGATTCAACCCGTGAAGATACCGCCGCAGCCTCACCCCGTTTCCTGACGACTGCGATGGTCGTGTCTTCGGCCGGCTCCCCAAGCACGCTTAAACCATCAATTTGGTACAGGGTGGTGCCTTTGATCAGATCGATGATTTGCTGTAGATTCTTTAATACGATAATGTTGCTGTTGGTCAGCTGTGAAATTGCGAAATTTTCTTGGCGCAATTTATCAAAAAGGATACCTTCAAGGCGATCCGTGATGCGGCTGGTTCCAACCGTGACCGTCTTGGCCTGGTGCTTGATGGCATCCACCGGTCGCGCCATGATGCTGATGGCCTCCGCCAAGCAGGCAAACAGGGTGTTGAGCATGTTCACCGCGGTGCCTTTCTGATTGAAATCGAGATCAAAATCTGAAACCGGCAGCCTGCCGGACAAGTATTTGAGCAGCAGGGTGAGGTCTGATGATATATCCATTCCAATGGTGACCGGAAAATTTCCGGCGGCTCTTTTCTTTCTGAATTCGTTGTAAAATGCAGCTACTTTCTCCCGAAAAGGCTGCTCGAGGATAATTTCATAAACATCTAATCCCCCGGCGCTGTATTCATCGATTGACCGTTTAATGTCGTCCTGAAAGCCGAATAAAAAACGGGAACCCTCGTTAATGGACAGCGCGGCATAATACCCCCAGATGTGGCCGACCAGGGTGTTCAGTATAGGGGCCAGATGTTCCGGCACCCGGGGCACATGAAATACAGTTTCGGCATAGGGATCGAATCGGTTTTCACCTTCATCGGCAATGACGATGGGTATTGCTTTGTGGGCTTTGAAAATAGCGGTATCCTTGATAATATCACCAATCACCGTATTGCGTGTTCCGGCGGCACACACTATAATCAACGGCTCCGAAGACAAATCAATATGTTTTTTGTCTTCCACGAAATCCGATGAAATCGTTTTGTAGCAAAGCTCACTGAGCTTGATGCGTATTTCATCAGCGGAGGCCTTGTTCGGTCCGCTGCCGACCGCGGCCCAGTAAGTTTTGGTCACGGCGTACCTGTCGGCCGATTCTCTGATGACGTCGCCGGCAGCCAGAACCTGGCGCATATGAGCCGGAAGTGCCTGCAGCTGCTGGATTTCCTCGGTGACAAATTCCGCCGTGCGGCGATTTTTTAAGGCCGCCATGTAAAGCCCCAGGACAGCCCCGGCAACAATCTGGGAATAGAAAGCCTTGGTTGACGCCACCGACATCTCAATATCGCGACCACTGCTGGTATACATGACGCCATCGACCTTAAAAGTGATATCCGAATCTCGGCGGTTGACGATCGCCAGCGTGTAGGCGCCCCTTTCCTTTACCATATCCACGGTGCGATTGGTGTCCGTCGTGGTACCGGATTGGCTGATGGCGATCACGAGCGCATCCGCCATGCTCCAGGGGTCGTCATTCTCGTTCAAATGAAATCCGCTGAATTCGGAAGCTTTCAAAGCCCCGACCTGGTAAATCGTGCTGTCCATGTAATAGCTCAGGATATTGGCACAGGCCAGCGCGGCAACTCCGGCAGTACCCTGTCCAATGAAATAAATACGCTTAATTTGATCCTGTTGCAGGGCGTCCTTCAGCAACGGCGGGATGACGCTGTCATCCAACACGATGCGGGTGTGCCGGCTTTGACCCTCCGAGACCTTCCAGCGGTTTTGCAGGGTTTTTTCCATGGAATCCGGGGACTCCGAAATTTCTTTTAAAAAATAGTGGGGGTAGGCCTGGCGGTCGATATCCCGCGACGTAATTTCAGTGTGCTTTAAGTCGTCCTCGCTCAATTCGAGTGCCGAGCCGTCGTAATACATGGCCCGAATGCCGGCCAGTGCGCCGGGGGATTGCTGGTTTAATATAAAAACCTGACCCTGGGTCGAACCACCCTCGCCGCTGACCACCGTTTCACCGTCAAGTTTAATGTAATCCGGGGTCTCTTCGACAAACCCGTAAACCTCGGAAGCGGGAATATAATGATCGGGGGCGATGCCCACGAAAAGGGCCTGCCCGCTGCCTTTTTGGGCCAGAAAAATTTTACCCGGCGCCAGGTTCGTGTGCATGGATATGGCATGCGATCCCTGAAAATTATTGACAGCCAGCCGGAAGGCCTCCTCGACGGGTTGCCCCTGAGTAATATAATTTTGGATGACCAGCGGAATAATTTTGGTGTCCGTGGTGATACGATCCTGGATCTGATCGCCGCTAAGTTCGAATTCGCGCTTGAGCTCCTGAAAATTATCTATATCGCCATTCAAGCAAGTATGAATGATACCGTTTTGGGCAATTTTATTTTTCACACTCTGATTGTCCACCGGGTGGCAGTTGGCCTCGGTAATTGCACCGACTGAAGCCCAGCGGGTGTGAGCGGACACCGTATCAAACTCCACCGAGCAGGCCGCCAGGATTTGAAAAATCGGATCATCGGAAATCTGGCGGCGTAAAAAGGCCACATTGTCTCCCAGGCTGCCGATAACATGGGCCACTTTATACACGATTGAAATTGCAATTTGCTCATGCGCCGTCCCTTCGCTATGGCGATGGATGCTGATGCCCCGGTTAACCAGGGGATCCTGGCCGCTACGATTTTCCAGCCGGTTATAAAGGTTAGCCTGTTTCAAGCTGTTTTCGAAAGCCTCAAATTCGGCCGCATTCAAGATAAACATCAGCGAGATGCCGGCGGAGTCCCGCCCCCGCACTTCCAGCCGGTCGATACTGTTCAGCACAGCATTGACCCTTTTAAAAATGCTGATCGCAGCAGGTTGCGGCGGCTGACTGAGACCACGGCATAAATCTTTTATCTTTCTGATATTATTTAAAACTTCATTATCGATGCACCAGGTGATATCTTTCAGTTTCTCTATCCGGGCGGTCATTAATTCCACGGATTGTGACGCCATGCGGCCGATGTGGTCGGACACCACCCGAAGTTCGGCTTCGATGATGGCGCTCAGGCGTTTGCTTGAATTTTCAAGGTTGATCTGATTATCGGAGTCCGCATAAAGGGTAAAAAAATGGTCTTCATGCTTTAAAATCTGAACGGTCTGCCACAGGGATTCGACCAAGGCGTCCCCGCCAAGATACTGATCTTGGACAGCGCTGAAATCCGGATCCTGGCGGCCGGCGTATCCCTGATCACCGATCCGGCTGACCATCTCATCCAGCGAAGGCGCTTCAGGAGAAAAACCGGCTGCTTTTTTTTGTTTATAAGAAACGATGGCGGCGATGCCGCAGAAAAAAAGGTTCTCCCGGTACGGGAAAAACACGATGGATCCGCCGGGCAAATCAGCAGTGTTTCTGCCGAAATAGACATTGGCTGCCAGGATAGCAGTCAAATGCTTGCGGCTTATTCGGAAAATCCGATTGAATGCGTTGAATACCCGCGCCAACTGCGTGCCGATGTATTGTTTCATATGATCGATTCCTAATCCGGATAAACCGGAAAAAAACAAATCACAAATCACAAATAACAAACAAATAACAATGACCTAAATTCAAAACAACAACTGAAACAACTGTTTTGGTCATTGGAAATTTGAATTTGAGATTTATTTGCTATTTGATGCTTGTGTTTTGGGTATTAATTACAGTGGTCATTCAAATCCTTATCAACCATTAACATACCTGAATTCTCTTTTTTTTCCAATATGATTCGAGTCACCGTTTCAATGTCTTCCGGCCGGTCTACGCCGATGCTTTGATGCTCGGTCTCAACAATGTGAATGGGGATGTCATTTTCGAGCAATCTAAGCTGTTCGAGCCTTTCGGTGACCTCCAGACAACCCTGGTCCAGCGCCACGAATTTTTTCAATGCCGGCATGCGAAAGGCATAAATACCAATATGTCCATAAAAACCGGGATCTGTTGTCTTGCGCCGAAAAGGGATTGGGGCGCGGGAAAAATACAAGGCACGGTGATTTGCAGTAAAAACGACTTTCACCAAATCCGGACTTTCTGCCTCTGCAGCCTTGATTTTTCTTGCCAACGTCGTCACTTGAATGTCCGAATCGCTGAACGGGGTCAGCAGTTCGGTCAACATGGTCGGTTCCAAGACGGGCTCATCCCCCTGTATATTGAGGATCACCGCGTCGGTTTCCAGTTCCAATTTTTCAGCTGCTTCCAATACGCGGTCCGTGCCGCTGGGATGATCGGTCCGGGTCATGACAACCGGTATGCGCCATTGTCGAGCAGCAGATCGAATGCGACTGTCATCGGTGGCCAATACAACCGATGATAGGGTTTTGCATTGCCTGGCCCGCTCGAAAACATGCCAGAACATGGGACGGCCGAGAATGTCGGCCAGCGGCTTGCCGGGAAATCTGGTAGACTGATACCGGACAGGGATGATGCCATGACATACGGGAAGATCTTTCATCGGATTATTATCTAAGGTCGTTTGAACGTACTATTTAAATATTGTCCCAGAAGCTATGGCGTATTGTAAATCCCAAATAACAAATCACAAATATCAAATAAATTACAATTACCAAAAACACAAATTCAAAACAACGATCTGATCTTGAATCGATAAATTTGTTGGTTTCGGTCATTGAATTTTGGATTTTGGGATTTATTTGTAATTTGGTGCTTGTGATTTGGATTTTTTATATCTATTGGAAATGATAATTAGTCAGTATTCGCCACCGTATTTATCCTCAACCCAGCAGAACCTGCATTTTACCGAAGCGGAGTTCCGGGGTCAACCCGGCTGTCGAGAGTCGCCAGGGTTGGCCCGGATTCATCGACGGCTGCGACCAGCATGCCATTGGACACGATCCCCATGAGTTTGGCCGGCTTTAAATTGGCAACCACGATTACCTGTTTTCCAACCAACTCCTCCGGAGTATACTTCTCGGCAATGCCGGCTACGATAATCCGATTTTGACCTAAATCGACTTCAAGTTTCAATACTTTTTTGGCCCGGGGGATCGCCTCGGCCCGCACGACGGTTGCCACCCTAAGATCCACCGCGCCGAACTGCTCGATGGTGATTTCAGGTTTGATCTCAGGATGCCGGGTCGATTTCCCCGATACTGCAGCCGGACTCCCCTTTTTGCCATTCGGCTCGATCCGCGGAAAAAGAACGATGGATTTGGGCAACTGGGTGCCGGGTTCAATGGTTTTCCAGGTTTTCAGGCGATCCAACAAATAAAAGGGCTCCTGGGGATCCAGTCCCAGGTGCTTTTGCATTTTGGCGGCTGTGCCGGGCATCACCGGGTGCAGCAGACCGGATATTATCCTAAGTCCTTCCAGTAGATTGTAAAGCACCACGGCCAGAGTTTTGCGGCTTGATTTTTTCTTGGCCAATTCCCAGGGGGCTGTGACATCCACATATTTATTCATGCGGCCGACAAATTTCCAGACAGCCCGCAGCGCATTGTGGAACTGAAAAGATTCCATCAAATCTTCATAGGCTGAAATCGCATTCCGGGCATCGGCTTTCAGGCCGAATTCGCAATCCTTTTCGACGGTCAAATCGATCTCGGGGACAATTCCCTGACAATATTTATGAACCATGGACAACACCCGGGAGAACAAATTGCCGAGATCATTGGCCAGGTCCGAATTGATGCGCTGCACCAGGGAATCCTCACTGAAACTCGAATCCAGCCCGAATGCCATGTCGCGTATCAGAAAAAAACGAAATGCGTCCAGCCCGTAGATATTCTTAAGCTCCAGGGGTTCAACCACGTTGCCGAGGCTTTTGGACATCTTGCTTTGTTCGATATTCCAATACCCGTGAACATTCAAATTCCGATAGAGCGGGATTCCGGCGGCCTTCAGCATGATCGGCCAATAAATGCCATGGGGTTTGAGGATGTCTTTAGCCACGATGTGCTGCACGGCGGGCCAGAATGTCCGGAACCGGTCGCCGTCCGGGTATCCCAGGGCGGATACATAGTTCAGCAGGGCGTCAAACCAGACGTAGGTGACATATTCCGTGTCAAAGGGCAGGGTGATGCCCCATTTCAGGCGGCTTTTGGGCCGCGAGATGCACAGGTCTTCCAGCGGTTCTTTTAGAAAGGCCAAAGCTTCATTTTTGTAGCGCTCCGGGCGGATGAAATCCGGCGTGCTGCGAATATGATCGATCAGCCAATCCTGGTAGCGGCTCATCTTAAAAAAATAATTGGATTCTTTTATGGTTTCCGGTTCGGTCTCATGGTCGGGGCATTTGCCATCCACCAATTCGCGGTCGGTGTAGAAACGCTCGCACCCGAAACAGTATTGGCCTTCGTATTCGGCGAAGTAAATATCGCCGGCATCGTAAATATTTTGCAGCACCTGCTCCACCACGGCCATATGAGCCGGGTCAGTGGTGCGAATAAAGGCGCTGTTGTTGATGTTTAACTCGGGCCAAAGATCGCGGAACAGCTGGCTGATGGTGTCGACGTACACCCTGGGCGTCATGTTTTCCTTTTTGGCGGCCTTCACGACTTTGTCCCCATGTTCATCGGTGCCGGTCAGAAAATAAGTATCACGGCCCCGCATGGTATGAAAACGGGCGGCAACGTCGGCCACGATAGTGGTGTAAGCGTGCCCCAGATGGGGGCGTGCGTTGACGTAGTAAATCGGAGTGGTGACGTAAAAGGGCCGGGTCATTTTTTAATCCTTTATGAGCTGATTGACGGTGGTTTCAATTTCCATCCCGCCCTCCAAACGGACGGTAATTCTTTTGCAGATCGCATTGTGGCGGATTACCTTGCCTTTGCCGCTGACGGTTTTAACGGTTTTTCCGATTTTGGGTAATTCTTTTTTCAGTTTTTGATAGGTCTTATATTCATATGTTAAACAGCACATTAATCGCCCGCATTGACCCGAGATTTTCGTGGGGTTCAGCGACAAGCTCTGTTCTTTGGCCATCCGTATGGATACCGGTTCGAATTTATCGAGGAAGGAGGCACAACAAAGCTCCCGTCCGCAGCGGCCGATGCCGCCGCACATTTTGGCCTGGTTGCGGATGCCCACCTGCCGCATTTCAATTCTGGCCGACAGGTGTTTAACCAGCATTTTCACCAATTGACGAAAATCGACCCGGCCTTCGGATGTGAAAAAAAATGTATATTTATTGCCGTCGAAAGATTTTTCGACCGAAAACAAATTCATTTTCAGACCGAGATCTTTGATGCATTTTATGCAATAGGAGTGAGCTCTTTTTTCATCGGCAACATTTTTGTTGCGGCGCCTAAAATCTTTTTCATTGGCCATTCGGTGAACTTTTCTGAGCGGCCGATCGGATGATTTGCTTTTTAATTCCTCCGGAGCCATGGTTACCGTGCCGAATCCGAGGCCCTGTTCGGTCTCCACGATGACATGGTCACCGGGGCTCAGGACGAAGGCACCGCAGTCAAAATCATATATTTTGCCGGAGGGCTTGAATTTAATGCCAACTTTCTTATTCATAATTTCCCCGTCCGGAATTGCCGGAATCGAATATTGCAAACTGATTACCCTACCCGGACAAACCGGAAATATCAGCCACGAAGGCACTAAGTCACAAGTAAATAATTTTTTATAAAAAATCTTCGTGTCTTGGTGTCTTGTTGGCGAAAAGCTTTAATTTGATAAATCCTTAGCAAACATAAGGTGGTTTCAATAGATAGACATTAATTATTTTAATCATTTCATCAAAAAAGTCTCGACTTCAGGATACCGCAATGCGAATTATACAAATTCCCGCGATCAGCTCCACCGGTGTCCGATACCTGAAACCATCGGCACCCGACAACAAGCAGTCGGGATGACTCCGATAATGGCTTTCATACCACACCCCGCAGCTTGAAGAAAGCCTTAACACTGCGATAATTTCAATACCATGGATTCCATTGCCAGCCTTATATTGGTGCCGGCCTGGATTGCATTTTGGGTAGACTGAATGGTTTCAAATTTCGAAAGCAGCGAGGGCAAACTCATTTTGGGGGATAACTGGAGCAATTTTGAATCCAGGTCGCGATTGACAATCCTGTCAGGGTGAAGTTTGGCGATGACCAGATCCCGCAACCAGGACTTTAATACTTCCAGCGCATCCGGCAGGTCGTCTTTTTGGGCGGCCAACTGGTTGCCGAACGCCAGAAGGCGATTTAGTGACCCGGTTGACAATGATTCCATTTCTGTGATCAGCCAGTTTCTTCTTTTAATCCATTGGCTTCGATACATTCTCAAGGCCCGGGAAACACTTCCGGCGGCCATGGCGGCAATAATCGTTGCGTCGGCGGCATCAAGCCCATGGTCGCGCACCAGCACGGATTCCAGATTAGCTCTTGAAATCGGATTGAAACGAACCGGTTGGCAGCGAGAAACAATGGTTGGCAGCAGATCTGAGGTATGGGTGGCGATTAGAATAAGGACGATTCTGGCCGGCGGTTCCTCGAGTACTTTGAGCAGGGCATTGCCGGCAGCGGGGTTCAGCGCCTGGGCATCGGAGATAATCACCACCCGCACGCCGGCCTCATAGGGTTTCATGGCGAGGGTCTGGCAGAGGACGCGAATCTGATCGATTTTAATGAAGGGGCCGGACGGCTTGAGACGGATGATATCCGGGTGAATATTCGACTCTATTTTGCGGCAGGAATTACAGCTGCCGCAGGGTTGAGTCGTGAATGATCGACGGTTTTCCAAACGATCGGACAGGCGTGCATCCGTGTTTTCAGATTCGGAGCCCTCACGGTTTGCCGCACAGTTGCACGCCATGGCCAACGCGACAGCCATACGTTCTTTGCCCACGCCTTCCATTCCTGTAAATAGAAGGGCGTGAGGGATGTTTCCTTTTTGAAGGCAGGCGGTAAGAATTCGAAGGGGACGATTTTGATCTATGATCGACTCAAAACCAGGCACAGGTTCAATAATCTACCCGATCTTTCAATTCTTTACCGGATTTGAAAAATGGAAGTTTTTTGGGACTTATGGTTACTTTGTCGCCGGTTTTCGGGTTTCTGCCGGTGTAGCTTTTATATTCTTTCACGAAAAAGCTGCACAACCCCCGGATTTCGACGCGCTCTCCCCGGGCCATGGCATCCGCCATATTGTCAAAAAATATTTGAACCACTTTTGCAGCTTCCGCTTTCGAGATATTCGCTTCCGTTTTCAAGGCGGAGATCAGCTCCAGTTTATTCATGCGCCCTCCTTCTTAACCGTCAGGTTTTTATTAGTATATTAGAAATTTATAGCCTGAAACCTGATTAAATGTCAAGCAGTTATGACAATATTTTCGGAATAATTTCTATATCTTCTTCACTAACTTCCACCCCGGCGTACTGTCCGAGGGCTTCAATATTTACGACGATGCGCCCTTTACCGCCATAGCGGGCAAAGGTACCGACGACTCCGGTAAACGGCCCGTAAATCACCATCACTTTATCACCGGATTTCAGGCGATGGCCCGTGGTGACGGGGTTATTGCTATTTACCATAATCTGAAGGGATTCTATGGTTTCGTCGGGCACCGGTATCGGTCTCTGTTTATTGCCGATCAGTCGCACGGCCCCGACGGTTTTAACCACTTCCAGATGCGAGTTCGGATGCAGATCGGTTTTGACAAACAAGTAGCCCGGGAATAGCGGAACCCGAATCATCGCCTTGCGGTCGCGCCGTTTGCTGCGCACCGTCACGATCGGCAGATAAGCTTCGACGGATTTTTTTAAGAGTAATTCATTGACGACTTTTTCATGACGACTCTTGGTATGCAGTACATACCATTGACGCGCAAGTCTGGGGTCATTCATTTATATTTTACCGTAGTTTCATGGGGTTAGACTTACATTGATGTAAATGTCTAAATGCCTAAATTGTCTAAAGTGCCTAAAATTGCGGTGTTGCCTCGTTCCGAAGTATAGACGCTTGCTATATTCAGCATGCAAAATAATAAATCAGCCAATGGATGTAAATACATACCTTACTTTTTTTTCTAAAATCGATAGAATTCCTCAATTTTAGGCACTTTAGACATTTTGCAATTTTAGGCATTTTATCGGTCAACTTGATTGTTTTACAAAAATATCTTGCCGCATAATGCATATCGATGATTATTCAAAGGACTATATCCCAAACTCGCCCAACCCGAAAAGCTTAATCTTGAACTCCCAATTCAGATCATTCTTTTTACCGACGTTGACTTTATCGATCAATCGGCCCTCAAATGACCAACAGTCGGCCGTGTAGTTGAGTCCGAAGCCCGTCTGAACGCGGGTTTTATCCAGAAAATTATATTCATAGAGTCCTGAAACCCGGAGCCGGTTGGTGACCTTCAGAGCCAAATTCCCCCAAAGCGACTGGGCTTCGTTCAGGCTGATTTCGTCCGACTCCCGGGTAAACCGGTATTCCACCTGCAGCCTGTCGCCGCGCCGGTCCCAGAGATTGCCCCCGATGTTGTGGGACAAAAACTTGTATTCGTACACGGACCACAAGGCGGTGGCATCCAGGGCAATATAATTTCCCGGAAAGAAATCGAGCCTGGCACCAATGGGTGAAAACGGCTTGTCCGGATCTTTTTGCTTGGCCTCTTTTATATCGTAACTTTGCTCCAATTCAAAGCGTAGGAAATCATTGTAGCCGTAGTCGGTTTTTGAGTCGATGACGGTGGCTTTATCCTTGTTGATGCGACGCTCGAATTCATAGCTGCCCGCTTTTCTGGTTTTGGATGTCAGGGTGTTGGTCAGTGAGTAGGTGAGCAGGTTTTGGTTGTCGATGCGGTCGATGCCGTCGAAATTCGGCAGATCTTCCTGGTCTATATCCGGGATATAGGTATGCACGACCCGCGGCCGCACGGAGTGCTTGATGGCTTCTATGGTCTTGCCTTCCGGGCGGAAAACGTTGAACACTTCCGTAAAAAAATCCAGGCGGGTGTCGTAAAGCCCGCGGCTGTAAAACCTTTGATCACCCTCCGGACCGAATTCCTCTTTATCCAGATACCACAGGGTTCCGCGCAATCCCACCGACGGCTCTATCGTAAAAAAGGGTTTGAGCTGAAAAGGCAAATAAAGCCGGGGGTGGGCATCCGCACGCTGGGTCCGCTGTCCGTCCGCACTCCAGAAATAGATGTATTGAGAATTGAGGTTGTAAAAAAAAGGCGAGGTTGTGATACGCTGTTTGACGGCGTCAAAATTTACCAGCGGCAGTTGCTGCAGGATAAGGTCGGGTTCCCCGCTGTTGCGGATGTTGCTGTCCAAATCGTAACGAAATTCAACATTGAGACTGTACCCGGGCCAGAGCTTGTTGAAATTCAAGCGGTTGGTGCGCACCGGGGCATTATAGTCGTCCAGATCCCGATTGAATACTTCCTCGAAGTACTCTTTACTGTAGTTCCAGCCCATGTGCCCGTTTTTAAATTCGCGCGTGTAATCCTGGTCGCTGACGATGTCCAGGTCCAGCTGGGCTCTGACACCATAGGGCAACTTTTGATGATGGCTGCCCCGCAACCAGTAGCGGTCGGTATTTCTGCGCAGGATTTCCGTCGATCCGTCTTCAAACCCCCATTTTTTGCTGGACTCACCGCCCGTATCGGTCTGCTTGTCCTCAAAACCATCCAGCATCCAGGTCCCCTTGGACCAGTCATCCAGGTAATAGCGGTATTCCACGCCGCCCTTCATACCGCGTTTGTTCATCCAGTGGCCGTAAAAGGTGGCGTCCGAGCTTTGGTCTATGGCCCAAAAAAGGGGCTGGTTATAATACCAGCCCCAGCGTGTGGATTTACCGAATTCAGGCCACAGCAAGCCGGACTGCCGTTTTTTCCGGGCGGGATAGTAAAAATAGGGGGTGTACAGGACCGGTGCATTTCTGGCCCACATGGTCGCATGACGGGCGCTACCGCCACCATCGGCGGTGACTTTAACATTTTTGCCGGTTATTTTCCAATCCGGCTTGTCGCCATCACAGGTGGTCAAGGTGGCCTTATCGATTGTATAGGTCTTTTCACCGACCTTTTTGATCACATCGCCGGATAGATGATAGTTGTTTTCCTTGATAAACAGGTATCCGTCCTCGACCGATCCGATTTGACTCTCAAGTTCAAGTTCCATGCTGGAACCGCTGAGAATGTCCTCCCCGTTCGTCAAGACCACATCCCCCTCGGCATAGGCCATCATCTTATCGGGTTCAAACCGGATGAAGTTGGCCACCAATTTTATATTTCCTTTATATATCAGTACATTGCCTTTTGCTATATACGCATTGTAGTTCTGGTCATAAAAGATTTCATCGGCTTTAAGCTGCCATGGTAATTTCGGATCCCTGATGACACTGTCGATCTGCCCCTTGTTTAATTTTAGCTGTGCCGCTGCCGGTGCCGGTGAAATCAAAGGATACGCCGTGCCGATGCCCAGAGCGGCGATCAGCAATAGGCGAAGCACTGAATCCGGGTGTCGGAGGACGTTTAGGAAGACAGCGTATTGTTGAATTGTTCTTTTGGAAATCGGTTTCGTTGGCACCATATAACGCGTTCACCGGGCTTTCAGGTTTCGGGCTTCACCGTCGTTTTTGTGGCACACCAAATCGCGATAGCCTCGGTTTCGCGAGGCATGAATAAGTCGGATCAGGAACGTGTATCCAACTAATCACCTTGAACCTTATCACGATTTAAGATATAAATCTAAGTCAACGAAAAAAGTCAAGATATTATGAATGTACTATTAACCAATGACGATGGCATCCATGCTCGGGGGCTGTGGGCGCTCTATAACAGTTTTGCCAAAAACCACCGGGTGGCTGTCGTGGCCCCGGATCGCGAACGCAGCGCGATCGGACATGCCATCACCTTGAACCAACCGCTGCGCGCTGCCAAAATTTCTTTCAATGGTGGTTGCAGCGGATTTGCCGTCAACGGGACGCCGGCTGATTGCATTAAGCTGGCGATGCTGGAAATCCTGCCCAGCCGACCGGACGTGGTCGTGGCCGGGATCAATCCGGGGGCCAATGTCGGAGCCAATTTGAACTACTCCGGAACAGTTGCCGCTGCCAAGGAAGCGGCCCTGCGTGGAACGATCGGAATCGCCGTTTCCATCGAGGGGACGCAAACCGAATATTTCGACGATGCCGCCCGCTTTGTTGCCGATTTAGGCGAAACGGTTTTGAGAAAAGGACTGCCTTTCGGTACCTTTCTTAACGTCAATCTGCCCAATCTTCCATTGGAGGCGATCCGCGGAGTTCAGATTTGCCGACAGGGCGTTGCCATATCGGCTGAATATGTCGACAAGCGCACAGATCCTCGTAATCGCACCTATTATTGGCAGGGAAAGGATATGCAGTCTTTTGGGGAGGACTTCCGCGTCGACGGTGCGGCCTTGAACCAAAATCATATATCCATAACGCCGGTTAAATGCGACATGACCGACTATCGGGTAATGGATGAATTGATTGAATGGGATTGGGGGATTGAGGAATTGAAGGATTGAGGGATTGAGGGATTGGGGGATTGAGGAATTGAGGGATTGAGGGATTGAGGGATTGAGGAATTGAGGGATTGGGGGATTGAGGAATTGAGGGATTGAGGGATTGAGGGATTGAGGAATTGAGGGATTGAGGGATTGGTTGAATTCGGAAGTGGGAATGCGGCCTTCGGCAAGCTCAGGCGAGGCAAAGTCGGAAAGAAATGAATGCGGAAGTTGGAAAAGTGTGGACTCGGAGGTCGATTCAATAAGAAAGGGTCGGTTCAGGTATTAGCAACATAGTCTCCTGTGAGTTGAAAAGGAAACTACCTCCGATAAACAATCCCTGAATTCCTCAATTCCTGAATCCCTCAATTTTTGCTGCCGACTCATGCCATAATTAGGTATGGCATATTATAAAAACAATTACTGGGAAAACTGAAAGGTCATCAAGATTACATGTTCATTTCTCTGGAAGGTATCGAAGGGTGTGGCAAGACGACTCAATTGGAATACTTGAGCGCTTTTTTGGATGGTACGGGGCGGGCGTATGTGGTGACCCGTGAACCCGGAGGCACTGCCATTGGAGAGAAAATTAGATCGATTCTGTTGGATCCGGCCAGCAGGGAACTGGTTCCGAAGGCTGAATTATTGTTGTATATGGCGGATCGGGCGCAACATATCGAATCGCTGATCAGGCCACGGTTGGCGGAAGGCAAAATTGTTGTGTGTGACCGCTATTTTGATGCCACGGTGGTTTACCAGGGTATTGCGCGGGGACTTGATGCCGCATTCATCCGTGACATACATCGGATTATACTTGATGATCTAAAGCCGGATATTACCCTCCTGCTGGATCTGCCGCCTCGTATCGGCCTGGCCCGCGCCTGGCAGGAACTCAACAACGGCAGCCGTTCTGATTCGGAAAGCCGCTTCGAGGAGGAAGCCATCAGTTTTCATGAAAAAGTCAGGGCCGGCTACCTTGAGTTGGCCGGTCTGGAACCCGAACGATTTGAAATCATCGATGCCACCCGCCCGTTGGATGAGGTTCAGGCGGATATTCGAAACGTGTTGTCTGCGGTTCTTGACTCTTTATAACAAGCAAATCAAACACTAAACTAATCAACGAGCCAACTTATTTTATGAAAGCAACCTACTTCCCATTTACCTACATCTCAGATCCGGTGGCGGAAATGTTTGCCGACTGCTTCGGGCAATTAATTGTTTACCGGCCTACGAGAGAAATTTTGTCGGAGCAGCTGAAGGATTGGGTCGATCGTGGAACCCTCGATATCCGGGTGCCGATCTTTGACCATGAAAAGGAACTGAACACCGCGATTAACAACTATTTGAGCTGGGCTGACCTGCACCGGGACCGTGCAGGAGAAAAGGCCGCCATAATAGCGGCAGGCGCGAATCCGCTGCCGTTTTTTAATGAGATATCAGCCCGGCAAATCGTTGCCGACATCAAGGGCAGTGCTGCCGGCAACTCAAATACCGAGGCCCGGGATTCTGACCTGACCGCCCGTATCTTTCTTTATTTTGCTCAGGAATTCGACCGCCATAACCAGGAATTGACCGATGATTTAAACCACCAGCAACAGCAGGAAGCTGAGTTGATCCGGCAATTGAAAATGGAAAATGATCCCGCGGCCATTGAGTTCCAAAGCCCTCCGGTGCAAATGCCCGAGCCATTTACGGACTATATGGTTTCGGATCGATTGGAAGCCTGGACCCGTATTTTTTGCAGAGATCCGGAACCATCCGGGCTTTTCGTTACGCACAGTGCGGCTGTCTTGGAGCTATTGCTGGAACGGACTTCGACAGCCGCCCGGGTTATGCACTTAGAATCAACACAATCAAGCAAAGCGACTGACAGCGCGCCGGAATCCCGGCGCCAGAGCCTGGCTTTGGAATTGGCGCGACTGCTGGAGCAAGAACAGACCGAAGATTTGGATAAATCATCGGAATTGCTTAATGTTTCGGAATTCGACAATCCCGTTACAATCAGTGCCTACCGGGTGCCGGATCAATCACCCTACGAATTTTTTGCCCGCAGTGCCGGAATCGACTGTTCCTCTGCCGGAAGCCGGCCGCACAACAGCCGGTATAAAGACATCCTCATCGCTTTGGTGCGGGAGTCGCGGAGCCTCTAATGGCCCTACGATAAAAGAAAATGCAAAAAATTGTCAAGAAGGCTTGACTCGATTTTTTAATTGGTATAATGACATTTCCCTGATACAATTTCCCAAAGATCCTAATGAATGGTATTGGCACCATTTAAAAATATTCTATTGAAAGGAGAGCATAATAATGTCTTTTAATCCGATCGTCGATGAAGAAAAATGCGCTGGATGCGAAGAGTGTGTGGATGTCTGTCCCGTCGAAGTATTCGAGATGCAAGATGGCAAGTCCGTGGCGGTTAATGCTGAAGAATGTCTCGGCTGCGAAAGCTGCGTCGAAGTATGCGAAGAAGGCGCCATTGTTGTCGAAGAGACCTAATCACGGCTCTATTATCGTCTCGCCGCGCCTGTAGCTTGATTGCAGGCCGGGGGGACGTTTCTTTATGTTGATTTCTTGATTTCTCCCGACGCCCCCCTGGTCTCCTCGTCAGAACTACCCCCTGTATAAGATTTTGGATTTGGGATTGCCGATTTTGGATTTAAGGGATCTCCTCATTATGGATTGTGGATTTAAGGAATCTCTTTATTTTGGATTTGGGATTGCCGATTTTGGAACTAAGGTATCTCCCTATTTTGGATTTGAGATTGCGGATTTTGGATTTAAGGTATCTCCTCATTTTGGACTGTGGATTGTGGATTTAAGGAATCTCTTTATTTTGGATTTGGGATTGCCGATTTTGGAACTAAGGGATTCTATCTATTTTAATTAATAGAGCGAAGCGATTCCATCAATCCAAAATCCGAAATCCGAAATCCAAAATTTCAATGAGTTATCAGCAGTGGCCGATGTAATTTAGTTAGACATCCTCAAAATTGGCCAGTTGACGCACCGGTTTAAAATCTTACCGCCAATCCCAGCCCCAATGAATAGGATGTCCAATTGACTTCGTTTAAGCGGGTTTTTGCGGTGGTACCATCGGCAAAGAATATCTTATCTGTGCCGCTATCGGTGGACCAATCCTGATAATCGAAATTAAAATTCAAGGCGATATGCTGTTGCAGTGCGAGATTGAATCCGGCCCTGATTATCCAGCCGTTGCCGTCGGCATCGTGGGTAAAGCTCTTGGGGTGTTTGAAATCGTCACGCAGATTCCAATCTGCTTCAGCTTCATAATCCGCCCAGTGATATTCATAGCTGAAAAATGTTTCCAAGCGATGGGCAAATGTTTTTATGCTAGTCGCTTTGAAATTCAGGTCGATGCCGAGCCAGGGACCATACCACTGTGTATCGTATGAACTGTCCAGCCCGGAAAACGCCCCCAGGTGAGGGATGGTCTGGTACCCATCGCGTATTGTTAAATTCTGCTCATGATGGGAATAGCCCACCAACGGGGTGATGGTGGCGATAACCTTGCGGCCGGTTCTAAAGGGGTGGCCCATTGCCAGGGAGACATCCCACACATCGCCGTCGTCGGCACTGTTATTGGAACGGGAAAATTCCAAGGTTCGGTCGTTGCCGGCATAGTCAGAATCCTGGTTATCACCATCGAAAATCCAGCCATAATCAGCAACGCCACGTATGGCGACAAAATTTGGCCATACCAGGCTGCCCTGGAATTTTATCTGATAGCTTTCAAGATCGTCCCAGGTCAATTCAGACAGCACGTTGACATATTGATCCGCTGTTAAATATCCGCCGATATTCCAGTCCAGGTCATCCTGACGGTAGCCTGCGCTGAATACCAAATCGGTTTCCAACTTTATATATGTCGTATGCACCGAGCCTGGCGCCGGTGACGGGTATAGGAGAATATCTGAATCGGCCCGGACCTGCGGGATTAACATCAGGAAAAATAGACCGATCAGGATTCCCCGCACTTTTAACAGGCTTATGGGATTCGGCATGGTTTATACCTCTCTGCCGGCTAAGTAAAATACCGGATAGTGCCGAGTGTAATATCGGTCCGTATATAAAAAACTTAACCGGGTGATTATGGCGACCCGGTCAGGCCAGAATGCGACGGGTGCCTGATGAAATTATGCCGGCGCAGACATACATCTTGCACGCTGCAACAATCTGTGATAATTCTACTTTTTATGAAACAATACGTAATCGACGAACTCGGGAGCCCGGACCACGAATCGCTTCGCACCTATTTGCAAGAGCGATACGGCCCGGCAGCCATGGACGGTATTTTCTGGATTCCGGTTGAAATCGGTATGCTTACGGATATCCAGAAAACCCACCACGAGTGCCAACCGCATTATTTGGCCGTCGAGCTCGATAAAAATGGGATGGCTTTAGAGCTTTTAGTCCGTTCAAAAAGCGCCTTGCGCTGCGACTGCATCAGCTATGCATCGGAAGATCAGCGCAACTGGATTATTGCACTGATCGATGACATTTTCAACCAGCTTGAAATCATGACATGAACACCGGCGGCCGGCTGAAAAAATCTCAATGATACGAACGACATACATTTTCATTTGGGTGGTGCTGTCAACTATTTTCTGGGGACTGGCGGCCATATTCACTTCTTTTTTTACCCGCACCGGCAATCCGGTCCACAAGGTTGCCAGAATCTGGGCCCGGGGCATCTTATTCGTCAGTCGCATCAAGGTCACAATCAATGGTCTGGCCAATATTGACCCAACCCAATCATATGTCTACATGTCCAACCATCAGAGCAATTTTGATATCCCGGTCCTACTGGCACATCTTCCCGTTCAATTCCGGTGGTTGGCCAAAGCCGAGCTTTTTAAAATCCCCATTTTCGGCCGTGCCATGCGTGGCGCCGGTTATGTAAAAATCGACCGCTTCAATCAGCAATCCGCCTTTGAGAGCATCAGTGAGGCTGCCGGGAAGATGAAAAATGGCGTGTCCGTCATGATCTTCCCGGAGGGAACCCGGAGCCGGGATGGGAAAATCAAGAATTTTAAAAAAGGCGGGTTTATCATGGCGGTGGATGCCGGCGTTCCGATTGTGCCGCTGGTTCTCAAAGGCACCTGGTCGATCATGGACAAAAGCAGCATGCGAATCAATAAGGGGGAAGTCTCGTTAAATATCGGCGCACCCATTGCGACCGCCGACTACACCCGGGAAAATAAAGACGATCTTATGCAATCCGTGCGAGCAATTATATGCGAAGAATTTGAAAAGGGTTAAAAGAAGGTTCACCGTTCAAAGGTTCAAGGTTCAGGGTTCTGCGTTGCCGCTGATTGTCAATGCGACGAATTTAATTGAATCTGAGATCTTGGTTTGGGAAAATTCTTGTTGAGCCCTTTCTGGTAAAACCATGAACCGGACGAAAACCAACCGTTTAAATGACAGCAACTCGACCCTGAACGTTGAAGCCTAAACCTTTGAACCCCTGAACCTATAAACCTTTGAACCTTGAACCTTGAACCTTGAATCTTTGAACCTTTGAACTTTGAACCTCTGAACCCTTGAACCTAATCGCTTATGTCACCTCTCAAGATAATACCCCTGGGCGGGCTCGGGGAAATCGGCATGAACATGATGGTTTTCGAATACGGGGATACCATGTTTGTGGTCGACAGCGGTTTGATGTTTCCTGAAGATTACATGCTCGGGGTTGATTTTGTAATTCCGAACCTGGACTACATCCGGCAAAATCATGCCAAAGTTGCTGCGGTTGTTTTAACCCACGCCCATGAAGATCATATCGGGGCCCTGCCATACCTGCTCAGAGAAATTAATGTGCCGGTATTCGGCACTCCGTTTACCCTGGGCCTTGTGCGCCATAAACTGGAAGGATTGGAACTGCTTTCAGGAATTGCGCTGCACGAAATTTATCCTGACGAAAATCTACGTCTGGGTCCCTTTGAGCTCGAATTTATCCGGGTCGGGCACAGCGTGGTCGACGGCCTGGGGATGGCGATTCACACCCCCCGCGGCCTTCTGGTTCATACCGGTGATTATAAGATCGGCTACGGTGCCGCCGGCGGCATGACAACGGATCTGAATAAATTTGCCGCCTGCGGTGAAAAAGGCGTTCTGGCGCTGTTGTCTGACTCTACCAATGTGGAGAAAGAGGGATACACTATATCCGACAAGGAGATCGGTCAGACACTGGATCGAATAATCACCGAACACGATGGGCGTATTATCGTTGCCCTGTTTGCATCCAATGTTTCCAGGATTCAGCTCATTGTCGACATTGCCGGCAATAGAGATAAAAAGATTGTCTTCGACGGCCGCAGCATTGAGGTCAGCGTCAAAATTGCCAAATCCCTCGGACATTTGACGATCTCGGCCGGCATGGAGATCAATATCGATCAGGTGTCCGATTATTCTGATGATGAAATTATTATCATTACGACCGGCAGTCAGGGGGAGCCCATGTCGGCCCTGGCACGCATGGCCTCGGGTATCCACAAGCAGGTTAAAATTAAAAGCGGCGATACGGTGATCCTGTCTTCCAAGTTTATTCCCGGCAATGAGAAGGCGATCGGCAAGATTATCAACAGCCTTTACCGCAAAGGCGCTGACGTAATTTATGAAAAAATATCCGATATCCACGTATCGGGGCATGCGTTTCGGGAAGAGCTGAAGTTGATGATCAACCTGACCAAGCCTGAATATTTTATCCCGGTTCACGGAGAATTCCGTCATTTAATTCTGCATGCCCGGTTGGCCCGGGACGTGGGCATTGCCGACAACAAAATTATATTGGCAGAAAATGGCCAAATTATAGAATTCAATAAAGCCGGCGGAAGGCTCAACGGAAGCGCACCCACCGGCCGGGTATTGATCGACGGCAAAGGGGTAGGTGATGTCGGGCGCAGTGTTTTGCGCGAAAGGCGCGTCCTTTCGGAAGAGGGACTTGTCGCTGTGACCATGGCCTTTGATGAAGAAACCGGAATCATTATATATGGACCTGAGATCGTTTCACGCGGTTTTGTCTTCGAGACGGAAACCGGACATTTGCTGCAGGACGCTCAATGTGTAATTCTGGAGGTTGTTGAAGAAATTGCCCCCGACGTTGTCAATCGGGTTGACAAGATACGCTCAAAAATCCAAACTGCCCTGCGGCAGTATTTTTTCTTTACCATCGGACGCCGGCCGGTAATACTTCCTTTTATTATGGAAGTATGACGCGTTGCGGGGTGCGGGTTGCGGGTTACGGGTTGCGGGTTACGGGTTGCGGGTTGCGGGTTACGGGTTACGGGTTTCGGGTTACGGGTTGCGGGGTAAGGGGTGCAAAAGCCGGCATTCGGTATTCGGCGTACGGTATTCGGTTATGGAATTTGATAATTGGCAGTGGAATTCGGGGTGCGGGGAAAAGCGCCGAGGGCCGGGCGCATAGTGCAGAGCGCAAAGGGCTTAGGGCGAAGGGCATGATGTGGGTTGCGGGATACGGGTTGCGGGCTGTGAGCAGCCGGGCACGATGCTCCGTGTAAGGTAGAGTAATTTATGGATCAAGGTGTTGGGGAAAATAACTTACCATATATATTCAATTGAAGATTCATACCTTGAACCCTGAACCTTGAACCCTGAACCGATTCCTATCAACCCATGGTACGGCTATTGGCAACATACTAGTCAACAAATCCAACTTTTCTTAGAAGCTATCGTATGCGCAAAGAGATATACGGCATCATTCTATTTTTTCTGGTCATCTTTACGCTGGTCAGTCTATTGTCTTTCAGTCCTGCTGACCCTTCGATTAATCATGCCGGGACTGCCGGAAAAATACACAACCTGTTCGGTGTCGTCGGCGCTCACGTATCCGGTATGCTGATTGGCCTGTTTGGCCTGGGAGCTTTCTGGATACCGATTCTACTGCTGCTGGCAAGTATTCAATTTTTCGGCAACCATCCCAGTCGCGCCATGGTTGCCACCCTGATCGGCGGGGTTATCCTGGTGGTCATCACCGGCAGCCTCCTCTCCGTCAAACAAAATCAGTTTATACTATTCGGCAATACGTTCTCTGCCGGCGGGATTGTCGGCATCCCGTTAAAGTCCTTTTTAGTCAAGTATACCAATCCTGCCGGCAGTATAATTATTCTATCCCTGCTGTGGATCATCGGGTTTATCCTGACCACCGGATTTTCAATAATTGCTTTCGGCAAGCGTTTTTTGCAATGGGTCAAGGCCGCCGGCGATCGTTTTAAGACGTTTTACCTGAAACGCCGGGAGCGCAGGGAAAAGGCCAAAAAACGGTCCCGGATTGATAAAGAAAAAAATGCCAAGCGAGCCAAGAAAATAAAAATCAAACAGACGAAGCCCAAACCGATCAAAGCGGTGCCGCCTCCCAAGCAGGAAGTTTTTGACTTTATGAACAGCGGCAAAAAAGGCTATCAGGCACCGCCGTTTAATGTCCTTGAAGATCCGGATGATCCCCCCGCATCTTCTGATAATGATAATTTGCGCATGCAGTCCCAACTGCTTGAAAAGAAGCTCGAAGATTTCGGGGTTCATGGCAAGGTCGTGGCGGTCTCCCCCGGCCCGGTAATCACCACCTTCGAGTATGAGCCGGCGGCCGGGGTTAAAATCAATAAAATCGTCAATCTGTCCGATGATTTGGCGCTGGCGCTGCGGGCGACCAGTATCCGGATTGTGGCGCCGATTCCGGGCAAAGCCGCGGTCGGCATCGAAGTGCCCAACAGCAGCCGCGAAATGGTGCGGTTCAAAGAAATCGTCGCTTCCCCGGTCTTTGATAAGTCAAAGTCAAAGCTCACCTTGTGCCTGGGAAAAGATATCGTCGGCAATCCGGTGGTGGCCGAGCTTGAAAAAATGCCGCATCTGCTGATTGCGGGCGCTACCGGAACCGGCAAAAGCGTGGCCTTAAATGCCATGATATGCAGCCTGCTATACAAGTCCACGCCGGATGAAGTTAAGCTGATTATGGTGGATCCCAAAAGAATTGAGCTTTCCAGCTATGACGGAATTCCCCATTTAATTACCCCGGTGGTAATCGATCCCAAGAAGGCGACAAATGCGCTCTACTGGGCCGTGCGGGAAATGGAAAGGCGCTATGAACTGCTTGCACAGAACAACACCCGCAATATCAAACAGTACAACAACAAGATCGCAAAGGATAAAAAAGCCGCGGTCGAAGATGCTGCTGAAAAACTGCCCTATGTGGTCATTATTATCGATGAGTTGGCAGATTTAATGATGTTGGCCTCGCGCGATGTGGAGGTTACCCTCACCCGTTTGGCACAGATGGCACGGGCGGCGGGCATTCATCTTATTCTTGCCACCCAGCGACCTTCGGTGGATGTGTTGACCGGCATTATCAAAGCCAATTTCCCCACCCGTCTGACCTTCCAGGTTTCTTCCAAAACCGATTCGCGAACCATCATTGATACCAACGGAGCCGAGAATCTGTTAGGCAGCGGCGACATGTTGTTCCTGCCCCCGGGCACAGCGAAGCTGCAGCGAATCCACGGAGCCTACATCTCCGAGGAGGAACTGGTTCAGATTACAAAATTTTTACGGGCCCAGGCCAAGCCCGAGTACGATGAGAAGGTCACTGAAGCGGCGGCGCCGGAAGCCGGAACCGATGAAGAACAGGAGTATGACGAACGGTATGATGATGCGGTTGCGCTGGTGGCAAAGGCCGGGCAGGCCTCGATATCCATGGTGCAACGGCACCTGCGCATCGGCTACAACCGGGCGGCACGTATCATCGAAGTCATGGAAAAAGAAGGTGTTGTGGGACCGTCCGACGGTGTTAAACCGCGGGAGGTTCTGGTCAGAAGCTATGAGGAGAAAGGATAAAGGTCAAAGGATAAAGGTTAAAGGTCAAAGGTCAAAGGATAAAGGCTGAAAGGTATTCGGCGTTCGTTGTTCGGCGTTCGGGGTGCGGGTTGCGAGGTGCGGGAAATGAAAGCTCAAGGCTCAAAGTTCAAAGCAAAAAAAATGGTGTAAGGTTTAGGGTTAAAGGTATATAGTTTGAGGCTCATGGCATTTGGCGGTTGACCATAGATGCTCGGGAATCGCTACAAGTTTATCGAAACACTGGAGAGGGCAAGTTGAAGGGTGGGAGCTCAACGGAGTCCAGGCAATTGTTCATTACAAACCTGAAGCGAATAACCAATAACGAATAACTAATAACCACTGTCTTTTTTCCAGTATCTGTCTCCTGACCTCTGTCATCTGACCTCTGTCATCTGACCTCTGTCATCTGTTTTCTGTCTTCTGACCTCTGTCATCTGACCTCTGTCATCTGACCTCTGTCATCTGACCTCTGTCATCTGACTTCTGTCATCTGACTTCTGTCATCTGACTTCTGTCATCTGACTTCTGTCATCTGACCTCTGTCATCTGACTTCTGTCATCTGTTTTCTGTCATCTGTTCTCTGATATGTGGTAACGCAAATGGACATCGATCAAAATTTTATAAACAACGTAAAAGGCTTTCTCGACGAAGACGAAGGGCGGTGTTTGTATGAAATGGCGCTGACGGCCGGCTGCATGGGTCCTTGTCTCGAAATCGGAAGCTACTGCGGAAAATCCACCGTTTATCTGGGAACAGCCTGCAAGGAAGTCAACAGTGTCCTGTTTTCCATTGACCACCATCGCGGATCCGAAGAGCAGCAGCCCGGCGAAGAATATTTTGATCCCGGACTGTTTGATCCGATAAGCGGTCGACTGGATACATTCGGGGAATTCAGAAAAACCATCGCCGCCGCCAACCTGGAAGATTCCGTGGTCCCCATCGTTTGCCGGTCGGAACTTGCCGCCCGTCGCTGGGCGACTCCACTGAGTCTGGTTTTTATCGACGGCGGCCACGCTTTAGAGACGGTTTACACCGACTACAACGTTTGGGCCGGCCACATCCTGTCCGGCGGCTATCTGATGGTGCATGATGTCTTCGCCGACCCGGTCCAGGGCGGTCAGGCGCCCTTTCATATCTACAATCTGGCGCTCGCCTCCGGCCTGTTTCGGGAGGTGAAAACGGTTAAAACCCTGAGGGTGCTGCAACGTCGACGCGGCGCAGAGATGCCTGCCAACATTTTCATTTGACAAGTGATTTGGCCTAGCCTATAGTGGCGCGCAGCTAAGTTAATTTGCTGCGATTACAGCCTGCGCTATACGTTCTCCCTTGTGTTCATTCTGCTTCTGCTCTGAATCTGATTGCGAATCGTGATTGACTGGCCCGATATTTAGCTGAACTCTGTAAAGCACAGCCTTCGATTTAGATTGAATCGGTCTTACCCTCCGGCCGCTGAATACGTTATCAACCTGAACTTCAAACGAAAATAAATCTTCTGCGTTCAAAACTGATTGTCGTAATCTCCTCATTAAGTCAGCACAGCGATAAGCGATTGTTAACCTGTTGATCCAGATTAGGACTCGGGCAATGCGTCGATTTCTCAAAGTTGCAGCAACAGGACTTGTGATAGGGATCTCAGGGGTTATCATGAGCATAACCCCGGTCGGTAAAGAACTCCAGGAGAACGCCGGCCTTCACCTATTGTTCAAAATGAGAGGGGTGCGCCGGGCTCCACCCGAAGTACTCGTCATAACCTTGGACAAATCCTCCGCCGACCATTTAAACCTGCCAAGCGCCCCGCGTAAATGGCCGCGCTCTTTGCATGCCGACCTTATCAACAAGTTGATCGATAATAAGCCGGCCGTCATCGCATTTGATCTGATTTTCAGCGATCCGGGCCCAGCCGGGCACGACACGGCCCTGGCCGCGGCGATTCGCAAGGCCGGCAACGTGGTTTTGGTGGAATGGCTGAAAACCGATGAAATCCCTGTATTCGATCATAAAGGGGTACAGACCGGGAGCCACAAGCTCGAAAAGATAATACCACCGATTGCTCCCTTTGCAAATCCCGCTCTGACTTCGGCCCCGTTTGCCCTGCCGAAAGTGCCGGTCAAGGTCAACAGTTATTGGACCTTCAAAACAAGTGCCGGTGATACACCCTCCCTGCCGGTGGCGGTTTTTCAGGTCTACGCCATGACGGTCTACAATGAACTGCGCCAATTGCTGCAAATATTCAATCCGGCGCTGGCAGAAAGATTGCCGGCCAACCTTGAGCAAGTCATCAAAGAAAAAAAGGTCAAGGAAGTCATTCAGCTGCTGAAGGATTATTTTGAAAAGAATCCGCTGACTGCGCAAACCCTGCTGAAAACGATGCAGGAATCACCATCCCTGTCGTTAGATGCCCGTCAAAAAAAGCTCCTCGTCTCCCTGATCCGGATGTATCAGGGCCCCCAGGTTCGCTACTTGAATTATTACGGTCCGCCCGGCACCATTTCAACGATTCCCTACTATCAAATATTGGGCGATCAAAAATATGCGTCCGGCGGCGGCACCCGGCATGATCTGTCCGGCAAAGTCGTTTTTATCGGGCTCTCGGAACAATTGCGGCCGGAGGAAAAGGACGGATTCTATACCGCGTTCTCGCAGCCCAATGGCGTCGACATCAGCGGTGTTGAAATCGCCGCGAGTGCTTTTGCCAACCTCCTGGAGGATTTGCCGGTCGAGCCCCTTGACGCAGGAGCGCATTCTGCCGTTATCGTTTTATGGGGGGTGCTGATTTCGATTGTATGCCTGCTGTCGCCCACGCTTGCTGCCGCAGGTTGGTCCGTCGGATTAAGCCTGATTTATATTACGTTTGCCCATTATCAATTCAAGTATGCCGGAGTCTGGTACCCGGTCGTTTTTACGTTATTTTTTCAAATGCCGTTGGCTTTTTTGATAACCGTATTCTGGAAGTATTTCCACGCCAACCGGGAACGTCGCAATATTCGCACGACCTTCGGATACTATCTGCCGGATAATGTCGTCAATCAACTGGCCAAAAACATGTCCGATATCGCAAACAGCCGCCGGATCGTCTACGGGACCTGCCTGATGACAGATGCCCATAAGTACACAACCCTGTCCGAAGCCATGGAGCCTGATGAACTGAGCCGCTTTATGAATCGATACTATGAGGTCATATTCGAACCGGTAAAAAAGAATTTCGGCATTGTATCGGATGTCATCGGGGATTCAATGATGGCCCTGTGGGCGACGGCCCGTCCCGATACGACTGCCAGAAATCTCGCCTGCCGCGCGGCTCTGGAGATTGTACGAGCCGTAGAAAAGTTCAACCAGTCGTCAGAATCCCGGCAGCTTCCTGTCCGCATCGGGATGCATTCGGGCTACATCTCCCTTGGAAATGTCGGTGCCATTGACCATTTCGAGTATCGCGCGGTCGGTGACATTGTTAATACCGCATCAAGGATGGAAGGGTTAAATAAATATTTAAGCACCCAAATACTGGTGTCGGACAAAGTATTGGATCAACTCGACGGGTTTATTAAAAGATGGCTGGGCCGATTTATATTAGCCGGAAAAATAAAGTCCGTGGAAGTCTACGAATTAATCTGCCAGGTCGAATCATCCGGCGCTAAGAAAATAGAATTTTGCAATACATTCGCCCGCGGGCTTGATGCCTATCAAAGACAGTCCTGGAAGGATGCCATTGATTGTTTTAACGGCGCTTTAAAAATGGACCCTGCGGATGGGCCGTCACGGTTTTATCGCACACTGGCTGAGAAATATCGGGTTGATCCTCCGCCAGCCGGCTGGGACGGGACCGTAAATTTAAACAAAAATTAGCTTAACAGTGCAGAGGTTCAGGTTTCAGAGCTTCAGAGGCTCGGGGTGCAAGGGTTCAGAGGTTCCAAGGTTCACGGTTTTTATAACTCGGAACGGTGAATTTTGTTTCCGGGGGGTGCCTATCAAACTGCAACGGGGTCCAATCTGATGGAAGGAGTTGCCATGGAGCACTTCAAAGCTAACGTGTTTATCGCGTCTTTGGTTATCGGTCTATGTTCAATTCTTATGTCTGCCAGCCTTGCGTGCGGTCAACCCTGTGAGCAGTGGGTTGCAAAAATTGTATCCGTTCAAGGTGCGGTCCAAGCCCGCAAAGCCAAAGAAAAAGGCTGGAATCCAGTTCAACTCAATCAAACCTACTGCCCCGAAGATAGAATCCGGGTGCTTAAAAACAGCCGGGCCGCCATTTCCCTGAGCAACGATACCATCATCCGGGTCGATCAAAATACAACCATCACCTTCACCGGCATCGAAGAAGACAAAACGTTTGTCATCGATTTGATCAGAGGGGTGGCGCATTTCTTCAGCCGTTTTCAGAGAAAATTTCGAGTCTCTACGCCTTTTGTAAATGCGGCAGTAGAAGGCACCGAATTTTATGTGCGGGTTGAAGACGATCGAGCCTTTTTGTCCGTATTTGCAGGCCGGGTGCTTGCTGTAAATGACGTTGGAGGGTTGGTGCTGACCGGCGGGCAGGCAGCCGAGGCCCAAAAAGACAAAGTGCCGGTGGAAAGTGTTGTGGTGCGTCCCCGGGAGGCCGTTCAGTGGGCATTGTACTATCCGCCCATCATTGATTGGCGCCCGATCGATTTTGCCGGGGGCAAGGAAACAGAGTGGCAGGGGATGGTTCGCAAATCGATCGGTTATTACTGGCAAGGCGATTTGGTCGGGGCTTTTTCTGCCCTGGAGAAAGCCCCTGCAGAAATTCGCGATCCACGCTACTATTTATATCGGGCTGCGTTGTCGCTTACCGTAGGGCGGATTGGTGCTGCACAAACAGATATTACCAAGGCGCTCGCGCTGGACCCTTCAAACAATTATGCCGTTGCGCTGCAGTCGATCATTGCTGTGGTTCAAAATGAAAAGGACCGCGCCCTTGAACTGGCAAACCGGGCGGTTGAATTAGACCCCAAATCATCGACGGCCATAGTTGCACTTTCTTATGCTCAGCAAGCGCACTTTGAAATTCAAGGAGCCCTGGAAAGTCTAAAAAAAGCCGTGGAACTTAGTCCTGAGAACGCATTGGCCCGGTCACGATTGGCCGAACTTTATTTGTCGGTGGGTGACCTCACGAAAGCAGCCAGGGCATCCAGACAAGCCGTCGCTTTGAATCCGGATATTGCCCGCACACAGACAGTGTTGGGATTCACCCTTATTGATCGAATTGAAATCAAAGCGGCCAAGGAAGCTTTCAACAAGGCTATCAAACTGGATTCGGCCGCACCGCTGCCCCGTCTGGGGCTTGGTCTGGCGAAAATCCGTGGCGGCGATCTAAAGGACGGACGGGCTGAAATTGAAATCGCCGCCGGTCTCGATCCCAACAATTCTCTCATTCGCAGTTATCTGGGAAAGGCTTATTACGAGGAAAAGCGCGATACACTGGCTGAAGACCAGTACGCCATCGCCAAAAAATTAGATCCGCTGGATCCGACACCTCACTTTTACGATGCTATTCGTAAACAAACTACCAATCGTCCGGTTGAAGCCCTGCATGATATGCACAAAGCCATTGAACTAAATGATAACCGCGGGGTCTATCGGTCTCGGCTCCTGTTAGACCAGGATCTTGCAGCCCGCAGCGCGGCTCTGGGACGGATTTACAATGATCTTGGATTTCAGCGGATCGGTATGCTGGGCGGCTGGAAATCGCTGAACACTGATCCAAGCAATTATTCGGCTCACAGACTGCTGGCAGATTCCTATTCTGCATTGCCGCGGCATGAAGTCGCAAGGGTTAGTGAGTTGCTTCAGTCCCAGCTATTGCAGCCTCTGAATGTTACTCCCGTGCAGCCCCAACTTTCACAAACCAACCTTCTAATACTGGATGGTCTTGGTCCGGCCGGGACATCTATCAATGAATTCAACCCCTTATTTCTGAGGAATCGATTTGCGCTACAGGCTAGTTTGGTCGGTGGTAGCAAAAATACAGTGGGTGATGAACTTGTCCACTCGGCAGTGTGGGACAAACTTTCGTACAGTCTCGGTCAGTTTCATTTTCAAACCGATGGATTCCGTGTAAATAATGAACAGGATCAGGATATACTCAATGCCTATGCCCAGGTGAGTCTTTCACCAAAAGCCAGCCTCCAGGCCGAATATCGGCACCGCAACATCGACCACGGTGACCTTAAGTTTCGTTACGATCTGGATGACTTCGATAAAACCTTCCACAGAGACGTACGCCGGGATACTTTTCGAGCAGGGCTTCGATTCGCACCGGCAACCCACTCGGATTTCATTGCCTCGGTGATCTATCAGGATGCACGGGAGAAGGAGAGCTTTGTTACGTCTCAGGAACTTTTTCCCGGCTTTTCGATTGACATACCTATCAAGGATCGCTTGGATACCGACGGCTATATATCAGAGGGACAGTACATTTTCCGTCAACCCCGCTTTAGCTTCATCACCGGGGCCGGACATTATAACGCAGACAACTCTCTAATAATTAAGATTATGAATCCATTAGGACCCCTGGAGCCCAACCGTGACTTCGACACCAAACACAGCAATGGATATTTATATTCATTTGTCCGTTTTCCATCTTTAGTGACGTGGACTATCGGGGCCAGTTATGATTCCTTTGACGACGATCTGATCGGGGATACACAACGGGTCAACCCCAAGTTGGGCGCAACCTTTGATATAACGGCCGATACCACCCTGCGTCTGGCGTACTTCAAGGTTCTAAAGCGGACTCTGTTTGCCGATCAAACGCTTGAGCCAACCCAGGTTGCGGGGTTCAATCAGTTCTTCGACGATTTTAACGGAACCAAATCCAAGCGTTTTGGTGCTGCCGTCGATCATGCCTTTTCCGCAGATGTATACGGTGGCTTGGAATATTCCTTCAGGAGACTGCGGGTGCCGACAAGTAACCTTCAGGCCAATGTCATTAAAGAAGATTGGGATGAGGATTTTTACCGGGCATACCTCTATTGGACGGTCCGTCGGGATCTTGCTCTCAGCGTGGAGTACCTGTATGAGGATTTCGACCGGGATGTTAAACGAGACAGTCTGGAAACACCTTCTCACATGAAAACCCACTGGCTCCCGGTAACGCTGAGATACTTTCACCCAGCGGGATTCTTCGGTGGTCTAAAAACAACATACGTCCATCAGAAGGTAAAATCGGCGACGGTGGATAATGAGGACAATGGATTTGCGTTGGTAGACCTTTCCGTGGGATATCGCCTGCCTGATCGCTACGGGATTTTGAGTTTTGAAGTCGGAAATCTATTTGATACCGACTTCGATTTCCAAGGGCTTGGTTCGCGAACGAGTGACGAAACCGCGGCCAATCCGCAATTCTTTCCGGAACGAACTATTGTTGCGCGGATGACTCTGGCGTTTTAGTCGGCGGTCAAATTCGAATGCCTGATGAACCGCCGTTTGCAATTATCCAATGATCAATATCTCTGAAGTATCATCAATGGTTGAATGAACAACCATCAACAACCACCATTGAAGGGAGGATTAGCTATGCAAAAGAAAAAAGGAACCATAAAAGCCGCCGTTTTCCTCGTTATTGTGGTAATGGGCACACTGTTTCTTACAATGGCGTGCACCGGACGCTCGACCCAGGTACAAAAAATTGATAACAGTGGCTCTCAGGAACAGCAAGAAACTGACAACGAAGAGGCACCTCTGATTTTTTGGAATCCAGAAAAGCCGACGAAAACTACCTTTGAATTTACCTCACCAGACGTAATAAACTATTTTAAAGCCAACAACATAGACATTGCCATATTTGGATCTCCCAACAAGGGTTATAGACTTGTTTGGGTGGATAATTATAAAAAAGCCATTGAGGTGGAACCCTGTTTGGAAATTGACGAACAATTGCCGGGAACATGCAAAAGCTTCGGTGGCGGTAGCAAGTATAAGGGAAAAGAAAGTATTTCTTACTTTAAAACGAGAAAAAACCCCCCTTGTGTGGCGATTACCCTGGGTGGGTATATCTTTGAGTTTAACCCGCTAACTGGGGGCCCCTGTTCATAAAACTTGAATCCGTAAAGCTAACTATTTCAAAAGTGTAAGCGAAGTTTACATAAATGATTAGAATTCGTGAACCCGCTTTACCACTAGTATCGCTTTGACCTAATCACAAGGCCTATCCATGTGCTTTGGTTTAAACAAAATATGATAATAATAACAAATCATTATAATCAATAGAGGGTTGACCAATCATCCTTTTTCGAAGGTGGCACGAAAATTGTTTATGATGCTATCAGGAAAGTGTTATCGAAAATCAACGATTATGTGGGAAATACCATTCTCGAAAAAGCGCCTTGCCCGGTCATGCTCGTTCCGTCATAAGCTTTATTTCGTCGCAGAAAACCTGGTCCTCTGGGCCAGGTCAGAGCCCCTCGGCTATGCCGTGAATCTGCTGCAAGCGGGAGCGGAATGATGGAATACTGGAATGCTGGAATGCTGGGTCTAGTGGACTGGGATCTATTTTTATAAGGGTGGCACGGATTAGGTTGTAAAATCAGACCGTCATCCGCTTTGTATTCCCAATATTCCATTATTCCACCATTCCATTATTCCATTGGGAGTCTAAGGTAAACTCCACCCCTCTGGGGTGAAATCAAAGCCGGGTCCTCTGGGCCCGGATCTTTACTCCTTGCGCAGATACAAGACAATGCTTTTGCCGAGAATCGGGTTGAGCAGGGTGTCGAGAATGCGGGTAATGCGCGGCTGTTTCATAATATCCCAGGTCAAAAAACGGTGATATAGATTGATGGGCCGGCAATCTTCGCGGTCCGGACCCAGCAGGCATTTAAGCCACCAGTAGGGCGTATGCAGGCTGTGGGCATAGTGACAGCCCCATTTTCCGGCGCCGGCGTTTTGCAGATCCGCGATCAGGCGGGACGGCTTGAAAATCCGGACATGCCCTCCCTCGGCGGTGTGATATTCAGTCGAAAGCCACCAGCAGATGTATTCCGGCCAATAGCGCGGTACGCTGACCACGAGATTGCAGCCCGGCTTCAAAACCCTGATGATTTCATCGATAGCTTGTAAATAGTCTTCAATATGCTCCAGCACTTCCGAGCATATTACCAAATCGAAACAGTCATCATCAAACGGCAGGCCGGTAACATCCGCCGCCGCAAGTTCCCACGCGCCGCCCCCATGCTCACCCAGCCGGTCGTGCAATTTGAGCCGCCCGGCCGCCTGGCTCAGATCGTCGTATGCGAGATCGGCTCCCACCGCGAAGACCTCCGGCAGCTGATAGGCCGCGCCGGTGTGACGGCCGGAACCGCACCCGATGTCGAGGATTTTAGCGCCGGGATTGATGTGCAGCCGGCTGAAATCGACCGTAACCATCAATAACCTCCCGGTAAGCCGCCACAGTGCTTTCGGCGGCTCTGGGCCAGGTAAAATGTTGTTGGACTCGCAGGTAACCGGCCCGTCCCAGGTTGCCGGCATGTTGCGGATTGCCGAGCACATCCCGTATCGCCCGGGCCAGAGCCTGGTGATCGGCCGGTGGCACCAAAATGCCGGCCTCTCCCACCACTTCGGGCAGCGCACCGCCGGTGGTGCTGATGACCGGCACGCCGCAGGCCATGGCTTCTCCTACCGGCAGGCCGAATCCTTCATAGACAGATGGGACAACCGCCACGGTCGCCCGGGCGTATTGGCGAACAAATTCCCCATTGTCAATCCGCCCCGTGAAATTGATGAGATGACCGATACCTAATTTTCGGATCAACTTGACAATCCGACCGTTTTCTTTGGGAGCCCCGATTACGGTGACTTCGACGTTGCGGATTTTCACCAGCTCGGCTACGGCCTTGAGCAGAAAAAATAGACCTTTGAGGGGCGTGTCGGCACTATTGGTGACGATTATCCGGTTTTTTTTTCTGGCGATTCCGGGAATGGGGTAAAAGAGATCGGTGTCAATGCCGTTGGGCACGATCCGGAATTGCGCCGGTCGAATCTTGAAATCCCGACAAATGTCATCTCTGGCTGATTGGGAAACGGTGATTATAGCGGCAAGGGTACGGGAAACACGCTTTTGCATGCCGATAAATGAATGCCAGCGCCACTGTTTCATTTTCTTGAACGGGGAAGATTCCGCCTGGATGGCTATCTTGCGATCGATTGTGATCGGATGATGAATCGTGGCGATTGTCGGTATTTTTTTATTAATGGCCCAGAGTCCGTAAGATAGGCTTTGATTGTCATGCACGATATCAAAGCCCCGCAGCCTGGTGCTCAAAAGCCGATAGGCTCTGAGTCCGAAGGTGAAGGGCTCGGGAAACCCCATGGTGCTGACCCCGATCCATTCGATCAGATTTATTGGATCCATCAATTCGCTGAGGCGCGGGACCCGAAACGGGTCCGCCGGGTCGTAAAGATCCAAACCCGGCAGATGATGCAGCGGAATGTCGTCATCCAACAGTGGATCGGGCGGTCCTGAAATGACCTCGACGTGGTGCCCGAGATCTTTGAGGGCCCGGCTTAAATTTTTTAAATAAACCCCCTGCCCACCGCAGTGGGGATTGCTGCGATAGCTTAACAGGCAGATTTTCAACGGGCGATTGGTGTCCGGCATTGTTGTCAAATGGATTTCATTAGCAAAGCGCTTAAACTCGGCTCCTGGCTAAAATAACGATTATAAATACCAATTATGCGAAATTCCCAAAGGGGGATCATAGACCAGCGCATCAGATATAGAAATTCAGCTGAGGTCGTCAAGCTATTTTTCATTTTTTTCCATCAATTGGGGAACAAAGATCGCGGGGCAAAATGCTCCGCTTCTTTGGCTAAAGTTTTAGCCTGATCTGACGATATCAAACTTATAGAGCCTGCGCATAAACTTAAAATTGATCAGAATAAATTACAAAATTGTAGGTCCAACATTTTAAATTTGGTCAATGTTCTTTGAAAAATTGGTTAAAGCAGCAATCTGCTGTGCTTCAGGTTA
>Ga0209743_1000121_pt1 | contig 34548 bp, 34 predicted proteins | sample OlaalgELextract2_FD_187378 | JGI IMG/M metagenome (GOLD analysis project Ga0209743, IMG submission 187378) | Olavius algarvensis symbiont microbial communities from Tuscany, Italy - Type G ELBA extract 2 (SPAdes) (version 2) | ecosystem: Host-associated > Annelida > Digestive system >...
TGTCAAAGAACACGTGATATCGCCAAGAAAAATCAATCAAGTTAATCCGTACTCGAATCTGACATTGGCTGTGGGCATGACCTAACCCAAAATTCTTTCTTGACTTTCAACGGATTAACTTTGCGGTGAAACCTTTGTAGTAATCGGCATGGCTATTCGGAATCTTCTATCCTCTTTTTCGCTGCAGCCACTGCTCTCCGAAGATCGGCAATGTGTCTTGCCGGATACACCTTTGTGGGGCAGACGCGGCTGCACCCAAGCGCCCGCCGGCATCCCCGTTCCCCGCGTTTCCCGCCGGCCATGGCCAGCATGGCTTCCTGTGTTTGAGGGAATTTCAGCATTTCACGATGGATGGCGGCCAGGGCGGCCGGGCCCATGAACGGTTCCGGCGCCTCCGTCACAGGGCATACGGACAGACACGCGCCGCACTCGATACAATTTTCAAAGCGGGTGAACCCATTACGCTGTTCATTGTCAGCGTCAGCGTTAGAGTGCTCGGATGGCCGAAGATAGGAACACTCTTCATCTATATGCCGGAAAAGCGGTTCCGGATCCACGGTTAAATCGCCGATGACCGGAAAGCCATTGAGCGGTTCCAGCGTGACCGTGGTGCTTTTCAGTTTCCAGATGTTGGTGATGCACGCCAGCTGTTCCGCACCATTTATAATACAGGCACAGGTGCCGCAGGATGAATGGTGGCACGAATGACGGTACATGAGTGACGGGTCCTGTTCGAGCCGGAGCTGTTCCAGCCCGTCCAGGACGGACATGTGCTCCGTCACAGCCAGGGTATACGTCTGGAACCGGGTCGGGTCGATGACTCCGGGCTTATATCGTTTAATGCGGAACTTGATTTTTTTGACGGCCGGCATGCCTGTTTCCTTTTAGAACAAAAGCCAGATTTCCGCTGATCTAACCGGAATTCTGATAGAATGTAAGCAGCAGCATTGGAATCGGTATCGGTATCGGTATCGGTATCGACCCAGCAGGTGGTCACACTGTTTCGGTTCCGATACCGATACCGAGCATGGTAAAGACGCTACCCATTGAATCGGGGAACGATAACCAAAATAAGGAATGCACCCATTCTACCCCCTCCCTTTTAGTCCCTCCCCCCAGGGGAGGGAGATAATAAATTCCTCCCCCTTGATGGGGGAGGAAAGGTGGGGGTGACTGAAAGGCCGGATTCCGCTTAATCGATTTTGTTTATCGGCCCGCATTGATTCATCAGTTTTTATAAAACCGCCGCCAATGCATCAACGACGTTTCCTTGGTTCGGCAGGGAATTGAACGCCCGGTTTTGGTACACACAAGGTCTACAATTTCTTCGGCCATGGCGCGCATGGTGGTCGCTTTACCGCCGAAGACGGAGATGAATCCCGCCACACCGTCCCGGGATTCATGATCGATACACTCGAAGCCCCGGGTAATTTTAGTCGGCTCTTCCAACGGATCATCCACCACCAGAGGGCGGGCCGCAGTCCATGCGCTATGGATCGGCGTTTCGCGAACTTTCGGGACCAATTAGGCGCAAAGTGTCACCATCTGCCGGACATGGGCCGGAGGGACGTCCAGTGGCTCCGGATTGTCGGCCAGCCAGACCGATGTCCCCAGCAGGGAAAGATTCCGTTGGGGAATGATGATGTCGCCTTCCCCGGCAGGATGCAGGCGATTGATCACCATGTTGGCCAACCGGGCGTCTATTCCGACCATCACCCCCGGTGCCGGCTTTATAGGGATATGGATTCCTACCTGTTCCGCAACGATACCGGCCCACGGCCCTGCGGCGTTAATGATAATATCTCCTCCGAGCGTGTATTCACGCCGGTTTCGATGATCCAAAACCTGAACTCCGCTTACGGTAGCGCCTTGCTTCAACATGCCGGTGACTTCCGAATATGGCCGAATGTCCGCGCCGTTGAATTTGGCTGTCGCGAAAAAGTGCATGGCCAGGCGCCAGGCGTCCATGGCGGCATCAGGGACTTTGATGGCCGCTTTGACGTGGGGAGAAAGATTCGGCTCCAGCCGTCTTGCCGTGGAGAGTATCATTTCTTCCGCAGGGATGCCGGCGGCCCGGCATTGCTCGAGAAATGGGAAATGATAGGTCATGTCCTCCTCGTCCACCGCAATGAACAGTCCATCGTTTTGTTCCAGCCCTTCGGGTGCGATGCGGCGCAGGATCCGGTTTTCGACCATGCATTCCCGGGCCGTTTCCACGTCATGGAGTGCATAGCGTGCCCCGCTGTGGAGCAATCCATGATGCCTGCCGGTGGATCCGGACAGCAGTTCGCCCTTTTCGAGCAGCGTCACCTTGAACCCCCGCAGGGCCAGGTCGTGGGCAATTGCGCCGCCGATGCCGCCGCCGATGACAATGATATGCTCCATAATGACTGCAAACCGGAAGACGTAAAAGTAATAGCAGATCCCATTAGCCGGAAGATGGTCGCTGCTCTATTTTTTTATCCCATGAGCGACATCGTCGCGTTTCATAAAATCGTTTCACGATTTTATGTTGGGTCATTCGAATTCTTGCCCGCCTTAGGCGTGTGAATTTCGGATTTCGGATTCTTTCCCGCCATAGCATAGCGCGACGGCGGATCGTGCTTCGGATTTATGCTGCCTTCATGAAGAGTCTTAAATCCTCAGCAATGAACAACATTAGCAAATCTATCGTTCACTTCACGAATCCGGTTCCAACGCTCTACTAAGGATATCGATGATGTCGGTTATACCGAGAGCCACCGGATTTCCTTTCATGCTGCTGGCGTTCAGTGCATTCTCGGCAATCCCGGGAAGGTCGGGCAGGGAAAGCCCTTCATACGTGGAAAGGGACGGAATTTTAAGCTCCCGGCGCAGCCCCTGGAACCATTGAGCGCCGACCCGGGCCGTTGCCATCGGCTCTCCGGTCACCATCCGTGCAATTTCATCAAACCGTTTGAGAATGTCTTCGCTTCCATACTCTGAAGTCAGAAGACGTCGGTTGGTTTCAAACACCAGCGGCAGCAGCCGACCGCATATGACCCCATGGGGAAGCGGCGCCCAGCCACCCAGGGGACCGGCAATGCCATGGACGGCCCCCAGCCCCCCATTTGCCAGAGCCAGACCGCTGAATAGACTTGCCAGGGACATATCCGTGCGTGCGGCCAGATCTCCGCCGTCCCGAACCGCGGTGATAATCGACCGGGCGCACCGAACCATTCCTTCCCGGCATAAACCATCGGTAAAGGGATTGGACTTGAGAGACAAAAATGCCTCGACCAGTTGTGTCAGCGCATCCATGCCGGTGGCAGCCGTGACATCCGGCGGTAGCGACAGGGTCAGCTCCGGGTCGATAACGGCCAGACGGGGGAGCATCAGCGGGCTGCGCAAGCTTACTTTTACTTTATGAGAGGGGACCCCCAGCACAGCGTTACGGGTGACTTCCGCACCCGTTCCGGCCGTTGTCGGCACAGCGACAAATGGGGCTGGGGGGTGCTGCAGGGGCCGCGCCTTTCCGATCACCTCCAGGTGCTCCGTTAGTGGCTCGCTGTTGGTGATCATGGCGGCAATGGCCTTTCCGGTGTCAACGACACTGCCGCCGCCCAGAGCCAAAACCATATCACAGCGCCTCTGGCGGGCCTGCCTGACGCCGTCTTCAACAAGGGCCGTCGTCGGTTCACCGGACACCTGGAATATGGAGCTCCGTGTACCCTGCGACTCCAGACGCTGAATGGTGTGGTCATGGCGATGGGGGCTGCGGCCGGTGACGAGCAACGCCCGGCTGCCATACGTGGCGATATCCGGTATCGCTTCTTTCAGGGTGCCGGGACCGAATATGATGCGTGTTGCTGTGGCAAATTCGAAAAACATGTTTCATTCTATACAATCTGATGTTGTCGATCGGGTCAAAGACCTATGTTAAACTTGCTCACGGTCTCAGGTGTCAGGTTTCAGGTGTCGGGTTTCAGCAGTACATGGATAGCAGATTTCAGGACAAGCGGCTCTTCCTGAAACCTGAAGCCGCCGGAGGCGGACAAGCACTGACACCTGAAACCAATTTCCCCCCTGACCCCTGAAACCCGAAACCTCATCATCCCTGGCGCCTGAACACTGTCCGGACCCGAATCTTTACTCAATCCAGTTGAACGTTCGTCGCACGGCTTTTTGCCAGTATCGATAACCTTCTTCCCGGTGCTTTTCATCCATCTGCGGGTGCCATGTGTGATCCACAGCCCAATTTTTTCTCAACTCTTTCAGGCCGGACCAGAAATTAACGGCCAGCCCCGCGGCATAGGCCGCCCCGAGAGCTGTGGTCTCGGTTACCTGGGGGCGTATGACCGTGACATCGAGTACGTCCGCCTGGAACTGCATCAGTAAATTGTTGGTCACCATGCCCCCGTCTACTTTGAGCTGGGTCAGGTCAACCCCGGAGTCCTGGTTCATGGCCTCGACGATATCGCGGGACTGGTAGGCGGTGGACTCCAAAACGGCCCGGGCCAGATGTCCCTTATTTACAAATCGTGTCAGCCCCACGATGGCACCCCGTGCGTCCGACCGCCAATAGGGTGCAAACAGCCCTGAAAAGGCCGGAACGACATAAGCGCCGGCACTGTCATCGACCGTTCGGGCAAGTTCTTCGATTTCCGGTGCGGAGGAAATGAGTCCGAGATTATCCCTCAGCCACTGCACCAGAGCGCCTGCGATGGCGATGGAGCCTTCCAGGCAGAATACCGGTTGTTCCCCTCTCATCTGATACCCCACCGTCGTCAACAACCCTTTGGTGGACGGTACCGGGGTGTTCCCCGTATTGAGCAGGAGGAAACATCCGGTACCGTAGGTGTTCTTGGCGTCTCCGATATCGAAACAGGCCTGACCCACCAGGGCAGCCTGCTGATCACCGAGTGCGCCGCAAACGGGAATGGTTGCATTCAGAGGGCCGGTTTTCTGCGTATGCCCCCAGGTATTCTGATCGATGGATGGCACGATGCGTGGGAGCACCTGTGGCGGGATTCCCATGATGTTCAGTATCTCCGGGTCCCATTGAAGCGTCTCCAGATTCATCAGGAGGGTTCTGCTGGCATTGGTGACATCGGTAACATGGGCGCCGCCATCGGGGCCGCCGGTAAGCCACCAGATAATCCAGGTTTCGATAGTGCCGAACAACGCTTCGCCTTTATCCGCGGCATCCCGGGCATCGGGAACATTGTCCAGTATCCAGCGGACTTTGGGTCCGGAGAAATAGGTCGCAATCGGAAGGCCGGTTTTTTCGCGAAAGCGATCCTGCCCGCCTTCTGAAGAGAGGCGATTGCAGATTCCGTCGGTCCGGGTGCATTGCCAGACAATAGCATTGGCGTACGGTGTTCCGGTGTGTCGATCCCACATCACCGCTGTTTCACGCTGATTGGTAATGCCGATGGCCGCCAGGTCGGTTCCGGAAACACCCGATTTCTCCAACGCTCCCCGGATGACCGACTGGGTGTTCTTCCAGATTTCCAAAGGGTCATGTTCCACCCATCCCGGTTTTGGGAAAATCTGTTCGTGCTCCATCTGGTCCAGCCCAACGACCTGACCCTCATGATTGAAGATGATGAACCTGTTGCTGGTGGTGCCCAGATCCAGGGCTCCAATGTATTTTGCCATGATGCGCCTCCTTGCGGAAATGTTTCGGACTATTGGAGTTGTCGTAAATACGCATTGACGGCGGCGTATGCCGTGGCGATGGCCAGACCGGATCCGCATTTCATGCGAATCCAATCGGCATGGGCCAGGATGGAGCCGGCTGCGTAGAGACGTTCATAGGCCGGCCGCCCTTTCGAGTTCAACGGGCGGAAACTGTCATCGATTTCTATCCCGGCCGTGTTGATGGCGTGCCCCCGGGGATCCAGGAAATCCGTCTCGTGCCATCGGGTGCGGTTCTCCGGCTGGGATACCGGCAGATCGAACAGTGATTCACGGATATGTTTGCGGTCCGCAACCAGACCCTGCCCGATAAACCGACCGGTGGCCAGTATGGCAGCTTTCGCATGAACGATCAATTCAGGATGTTCGCTTCCGATGTGGCATTCAAACCGCCCCTTCCGGTCTGTATTCACCTGCAGAACTTTCTTGTGATAGAGGGCGCGCACGCCGATGGACGGCAACGACCGGTCAAAGGCATCTTTCAGACGCATCCCGGTGACGGCCGGGGGCAGGGTGGGGACTTCGAAGACGGGCACCCCGATTCTCTTCCGGAGGTGGTCGACCACCTCCACTGTTCGGTGACTCCCTAAAATTGCCGGAAACCCGACCCCTTTGGCATCCCCTATCAGGGGCGCGACGGCTGTCGCCAGTTTTTCCCGGTTACCCGGTTGATGCAGCGAAAAGGCCATCTTCTCCGGATATTGGCAGGTCGATGGTTCGGGAAATGGCACGCTTGCCGTACGGAGACCGGGCCACCGGCCCCTTAACACGGACTGGATCTGACGGGCGCTGAATCCCTTCATCCCCGGAAAGTCCACCAGAAGACACTTGCGCTTGTGTTGCCACGCTATCACTCCGGGCCACATGTTTTGCGGCACGGCATAGGACCGTTTGGTGGTGCCGGCGGGCGTGATGAGATCGACGTTGCGATTTTTATACCGGCGGTAGGGAAGCCCGGCGTCGGCTAAAAATGACAGGAGTTCGTGGAGTGCCGTCTGGATGTCGCTCACAGACATTCTGGCATAGGGGTGGTTCGGCAGACCTCTTGAAACCGATTTCACGGCCGCCCAGGGATTTCGCCACAATCTGCCTTTCTCGATGGGGTGTACCCCCAGTACATCGAACAGCCCGCTGGCGTAAATAATCTCACCCGGAATACCGACCTGGACAACGGCCCTATCCCGTTTGGCGGCAAACAGGGCGGCGGCCATGCCGGCCATGCCGGCACCGATGACCAGGACGTCGCAATGAATGGATTCCGACCGTGGCATGTTTGTATCCCCGGAAAATTTGAGAGAAGCCGCATCCGGCCTCTGTTCGCATTCGAAATTCGAACACCGGGTTTATAATCAGGTAGAAAACGCCCGGCTTCGGTTCACGCCGTAAGAGGTTCGGCCGGTGGTGTTCAGGTTTCGGGTGTCAGGAAGAGCCGCTTGTCCTGAAATCTGAGATCCATGTACTGCTGAAACCTGACACCCGAAACCTCGAATCCGCTGCTAAAGCAGTGCCTCTCATCTCCAACTTCAAAAGGCAATATGATCGACTACCTTAGAAACTCCGGATTCTGCTTTGCTCAAACCGATCTAATCAAGGCCTACCTGGACTTTCCTCTATGGCTTGTCCGGTTCCAGTTCCAACCCCAGCAGGCCGCATTGCATGGCCTCCTGAAGTTCAGCCTGAATCAGGGGGGCTCCCCACATTAATGGTTTTTGTCCCCGCCACCGGGCGCTCAGAAAACGTTTCAGATCAGTGATGCCCTGTCTAGCCTCGAATATGCCCTGATCGTAAAGATGGGCGGTCACCCTGGATCCACAGAAGGTGCCCTGGCAGGGCCCTTTCCCCATGCGGCTGCGCTTTCCGATGGCCACCAGAGATGGCCGGCCGTTTTGCTTGCGAATCGTCTGGACAACGTTGTCGACCACGCTTTTGGGTATCATTTCACATTCGCACAGGAGGACATCCTCTGGGGAACAATTTTGAAACCAGTGCCGGGGGGCCCGCCCCGGCTCGGTCCATTTCCCGTCGGGCGTGTCGGGAAGGGGATCTGTTCGGGTCCGGCAGGGCGCGTCAACACCCAGCCGTGCACAGATGAGGTTTGCGGCTTTTTCAGCCATCAGGCGGAAGGTGGTGAGCTTTCCGCCGGTGACGGTTACAAAATTCTCTATCCCTGCGTCGGTATGATCGATCAGGGCATAGCCGCGACTCACGCTCCGGTCGTCTTCTGCCGACGAAGATTCGATCAACGGCCGGATCCCCGCATACGCCCGGATGTAACGGGTATGTTCCAGGATCGGCATCATGGCCGTCCCCTCGGCGATGATGTGGTCCACCTCCTCCACTGTTGGCCGAAAGTCGTCCGGGGAATGGATCCGCACCGATGTGGTACCCAGGATGGATACCGTGCCGCCCGGAACCAGAATGTCCCCGTCGGTGGGTTTCCGGAGCCGGTTGATGACCTGCCGGGCGATTCGGGTTTGGGTTACCAGCAGAGTGCCTTTGGAGTAAACCATGGTCAGAGGGGTGCCCCCAAGAACCGCAGATGCGATATGCCCGGCCCAGGCACCGCATGCATTGACCACCTGATCCGCCTCGACACTCATTGTGTGCCCTGACAGGGTGTCGGTAAGCTGAACCCGTTGCAGCCGATGGTTGCGCCGTTCAAAGCCGGTGGCCTCTTTGTAGGGCATAAATATGGCGCCATGCCTTCCGGCATCCGCAATGTTGTCGATGGACAGCTTAAATGGATCGATGGATGCGTCGTTGACCGAATACGCGGCGATGAGTTTGTTCGTCAAAGCCGGCTCCATTGCCAGCGCATCTGAAATCGCCATCGGTTCCGCAGGGATGCCGTACCTTTTACAGAGGGGTGAAAAATCGGCCACGTAATTTTCGTCGTCGCCTTCTCTGGCGACAAACACACCGCCGCTGTTGTCGATACACTGGGGCGCCAGCTTTTTCAGCAGGCGGCTCTCCTGCTGGCATTCCATGGCGGATGCCGGATCGGAGAGAATATACCGGGCACCGCTGTGGAGTAATCCGTGGTTTCCCCCTGAGGCTCCGGCGTTGAAATCGCCTTTATCAATCAGAAGGCATTCAACCCCCCGCAGGGAGAGATCCCGGGCCAGGCCGGTCCCGGTGACGCCGCTGCCGATGATGAGGACCTGGGTTTTCATGGAGCGCTCATCCGGGGATGGGTGATCGGTGGATCCGGACATTGCCATGTTCTGATGAAACGCAATAGGGTTTAAAGCGCATCCGCGAAAATGGTTTTTCGCTTGAGAAAAAAAACCGGCGATGGTATGGGAAATTCATCCACATCAAAGGCTTATGATCGGCCGGAAGCGATCGATTTCCATGCCTGAACATCAACTTATCACAACCGTTTTTCATTATACAACCGATATTTCGAAACTCATATTCTAAATCGAACATTTCGTTTTATTTTCCGAACCTGAAATGCGTCACCGGCCCAAGAGAGCATTGCGGTCCCTTTCGAAGCGGCCGCTGCCGGCCATTTCGGACAGATCATTTCTGAAAATCCTGACCTAAGGAGGCGCCATGCGTGATCGACAGGAAAAAATCACTCACCTGGTGCAGTCCAGAGGTTTCGTTACGATCGATTTTCTGGCCGATGAGTTCTGTGTCACCCCCCAGACCATCCGCCGCGACATCAACATCCTCAGTGAAAAGGGCCTGGTCCGTCGTTATCATGGGGGCGCCGGCATGGTGCCCAGCACTGAAAACGTGGCCTACACCAAGCGCAAGGTCTTGTGTCTGAAAGAAAAGCAGCAGATTGCACAAATGGTGGCGGCACACATACCGGATCATGCGTCGTTGCTCATCAATATCGGCACCACCACCGAAGAGATCGCCAAGGCGCTGTTCGATCATCGCGGTCTTCGGGTCATTACCAATAACCTCCATGTCGCCGCGATCCTGAGCGGAAATGAGAACTTCGAGGTCATTGTGGCCGGGGGGTTGGTTCGACAACGGGACGGCGGCATCATCGGTCCGCTGACCATCGATTTTATTGAGCAGTTTCGGGTCGATTACGGTATTATCGGTATCAGCGGCATAGACATGGACGGCACCTTACTTGACTTTGATTACCGTGAGGTGCGGGCCGCCCGATCGATCATGGACAATTCCCGAAAAGTGTTTCTCGCCGCCGATCACACCAAGTTCGGCCGCAACGCCATGGTGCGGCTCGGCAACATCGCCGAAATCGACGCACTCTACACCGATCAATATCCGCCGCAACTGTTGATTGACACCATCAACATGTCCGAAGTGCAGCTGTGTGTACCGGAGATCTCAGCCGTGGATATGTCACCACCGGGTCGGGGGATAACGGCATTGCCCGGGGGGAAGAACGGGGCGGATGACCGGTCGGAATCAGACGATGCCGCCGGGCTGGATTAGTCGAAACGGAAATACGGAATTTTCACTTGCGAAAATTATACAGACATAATATGTCGATTGTGTCGATGCGCAAGCCTTCAACGGGCGTCGATGTCTCCCCCATCGATCGATACGCCGAAACCCCAACATCGAGTCAGAGGGAAACAGTTCATGGGTGTGTCCCTTCAGGATATCAACCGAACCGTCAGTGGTGAGATTCACCTTGCGGACGTCAACCTTGAATTTGAATCCGGTTCCCGCAATGTGATCCTGGGACGGACGCTGGCCGGGAAGACATCGCTGCTTCGGATCATGGCCGGTCTGGATCGACCCACCAAGGGGCGCATTCTCATCGATGGACGCGATGTCACCGGGGTTTCGGTTCGCAAGCGCAGTGTCGCCATGGTCTACCAGCTGTTCATCAACTATCCTTCCCTGACCGTTTACCAAAACATTGCCTCGCCGCTGAAGACGAGCGGCATTCCGAAATCTGAGATCGATCGAAAGGTGCGCGATATTGCCGGAATGCTGCGCATCGACGATCTGCTTGACCGACTGCCCGCCGAGCTGTCCGGCGGCCAGCAACAGCGCACCGCCATTGCAAGGGCCATGGTGAAAAACGCCGAACTGCTCCTGATGGATGAGCCGCTGGTCAATCTGGACTACAAACTTCGTGAAGAACTACGGGTTGAGCTTCAAGACATCTTCTCCCGGCGACAAGCGATTGTCGTTTACACCACCACGGAACCGACCGAGGCCCTGTTGCTCGGCGGTAACATTACGGTTCTTGACGAAGGGCGTATTCTGCAATCCGGCACCACCCAGGCCGTCTACCGAAACCCGGCCACCGTCAAGGTGGCTGAAGTGTTCAGCGACCCGCCCATCAATTTTCTTGGAGGCCGGATTCAGAAACGGACAGCCGTTTTTGGGCAAGATATTCGTGTTCCTCTGGAAGGGGACATGCGAAATTTGCCTGACGGCGATTACACCTTTGGCATCCGCTCCAATCATTTTTTTCTGTCGAAAAATGGTCCAACCGATGCCCAAATCCAGGCCCAGGTGGAGCTGGCCGAAATCAATGGATCGGAAACCTTTATCCACTTCCACCATGCCGGCGACCGGCTTGTGGCCCAGGAAGACGGGATTCATCCCTATCGGATCGGGTCGGCGGTGACCCTTTATGTCAGCCCGGGGTGCCTTTTTGTCTTCGATCCGGAGGACAACCTGGTTGCAGCGCCTTCCGTTGACCGCATTCACGCAAAGGCCGTTTAGGAGACTGCCATGGCGCGCATCGAACTCAATGAAATTGCCCACAGCTATCATCCCAACCCCGCGGACGAATCGGACTACGCCCTGAAGCGGATCCAGTATGTCTGGGAGGATGGCGGTGCCTATGCCTTGCTGGGGCCGTCGGGTTGCGGCAAAACCACCTTGCTGAACATCATTTCCGGCCTGCTGATCCCTACCCGCGGGAAGGTGCTTTACGACGGAATCGATGTCACGGGGTTGCCCCCGGAAAAACGCAACATCGCCCAGGTCTTCCAGTTTCCCGTGCTTTACGACACCATGTCGGTTTTCAACAATCTGGCGTTTCCACTACGCAATCGGGGTGTTGAGAGCGGCGAAGTCGACCGTCGCGTCCGCGAGGTGGCCGACATTCTCGACCTGACTCCATATCTGAACAAGCGGGCCGAAGGGTTGGCCGCCGATGCCAAGCAGAAAATATCCCTGGGCAGAGGGCTGGTGCGAAGCGACGTGGCGGCCATCTTGTTTGATGAACCGTTGACCGTAATCGACCCCCATCTGAAATGGAACCTGAGGCGCAAACTCAAAGATATCCACGAACAGTTGAAACTGACCTTTATCTACGTGACCCATGACCAGGTGGAAGCCCTGACATTTGCCGACAAAGTGGTGGTGATGTACGAGGGCGAAATCGTCCAAATCGGTTCGCCTCAGGACCTTTTTGATAATCCCGAGCACACCTTCGTGGGCTACTTCATCGGTAGCCCCGGTATGAACTTTCTGGACTGCACCCTGGAAGGAAATGTGGCGCGATGCAATGGCGCCCGGATCCCTCTGGACGACGGTGTGGCGGCAAAGGGGCGCAACGCCCAGGGCAAAATCGAATTGGGAATCCGGCCCATACACCTTCAGGTGTCGTCCGTGGCGGTCGACGGGGGCGTGCCCGCCAACGTCAAAATGGTTGAAGACCAGGGCAGCTACAGGCTTGTGAATCTTACCCTGGATGGTAAGACGTTGCGGGCCCGGGTGCCGGAAAGCGAACCCATTCCCGAGGACCAGGCGTGGCTCGTTTTTCCTCTGGAGTGGACCCGGCTGTTTGCCGACGGGCGGCTGATCAAGTAGAAGGAGCGGCGATATGGAAAAATGGCCAAACAATAAAGCCTGGTTTCTGGTATTGCCGGCATTTATCATTGTCGCCTTCAGCGGCATTATTCCCCTGATGACGGTCGTCAACTATTCGATCCAGGACATTTTCGGGCCGGGAGAGGCCGTCTTTGTCGGAACCGAATGGTTCAAGGAGATGCTGGGCAACCACCGGCTGCATGATGCCCTTTGGCGTCAATTCATGTTTTCCGGGCTCGTTCTGCTGATTGAAATCCCCCTCGGCATACTGATTGCGCTGGCCATGCCCAAACGCGGCTGGGGGGTCTCCGCCTCACTGGTGATCCTGGCGCTGCCGCTGGTCATTCCCTGGAACGTGATCGGTACCATCTGGATCATCTTCACCCGGCCGGATATCGGTCTATTCGGGGTGGGAATCAACAGCCTGGATTTACTCGAAGTGCCCTTTGATCACACGGCGAAACCGATTTATGCCTGGATTACGCTGCTGGCCATGGAGGTCTGGCACTGGACGCCCCTGGTGGCACTCCTGGCCTACGCCGGGTTGCGGGCCATCCCCGAAGCTTACTTCCAGGCGGCAAAAATCGACGGCGCCTCGGCGTGGGCTACCTTCCTTTACATTCAGCTGCCCAAAATGCGCGGTGTGTTAACCATTGCCGTGCTGCTGCGCTGGATGGACAGCTTTCTCATCTATGCGGAGCCCTTTGCCCTTACCGGCGGCGGTCCCGGCAACACGACCACCTTCCTGTCCATCTACCTGGTGAAGCTGGCCACCATGCAATTCGACCTGGGGCCGGCGGCGGCCTTTTCGCTGATCTACTTTCTCATTGTCCTGCTCTTCAGTTTTGCATTCTACCAGGCCCTTCTGAACGTGGGAAGAGGAGAGAAGGCATGAAAATCCAGAAACGAACCATCGCGCTTTGCGTTTATTTTGGAGTTCTCATCCTTCCGATTTACTGGATGCTCAACATGTCCCTGAGGACCAATGCCGATATCCTCGGCTACTTTGCCCTCTACCCGAAGGACCCGACCTTTGCCAATTACATCAAGATATTTACGGACCCGACATGGTACACGGCTTACATCAATGCCATGATTTATGTCGGCATGAACACCGTGATGTCATTGGCCTTTGCACTGCCCGCGGCCTATGCCTTTTCGCGGTATAAATTCATCGGGGACGGGCAAATGTTTTTCTGGCTGTTGACCAACCGCATGGCGCCCCCGGCAGTTTTTCTTCTGCCCTATCTTCAACTGTACTCCACCATCAACCTGATGGACACCCACATGGCCGTGGCCCTGGCCCATTGTCTGTTCAACGTGCCCCTGGCTATCTGGATTCTGGAAGGTTTTATGTCCGGGATTCCAAAGGAAATCGACGAAACTGCGTTTATCGACGGCTACAGCTTTCCGCGCTTTTTTATCACCATTTTTATTCCGCTGATTCGCGCCGGGGTCGGCGTGACCGCATTCTTCTGTTTTATGTTCAGTTGGGTCGAACTGCTCTTTGCCCGGACACTGACGATTACCGAGGCAAAACCGATTGTCGCCACCATGACCCGCACGATCAGTGCAACGGGCCTGGACTGGGGTCTTCTGGCCGCAGCCGGCGTGTTGACGATTGTCCCGGGAGGGCTGGTGATCTGGTTTGTACGGAACCACTTGGCCAAGGGTTTTGCCCTGGGCCGCGTGTAAGAGGGGACAACCATGAGTCTCGAATGGATGTATTGGACCGGGACGACGGCAATTTTCTTTACGACGATTTTCCTGATGCTTGTCGGTATGCTGATCTGGGAATTGGTGTCCCCCACCGTCGAGCGAAGGGGGTTTTTTCTGATTCCCACCACACGTGGCACGCGTTTCTTTTTGGGATTACTGGGAAGCGCCTATATCCACCTCGCCTGGTTGGGACTGACCGATTTGCCCCTGTGGTACGCCACGGGTATCTCCGTTGTCTGGGTGGTCATAGCCATCCGCTGGGGATAAACAGACCGGCACCATAAGGGCATCCTGGGGAGGCTCCCCGGGGTCAACGCCTTGATACCGGCAGGCACAACAATGCTCATTGGCTTTATCGCACACGCCGCCCTCTGCGGTCAGTCGGTAAGGCTTTCAGCTACAACCACCTTTACAGAAACCTCTACAGAAAGGAGAAGGCGATGCGCAACTTGACCAACAGAAGGTTCTGGTTCCGATCGATTCCAGTATGGATCGTTGCCTTGGCTTTCATTTTCGCTGGTAGCCCGGCCTGGGCAATGAGCCATGGGAAATACAAGGAAGCGGCCAAGAAATGGGTGAACGAAGAGTTTCAACCATCCACTCTGACCAAACGAGAGCAGATGAAGGAGATGGAATGGTTCATCAAGGCCTCCAAACCCTTCAGGGGCATGAACATCAAGGTTGTGTCCGAGACCATCCCGACCCACGAGTACGAGGCCAAGGTGTTGGGCAAGGCTTTTGAGGAGATCACCGGCATCAAGGTCTCCTTCGACCTGATCCAGGAAGGCGATGTGATCGAAAAGCTGCAATCCCAGTGGGCATCGGGACAGAACCTTTACGACGCCTACATCAACGATTCCGATCTCATCGGCACCCACGTGCGCTATGGCCACGTCGTCAACCTGACCGACTGGATGAAGGGCGAAGGCAAGAAGGTCACCTTGCCCTCTCTGGACGTGGACGACTTTATGGGAAAATCTTTTACCACCGGTCCGGACGGAAAACTCTATCAGCTTCCCGATCAGCAGTTCGCCAATCTCTACTGGTTCCGCTACGACTGGTTCAACCGGGTCGATTTCAAAAAGAAGTTCAAAGAGATCTATGGCTACGAGCTGGGCGTGCCGGTCAACTGGTCGGCCTACGAGGACATCGCCGAATTTTTCTCCGAGCATGTCGGGGAAATTGACGGCAAAGCCATCTACGGTCACAATGACTACGGCAAGAAGGCCCCGGATCTGGGCTGGCGATTTACCGATGCCTGGCTCTCCATGGCTGGTGCCGGCGACAAGGGGATTCCCAACGGAAAACCGGTGGACGAATGGGGCATCCGCGTCGAGGGCTGCCGCCCGGTGGGCGCCAGCGTGGAACGCGGTGGCGCCGCCAACGGCCCGGCCGCCAAGTATTCGCTTCGCAAGTACATGGAGTGGCTGCGAAAATACGCACCGCCGGGTGCCCTGGGGATGGATTTTTACACGTACCTGCCGGTTTTGGCCAAAGGCCACGTGGCTCAGCAGATCTTCTGGTACACGGCATTCACATCGGATATGGTCAAACCGGGCCCGACCGTCAACGCGGACGGCACACCCAAATGGCGAATGGCGCCATCACCCCACGGCCCATACTGGGAAGAGGGGATGAAGCTGGGCTATCAGGACTGCGGGTCCTGGACCTTGATGAAAAGCACGCCGCTGGAGCGCCGCAAGGCGGCGTGGCTGTTTGCCCAGTTCTGCGTGGCCAAGACCACCTCCCTGAAGAAGACCCATGTGGGCCTGACGCCCATCCGCGACAGCGATATCCGGCATAGGTCCTTCACCGACCGCGCTCCGAAACTCGGCGGTCTGGTGGAATTTTACCGAAGCCCCGCCCGCGTTGCCTGGACACCCACCGGGACCAACGTGCCCGACTATCCGAAGCTGGCCCAGTTGTGGTGGCAAAATGTCGGTGAGGCGGTTTCCGGCGAGGTGACCGTCAGCCGGGCCATGGACAATCTCGCCAAAGAGCAGGATCGGGTGTTGCAGCGTATTCAGCGCGCCAACGTGCAGGGCGAGTGCGGACCCAAGCTGAATCCCAAAAGAGACCCCTCCTACTGGCTCAACAGGCCGGGTTCTCCCAAAGCAAAGGTCAATGAAAAACCCAGGGGTGAAACGGTCGACTACGATCAGCTCATCCAGGCATGGAGAGAAGGTCGCGTTAAGTAATCCGATAGACTAAAGATAATGCTCGATCTGAAGGGGTCATCGCCCAAGTGTTGGTGACCCCTTTTTTTCGGCATCGGCGTCGCTATCGGTATCGGAATCGAAACAAGAGTACTATTTTTTAGGTCGATACCGATTCCGGGTGGTATTTTCCCTGATTGCTCCCGAAGATCTGCCAGCCGGCACAACATATCTTGCTTACTGCAGTTTTAAAAAGCGACCACGATATCTTCATACCCCTTTCGCCATTTTGGGGGAAAGACGTCCTGCCCCGGGCGGAGATAACCCACAGCGAGCAGCATCGGTATCCAGTAGTTGTCCGGAATGTTGAATTCCTTTCGCACACCCTCATGGTCGAACCCGTCCATGGGATGGGTTTCCAGACCCAGGCTGGTTGCCGCGTACATCAGGCCCATTCCGAAAAATCCAGCGTTTTTGGCGGCAAAGGCAAGATCTGCTTCCGAGCCCCAATTGTAGAGCGTTTTTGCCGCGTTGAGAAACCAGTCTCTCTGGTCGTCTGTCATCATTCCGGCGTCAAGCATTTCCTGCCAGTTACGCTCCACCGTGGGATGCCCCTCCTTCCAGCCGTCCCGGTCCGCCAGCACGATGAACACGACCGGTGCTTCGGTAACCTTGGGCTGATCCCAGGCCAGAGACCGGAGACGCGCCTTGTCGGCAGCGTCTCGAAGAACCACCACGTTCCACGGTTGGAGATTGAAACTCGACGGTGCTTTCGCGGCCAGTTCGATCATCTGCTGCAAAACGTCATCCGGAACATCCCTGTCTACATCAAAAACGTTTATGGCGCGCCGTTTTTCGACAACATCAGCGTAATTCATGATTCCCCTCCCCGTGTGTATGTTGTTTACATTCGTTGCATCTGGCCTGTGATATGCTTCTTCGTAGTGTTCCGGTATTCTTCCAACAAGAATTACTTCTATTTACCGGACCTTTCAAATCGTGCCCGGGGTGATTGCCTCCGCCTGAATCGTTTGCCGGCCCCGTGCCATCCAACCGGAGGCGATCGTTATATCTCCTCTCGTCAATTCGTGCCCGGCGTCCATGGTCACAACCTCAACCTCTGCCCCGGCCTCTGTCAGAGCCTCGATGAGCCGGTCCGTACCCTCGGCCGGAATGACCGTGTCGTACTTCCCCCGTAGGACAAGGATCTGTTTGCCATCGAGAACGGGCAGATCGACCTGGTGCAGCGGCATCATCGGGCGAAACAGGACGGCTCTGGAGAAGATCTCCGGTCGAAGCAAGATGACAGCGGCAGCGATATTGGCGCCATTGGAGTACCCCAGCGCTACAAGATGTTCCGATCGCCGGCGATAACGGTACGCCGCGCCAATCAAAAAATCCGCCAGTTCCCGGGCCCGGAACACAACATCCTCCTCGTCGAATACCCCGTCGGCCAATCGTTTAAAAAAACGGGGCATCCCGTTTTCAGGGACTTTGCCTCGGGGGCTGAGGATCGGGGCTGTTGCGGTGATCTCCCGGGCAATGTCGACAAGATCTTGCTCATCGCCGCCGGTGCCGTGCAGGGTCACCAACGTTTCATCATTCTCCTCGCGGGCGTCCGACGGCACGTAGATGTGCCGGAATTCGGGAACCCGCAGAGGCGGCAGCTGATTCTGGATGGCCCTCCGCATCGACTCATATTGCTCCGGTAGCTGCAAACGCTCACCCAGACGGCGCATGTCTTCGTCTATCGCAAAACCCGGTGGATCCGTGGCAATCTCAAACAGGACACCACCTGGTTCGTGAAAATAGATGGATCGAAAGTATTTTCTATCACGAACCTCGGTGACCGGTACGCCGCTTTGTCTGAGGGTTTTCTGCCATATCGCCTGGGCCTCCGAATTTTCGGTGCGAAACGCAATGTGGTGCACGGTGCCGCCCCCCTGTTGCGCCGGGGGGGCGTCCGGATCCGCGACCACATCCAGAAGGTGCCCAGGTGCGCTATTATCGCACATCGTGAAGCGAACGCGGCTGTTTTCACGGCCAACCGAAGACATCCCCATGACTTCGGTGAGCAGCAGCCGAGTGTTGTCGATATTCTGTAGAACGATGGTCGCGGAGTGAAAACCGGCAATGGCGTGCTCGCCGGGAATGGGCCCGTCCTGCCATACTGCGGTCGCCGGCGTTTCGGCGGTGCCGATAAGTTCCAGGGCCAGGCCGTGGGGATCTGTAAATGTGATCACCGGTTCGCCGAACCGGGTCTCCTTGCCGGCGGGGATATCCAGGCGCTGCAAGCGTTTGAGCCAGAAGTCCACAGAGTATTCCGGAATGGCAAAGGCAATGGCAGTGACCATACCCGAACCGGATCGTCCCGTAGGCAGCCCTTCCCAAGGGAAAAAGGTGAGGATCGTGCCCGGCGCTCCGGCACCGTCGCCATAGTAGAGATGGTACGTGTAGGGATCGTCAAAATTAACAGTCTGTTTGACCAGACGCAGCCCCAGCGCCTCCTCATAAAAGAACAGGTTTTCCATGGCCGAGGAAGTGATGGCCGTGATGTGATGAATTCCGTTGATCGCAGCACTATGCTTTCTTGCGTTCATGAGTTAACCTCCCCGATCGTCTTGATGTCAAGATAATTGCTTAAAAAAAATCAGGATGCCGTGTTTGCCATGGTCTCGGCATGATAACCGAGTTTTTTCAGCAGTCTTACCAGTTCGCTACGCTCCTCTTCGGTTAGAATCTCGGCAACCGACTCGAGCCTGTTTCGATGATTTTCAAACGCATCCCGAATGACATGTCGGCCGGTTTTCGTCAGGTGCACGAAAAAACAGCGACCATCGGCAGGATCCTGTATCCTCTCTACCAGTCCGCTGTTTTGCAGGCGATTGACAGCGGTTGTCATGGAGCCGCTGGTCAGAAGGACCTTTTCACCGATGCGGTTGATGGTCATCGGTCCCTTATGGAGGAGTACCTCCATGATGGCGAAATCGCTTAAGTTCAGGCCGGTTTGAGCGATGCTTCCACGGTCCAGTTTTTCCACGGCTTTGGCGGACTTCCATAACACCAGGCGGATGTGAGATCCCGTTTCCATAGGCGACATGCTAGGCACTGAAATCTTGATGTCAAGATAAATCCGGGGATGGCCCGGTCACACACGAATGGGGGCGCACTCCGAAAACCATTTTGACAACGTGACCGGTTCGATATATGTTTGGGTAATTCATCAAACTCGAAACAAAAAGATCATATTTTGGAAGCGTCTGGTTTTCTAGCCGCGTTGGACCTCTTCCAAAGTACTGGTACTTAGACATCAGGGAGGCAGCAGCTTATGGCAGAAGGTCGAATCAAGTGGTACAGTGAGCATAAAGGTTACGGATTCATCTCCACTGAAAGCGATGGCGATGTGTTCGTGCACCAGTCGTCTGTCAAGGATTTCGGTTTCTTCGGCCTGGAAAAAGACATCCTTGTCACCTTTGAAATCAGACAGACCCCCAAAGGCAAACAGGCCGTTAACGTCAAGCCTCTCAAGTCTTCCTGATCTGATTGAAAGGTCAGATTCGAGATCCCCTTCGTTATAAAATCTATCATCGAACCGGACCCGCAACCAAGATTCAGCGGACGTCCCCGAATTAGCCAAAGGAGACCACCATGACTCAGGCAAAATCTGGCGATAATGTGAAGGTTCACTACACCGGCAAGCTGCAGGAAGGTGACGTATTCGATTCCTCGGATGGAAGGGAGCCGCTTGAGTTCCGGATTGGTGACGGAAAGGTTATTGCGGGGTTCGAACAGGGTGTTGTCGGAATGGAAGTCGGAGATAAAAAACAGATCTCCATCCCGCCGGAACAGGGCTATGGGGTGCGAAACGAGGAAATTGTAGCAGTTATTGAAAGGGAGCTTCTGCCCAAGAAAATCGACACTTCGGTCGGTCAGCAGCTTCAGGTCAAACAGCAGGATGGGACGGTTCTGCAACTGATGGTGACTGCAGAAACGGAGGAAAACGTTACTCTGGACGCCAATCATCCCCTCGCCGGAAAAACCCTCCTGTTTGATGTGGAGTTGGTCGAAATCGCCTAAACCGAATACGCTGCAATATATCCGTAACACCGATACCCCTAATTCACGATAAACGGGTGGCCCTTGGCCACCTGTTACATTTACGACAGAGCTATTTCTCCGGCTCCTGTCGCCGACAATCAAAACTCAATCAGTACGGGTCCGCGCGGCTCGCTCCCGGTCCAGAATTGCCAGCTGGTTGAAAACTGGCGCAGCAGAACCGGGAACGGATCCCCGACACATACCGACGGGGGTATTCGCAAAGCAAGTGATCCGGTCGAGAAGGGCCTTTTTGACGGAATATTGCAAATTACTCTTGCGTCGCCATGCACAGAGGAATAGAGAAATGAACGGATGATTCGACGATCTGATCTGTCGGAAACAGGAACAGAGCCGGCAACCATAAACCCTGCGAAAGGAGAAGAATATGGCTCAAGAATCCAAAGAGGAGCGACGGAAAAACGTCATCGAGGTACTCAACAAGGCCCGATCCATGGAGCTCCAGGCGATTACCCAGTACATGAATCAGCACTACAATCTGGATGACATGGATTACGGTGAGCTGGCCGCCAAAATGAAGCTGATTGCCATCGACGAAATGCGGCACGCGGAAATGTTTGCCGAACGCGTTAAGGAACTCGGCGGCGAACCGACCACCGGCTATGAGGGCACCATTGAAAAAGGCCAGCAGGTTGCGGCGATTTTTCCGTTTGACGCAGAGCTCGAAGACGACACCGTCGACGTGTACAACCAGTTCCTTTTAGTCTGCCGGGACAATGGCGACAGTATCAGCATGAAGATTTTTGAGGACATCATCGACGAAGAACAGATCCACTACAATTATTTTGATAACGTCAACAGCCACATCGAAAAACTCGGCGACACCTATCTGGCAAAGATTGCCGGAACGCCGTCTTCCACCGGCATCGGCCCCAGCGGCTTTGCAGTGAGCGGGGGTGGTGAGTAGGACAGTTTAGATCAACATCTAGTTTAATTTTCGGGAAAGGGGCGTCTCCGTTTGCGGGCGCCCCTTCCGTGTTTTTTGCGTACCTAAGCCTTAATGCGCCTGCCCCCTTTACAACCAATCGGAATGGTTAAATCAAACCCCTCTTAGAATTATGATGTCCTTTTCCTTCTTGACAAGAGAATCAAGAAAGCTTAATACGGGTATATGCTCATAACATGTGTTTTGGTCTATGCTGCAAGATTGTACATAGAACTCTGAAATTTATACATAAACCACTTAATCGGAGATTAGACATGAAGTTTGCAATACCCATGGCCGAAGGAAAATTGACCTCCCATTTCGGGCATTGCCGGGAATTTGCCATTATCGATGTGGACGGCAAGCAGATCATCGGAAAGGAAATGTTGGTCCCACCGCCCCATGAACCCGGCGTGCTGCCCGGCTGGCTCCACGAACTGGGTGCCGATGTGATCATTGCCGGCGGAATGGGACAGCGCGCCATCGGACTGTTCCAGGAAAACGACATTGAAGTGATTGTGGGGGCGCCGGCCCTCGAACCAGAGGTCCTTGTGACCGACTTTCTCAATGGGACCCTGGCAAGCGGGGCCAACGTGTGTGATCACTAGCCCAACCAAGGAAGGAGAAGGGAAATGAAAGTTGCTTTTTCATCATCCGGAAACGATCTGGAAGCACAGCTGGACCCCCGGTTTGGGAGGTGCGCCAGTTTTCTGATCGTCGACATGGACACGATGAAGGTCGACGTATTGAACAACGACAATGCGGCCATGGGCGGCGGTGCCGGTATTCAAACCGCCCAATTTCTTGCTTCAAAGGGGGTCACCGCCGTGATTACCGGCAGATGCGGCCCCAATGCGGTGCAAACCCTGACTGCTGCCGGCGTGAAACTCTATTCCGGGCAAGCCGGCACCATCCGGGACCTGATAGATCGGTTTTTGAACGGGAAGATGACTGCGGCAACCCAGGCCAACGCTCCATCCCATGCGGGTACCGGGGGGCGCGGAATGGGAGGTGGTCGCGGCATGGGGGGCGGTCGTGGTATGGGAGGCGGCCGTGGTTCAGGTGCGGGTCGAGGCATGGGTGGCAGCAAATGATTATCAGCATCGCCAGCGGGAAGGGGGGAACGGGTAAAACCACCGTTGCCGTCAATCTGGCCGTGTCACTGAACGAGAAAGTGCAACTGCTGGACTGTGATGTGGAAGAACCCAATGCACACGTGTTTCTGCATCCCGGAATAGACCACCGTGAAACGGTGACCGTCGCTGTCCCGGAAATCGATCGGTCGCGATGTACGCTGTGTGGAGAATGCAGCAACCTCTGCCAGTTTAAGGCCATCGCGGTCATTCCGGACACGTCGATTCTGACATTCCCGGAAATGTGCCACAGTTGCGGTGGCTGCTGGACGGTATGCCCGGAAAACGCCATATCCAAAGGCGCACGAGACGTGGGCATCCTTGAATCCGGGCATTCTAACGGGGTGGTTTTTATTCACGGCCGCTTACGCGTCGGTGAAGCCATGGCGCCGCCGCTGATAAAACAGGTACGCAGAAAGGCGGAGCCCGGAATACTGACCATTATCGATGCCCCGCCGGGCACGTCATGCCCGGTCATCAGCTCTATCCGAGACACAGATGTGGTTCTGTTGGTGACCGAGCCTACGCCGTTCGGGCTCCACGATCTAAAGCTGGCCCACGCGGCCGTCATTTCTCTTGGGATTCCGGCCGGTTTGATTGTCAATCGTGTCGGTATCGGCGATGACGCGGTGTTCGGTTATGCGGAGACCGCAGACCTGCCGGTACTGATGGAGATCCCTTTTGACCGGCGCGTCGCCGAAGCCTATGCCAAAGGCCAACTGATCGTCGACGCGTTTCCGGAATACAGAAAGCAATTCCAGGCGTTATATCGCAACGTGGTCGATCTGGCTGCCGATCACCGGGCTCCGGCGCATTTGGAAAACAGGCAGGTGTTGAGCGCATGAACGAAATTATTGTTATCAGCGGCAAGGGGGGAACCGGAAAAACAAGCCTGGTCGCGGCCTTTGCGAAGCTGGCCGAAAACAAGGTCCTTTGCGATGCGGATGTGGATGCGGCAGATCTTCATCTAATCACGGCCCCCGTCATTCAGGAGCAACATGATTTTCAATCCGGTCACACCGCTGTCATTGCCGCAGACCGGTGTACCGGTTGCGGGATCTGCCGGGACCCCTGTCAATTCGATGCGATTTCCGAAGACTACGTGGTCGATCCAACGGCTTGCGAGGGTTGCAGCGTCTGTGTTCACTTTTGCCCTGAGAAGGCGGTGGATTTCCCGTTGAACTCCTGCGGCCAATGGTTTGTCTCAGACACGCGCTTCGGCCCCATGGTGCACGCCCGCCTGGGTATCGCTGAAGAGAACTCCGGGAAACTGGTGTCCCTTGTGCGGCAACAGGCACGTCGTCTGGCCGAGGAACAGGGTCTGTCTCTGATCCTGACGGAAGGGCCCCCAGGTGTCGGATGCCCGGTGATTGCCGCCATCGGTGGCGCCACCGGTGTCTTGCTGGTGACCGAGCCGACGGTTTCGGGCATTCACGACATGCAGCGGGTCGTGGAACTGGCCGCTCATTTCCACGTGCCGGTGATGATCAGTATCAACAAGTGGGATCTGAATCCGGAGATGACGTCAAAAATTGAGGATTATGCCCGTAAATCCGGTCTCTTCCTTGCGGGAAACATCCCCTTTGACCAGATCTTCACACAGGCCATGGTGCAGGGGCAGACCATTTTTGAATACAACCATGGCAGTGAGGCGGGGGACGCCGTCCAATCCGTCTGGGAAAATATACTCGTAAGGCTCTCGGAGGTAGTTTCTCACTGATTTATATTGAAGGCAGACCGGCGAATTCGTCATTCCGGACTTGATCCGTGGTTCGACGGATTCGATTAACTCACCGCATGCAGGCTCACCACCCGGTGCGTTGCACTTATGAGTTGAATCTAAGATGCAATGTTTGGGTTAAAGCAGCATCGGTGGGGGAGGGGAATTTTTAAGGGACCATCTCGAGTGGCCCGCATTTATAGTAACACATCGATTTTAATCCCAGCGCACCTTACGAAATATCTGTTCTGGTCTGATGGCGGTTTTATGCCTGGCGGCAAATTCAATCATTTCCGACAGAACCTCACCGGTCAGAAACTGTGGTTTGAGGCCCAGGTCCAGCAAACCGGTATGGGCAGGATTGTAGTAGTGGTCTTCGGCTTCTTTGCGCGGATTTTCAACTGAGGATATTTTAGCTTTGTATCCCATTGCACGTGCCACTGACTGAACCTTTTGAGCCAGTTGATTGACGCTGAAGGTTTCAGTAAACTGATTCAAAATTCTCAGTTCACCGTTGGCCGGCGGGTTTACAAGGGCGAGTCGCACACAGTTCAGGGTGTCAATTATATTGAGATATCCCCGGGTCTGGCCGCCTTTGCCGTAAACCGTCATGGGGTAGTCGGCCACGGCCTGGATAACGAACCGGTTGAGAACGGTGCCGAACAGCTCGTCATAGTTTAAAAACGGGCACAGGGCTTCATCGATTCGATTCTCTTGGGTGAAGATACCGTAAACGGGTCCCTGCATGAGATCGGTGACGCGAAGCTCCCAGACCCTCACATAGAACCACAATAGGTCCGTGTCCATGATTTTGGTGGTGTGGTACAGGCTGCCGGCTTGGCGCGGGTATAAAAATTTTTGACGCCGCCCCTTGTGTTCGACCTCCAGCCAACCCTCTTCAATGTCAATGGCTGGGGTTCCGTATTCTCCCATGGTGCCGAGTTTGACGATATGGATCGCAGGGTTGAATTGCTTTACGGCAAAAATGACATTGGCCGTCACGTCAAGGTTGTTGCGCAACGTCAGGGTGGCCGAACGACGGTTCAACATGGAATAGGGTGCGGCCGGCTGTTCGGCAAAGTGGACAATTGATTCGGGTTCGAATTGCCGGAACACCGCTTCAATAGTTTCCCATTGCCTGAGATCACCGATAAATACAGGAATAGGATACCCTGCAACAGATTCCCACAAGGCGGCGCGTTGATGTAAATTGGGAACTTCAACCAACGGTTCGACATTTTCCTCCCGGCACAGGGATCTGCGCAAATAGTTGTCGACAACGGCAACCTGATGGCCTTGAGCGGACAAATGCATCGCAGTCGGCCAGCCAAAATATCCATCACCGCCTAAGATTAAAATCTTCATCAGGATTATTGCAGCAGTTTGTGAGTATGAAGAAATTCTGCCAATTCGCCTGGGGACAGCGGGCTGTGATTGGCTAAATTATACGGTTTGATAACCGTCTTGTTGACGACATTGGAATATTGGTAGTCAACATGTCGATATATGCCTCCCCAGGCGGGCATTAACACAAAATATTTCTTCAATTCCCATGCCCTTCTGATCTCTTCCTCATTCATCAGTTCTTCATACATTTTTTCACCAGGCTTATTCCCGATGTGGATAATTTCGATATCTTCGGGGGACAGGCCGTAGCCGGGAGCCAATTCACGGATCATGACCTCGGCCAGATCTTTAATGCGAATGGCCGACATTTTAGTGATAAACACCTCGCCGCCAAGGGCTTCGCCGGCTGATTCAATAACCAGTTGAATGGCCTCTTTAAGACTCATGATAAAACGGGTCATGGCCGGATCCGTCAGCGTTACCGGTCCTCCCCCTCGAATTTGCTCTTGAAAAATCGGGATGACCGAGCCCCGGGAGCCCAGAACATTGCCGAAGCGGGTCGAGGTAAAGATCGGGCCCCCTTCCCGACTATTGCTGTTGGCTGCTGCCATGAGCCGTTCACCCATCAGCTTGCTGGCACCCATAACATTGGTCGGGTTGACGGCCTTGTCGGAACTGGTAAAGAGGACACGCTGCACATGGTTCTCAATGGCACCGTTGATGATGTTCTGAATCCCCAAAATATTCGTTTGCACGGCTTCAAAAGGGGAGCGCTCGCACAGAATCACATGCTTGAAGGCCGCTGTGTGAAATACGATGTCCATGTGCTTCATTTTGCGCGAAATCTTATCCCGGTCACGGACATCGGCCAGAAAAAAACTGACGTTGTCGACATCGGCAAAGCAGTCTTCTAAGAAAAAAAGTTCGCTTTCGTTGTTGTCAATTCCGATCAGTTCGCAGACCAGAAAATTATCCAGCAGCTGACGAACCAGCTCCCTGCCGACGGTGCCGCAGGCACCGGTTACCAGAACGCGTTTATCTTTAAAAAAAGATTTCATGATCTTCTACCGGTTTCAGGTCGCCCGCCTCGCAAGCAGCCGATATGGCGCGCCGGATCACCTCCGTCTGTTGGCCTCTCATTCACGGTGGTCCTTTATCATTACACTCTGGTGTGGCGCATGCCGGGTTCAGGATGTCGTGCGACGACAATTGTCACCGGTTTATAGGTCGCTTTAACCGGAAAATCAATTGATTGTTGACAGGCGCTCCCGGGCGCGGGCATTGTCCGGGTCAAGGTCCAGGGCGCGTTCGAACTCCGCTTTCGCGCGGGGGGTATCTCCCCGGCGCAGGTAGAATTCTCCAAGAATTACGTAGGATTCCGGATTTTCCGGATGATCTCCGGTATGGCGGCGGAGCGCGGCTGCCATGTCCCAGCGGGGGCCGGCCGCCCGGCCGAGATAAAACAGGTTGTCCCAGGCATCGGCAAACTCCGGACGGCTGCGGATCGCGGCCAGAAAGGCATCCCCGGCATTCGCATACTGCCCATTGTATGCCAGCGCGATGCCCATGTTGTTGAGCGCTTCGGCATGAGCAGGGTCTTGATTCAGCACCTGTTGCAGGTGATAGATAGCACCGTCGATATCCCCGCGTCCGGTTAGAATGCCGCCCATGTTGGTGTTGGCTTCCACATGGTCGGGATCGAGGTCGAGCAGGCGCCTCAACTGGTTTTCCAATTGCTGAACGTCCCCTTTTTTTAGCGTCACGGCCAGCAGCAGTTCGTTGGCACGAATGTCTTCCGGCACTTGCCGTAGCGCCTGTTTAAGCTGCATCATTGCCGTGTCGTAATTCCCTTTGGCGATCATCGCTTCGGCCAGCCCGATGCGGGCTTCCGGGTTGTCCGGATCGATCGCCAGAGCATTTCGAAGCAGTTCCGACGCCGCATCGAACTCTTTTTTGAAGAGCAGAACTCCGGCCAATCCGGTAAGGGCGTGAGTGGATCGGCGATCCAGCTCAAGGGCTTTTCGATAGGCTGCCTCGGCCGATTCAGGGTCATCCAAGAGCATCCATGCGGCGCCGAGGTTCACGTAGGTAGCTTTATAGCCCGGATTCAATTTCAAGGCCTGCGACAGCAGGCTGATGCTCTCCTCCGCCCTTCCCTGGTTGATCAGCAGCACGGCGTAATTGTTGATGACGTCGAGAGATCCCGGTGCCAGGCCTATGGCTTTCTGATAGAGCCTCTCGGCCGATTCAATGTCGGCTTGCTCTGCCATGAGAAGCCCCAGGTTGTTGTAAGATTCGGTGAATGTCGGATCGAGTTCGATGGCTTTGCGGTAAAGATCTATCGCAGCCTTCACGTTTCCCCTTCCCGAATAGGCATCTCCGAGTTTGTGGTGTGGGCGCGCCTTTCCAGGCGATTTTGCGATCACATTACTCCAGAGCCTGATCGGATCGGCCCAGACGGAGTTCCGTTGCCAGGTCCAGACGGAAAATAAGGCCGAGATCACCAACAGGAGCAGCACCGGAAGTGCCTTTGGACCGGGTATACGGAATACGGCCCACACAACCATCGGTGCAAGTGCCATAAACGGTACGTAGGTCCGGTGTTCGAAGATAATGGCCAGCGGAATCACGGACGACTCGACAACCAGGGTGGCGAAAAACCAGAAGATGGCGAATGCCAACAGGCGGTGCCGCCGGGCGACGACGATCCCGATACCCATCAGTGCCGCGATGGCGACTATCGCCAGGAGGGTTGTCGGTGGGTCGAAAATCCCATGGGACAGCGGAAAATCGTAATCGAGATTCAGGCGAGACGGATGGGGCAGCACAAAGAGGCTCAAGTAGTGCATGACCACCCGGGGCTGGGTCAGCACGCGCTCCGCATACGTAAACCGACTTTCAGAGAAATCCCGGAGGCTCCCGATGCGACCAACTGGATCCGATCCAAGTAGTATCGCCGTTGCCAGGGCGCAGACAACGGCGGCGACACCGATCCATTTGAGCTGCCGGCGAAGCCAGGTCCGGCTCAGGTCCTGGAAGAAGAACCATTCGTAGATAAACATCAGTACCGGCAACATGACGCTGTTTTCCTTACATCCGAGCGCCATCAGCCAGCTTGCAAGGGAACCGGAAAACCAGAGCCACGAACGGTATCCGTCTTGCGCCGTTCGGCCGTTGATGTAGCACCAGAGCGAGGCCAGCATAAAAAGAGCGGCCATGCTGTTCATTCGTTGAACGATATAGGTCACCGACTGGGTGTGGACCGGGTGGACCACCCATAGGAGTGACGAAAAAAAGGCCATCCACACGACCCGGTTCGGCGCTACCACGGCCGGCGCAAATTCCAGCGTGCGCCGAAGAATAAAAAAGAGTAAAAGTGCGACCGCCGCATGAATCGCAATATTGACCACATGATAACCTACGGGATCGTACCCGTGGATCACATAATTGACGATAAGGGAGGCCATAGCCACCGGTCGGGTGGCATTGGCCTTGAAACTCGCCGTCACGATTCGCGATAGAGACGCCTCCTGGACACGGATCTGCTCGTTGTTCGTTATATTCGTTAGATCGTCGAACACGAACGGCCCATGGGAGATCGACGAGTGCCGCAGCCACTTTACCCCAATCCTGTTCGAGCAAAAACGCCCCGGTCACCACCGTAAATACGATGAGTATGGCTATCTGCACACCGGCGCGGCCGGTCCTCGAAGTGGTTGCGGCGGTGCCCGGCGTGAGCTCTTTTTGCAGTTCATACAAGGACAAAAGGCGAAGCGCGAAATACACCACAACGACGGGAATTAATGGAATTGCCGCAAGTGAGCGGAGTGGTTTGGGTCGGGTGTCTGTGTCGAGCCGGAGGACCTTGAGCGGTATCCCGGCCAACAAGAGCGGCAGATGACCCAGGAATCGACGTTTGCCAAGAAATTTCCAATTCACCAGCAGACGGTTGGTCGAAATGTGAACGAATTTGGCGACACGGTCCCCAATCGAACCGGAAAGCGATGCTTCCCGAAAATGATACACGACCGCTTTTCTGGAAACGATCAGTGCTCTGCCCGCTTTTCGCATGCGAAAGGACAGGTCCATGTCCTCCATGTAGCTGCCCAGCATCGGGTCAAAGAGGAATCCTTCGATCGATTCGAGTGCCGCCTTGTTCAGGCACATGCCGTTGCCGGACACGAAATCGACCGGAAGCGCATCGGCATGCATTTTGGGTTGCTCGTATACGGCAAATCCGAGTCGGGATAGGCGATAGCGTCCGATAAAAGCCGGAGCAGGTGCGGCCGAATTCGCTTCATTCGGGTCCGACACCATCACCATGTTGGCGGCAATACTGCCGGCCTCCGGATGACGTTGGCAGGTTTCGGCCAGTTCTTTCAGGCAGCGCTTGTGGATAACGGTGTCCTGGTTGAGCAGCAGCACCCAAGGCGCCTGTGCATGCGCCAGGGCGGCATTATTGCCGCCGGCAAATCCCAGGTTCTCCTCAAACCTAACAATACGGACGTTCCCGCAGCCCCGGTAGACATCAATGGCATCGGTGGTGGCCCCGTTGTCGACAAGCAGCAGTTCGTAGTCTGAGATTGGAAGTGACTGCGCCAGCAAGGATTCGACGCAAGAGCGGACCCACTGATTGCCGTGAAAAAACAGTACGATGACCGAAAGCTTCACCTCTGATCCGAGAGGCGGATCTATGGACACAGGTCGCTGGGTCATCGACTCGGGCCAGATCGGGTTTTTGCCGCCACTCGGAGAACGGCGCCTTTCCGGAACACCGCCGCTGCGGCTGCCATGGGATATGCGACAAGCTGACAGATCAGGTATCCGAAGCTGAGCGGCAGCGGGTAGCGTCGGTGTCGACGTCGGATTTCTTTGGGTGCCAAACCGGGGGCCATCGACAGGACGGGCGTGCTCGGCGATACACGGTGAGAAAAAAAGGACATATGAACGATGCGATCGGCGCCGGCATCGGTCATCAAACGGATCATGGTATCCGGCGTAAAATGATTCAAGTGATAGGGAATCTCCAGGGGTTGCCACCGCGATCGAAATATCCGGAATTCCAGAGACTCTAAATTCGGCACTTCGGCGAATAGCACACCGCCAGGTTTCAATAGCCGAACAGCGGCGCGAACGGCCTCGACCGGATCCGGTAAATGCTCGATCAGGTGAAAGGCCAGCACAGCGTCGAAAGACCCGCCTGGAAATGGGGCGTTTTCGATGGCCGCAGCGATGACGGCATCATTATCGGCGCTGCGGCTGTAAGGGTCGATGCCCACAGCATCGAATCCGTCTGCATTCAGCCAATGGACCAGTCGTCCATCGCCAGCGCCCCAGTCCAGAATTCGCCCCCCGGCGGGCACCAGCCGTTTGATTTCCCTCAGCACGGGCGCCATTCGAAGCATCAGAAACCGAGCCATGATGCCATCCGTCGTCGGATCGGTCGGCAACCAGTAGTCGTCATCGTAATACCGTCGCAACATCTCGCCGGAAGGCAGAGGGTCCAGGGTGACGAAGCCGCAATTTCGACATCTCCGGAGCGCAAAGGTATCAGTCTGCCCGGTTCGAAGGCTATCGAGCAACAGCGCGGATCGGGGATGGCGGCAAAGGCGGCATTGAACCATTGATCGGGATTACCTCCACCAGGTTTTCATAACAACGCGGAAAAACTGCAGTCCGTAGATCCAGTCGTTTCCTTTTTTACTGCGGCCATATTTGCGCTTGAGAATGGTGATCGGTTGCTCCCCGACACGAAGCCCCTGTTTGACCGACTCAATCAGCAGCTCGCTGGTGTGGTACTGATCCTCCGTCAACCTCAGCTTCTCGGTGGCGGCGACATTGAAGGCTCGAAAACCGCTCGATGGGTCGGTCAGTTTCTTTCCGGTCAGCAGGGTTACGAGGAACCGAAACACGTGCACCCCGACGGTGCGAAACAGACTGTCTGGTTCCATACCGCCCAGGACCCGGGAACCGATGACGACCTCGAACTGGTCCGATAGAATGGGCGATACCAGAATGAGAATATCCTCCGGTCGATGCTGGCCGTCGGCATCCATCGTGACACAGATACGGGCTCCGGCGGCTTTGAGAATGTCGTAACCGAGTCTGAGGGCGGCCCCACCGCCCCGGTTGATCGGATTTCTCACCACCCAGGCATTCGATGCTCGGGAGACAATGTCGTAGGTGGCGTCCTCGCTGCCGTCATCGACAACCAGAACACCGACGGCCACCCCTTCGACCATCTGAGGCATTCGGGGCAGCAGGTCGGCCAGATTCTCTGCTTCGTTCAAGGCCGGCATCAGCACCATAATCGGCTTGATGCCGTTTGCCAGGGAGAGATCCTGCTCTGGAAGTCGGGTGCCGAGTTTTCTCACGAGGCGGTCGAACTGGGAGCGCAGCGCTTCAAGTCTGGCCTTCGTGTAAAGTGAATGAAAAAACAGGGCAATGGTGGACATGATCAGGAGCGCGATAATGCGACCATACTGGTATTGCTCCAATGCCAGCAGATCTCGGGCAAAATTGACCGATGCCGGGTGAATGCTAACTGTAACGAGAGATATGTTGAATAGAGAGAGTAAAATGAAATTGCCACGTTTCCATTTGGCCCCTCGGTAGAAGACGAAGGTCGCTATCAAGCCCGCCGTGCCAATTAACAAACCGAATAAGCGCAGGTTTGACATGGGATCAGTTTCCCGCCCTTTCTGATTTTCGTTGGTCTGCCGGACCCTTGATGGCATCGACCAAATAGTTAAGGGTGTACTGACGATTCCGGTCCAGGACATCCATGCGGTTTAAAATCATTGGGAAAAGCAGCACAAAAAAGACATAGGACAACAACTCAAGGGGAAAGAATAGAATCCGAAAGAATCTGTCTCGCTGCCAGAACAACGTTTTGGGAAATACCGTCAATCGGTTGGCCAGGTATCCGAAATACCCACATGTGGGCCGAATGTTGATTTTTTGAAAGCCGGCCTTGCAAAACAAGTGAGACAACCCGTACTCGGTGAATCGAAAAAAGTCGTTAGGCGCCTGATGGACTCCCCATCCCTGCGGCGCCGAAAGGCATAGTCTACCACCCTTCTTCAGCACCCGGGAGAACTCGAAAAGAACATGCTGCGGTTCCCTGACATGCTCCAATACCTGTGTGCATATCACCAGATCAAACGAGCTGTGGGGAAACGGCATGCACTCCAATTCACCGATAACATCCAGCTTCGAATAGTCCCAGTCGACATCTCCAACGGCTGTGTCGATGGCATAGTATCGGTGATTTGCAAAATAGTGTTTGTACCGGCATTCTCCGGCACCGGCATCCAGTGCACGCTCATCAGGTCTTAACAGCTGGGCATGGGTCATTATAAACCGGTCAAGGACTTCCTGCTCGGGATGGATCCATTTTTTTAGTTTTGAAGGAAAGTAACGCTTGTAGATCTTTTGTCGCCAGTTCATATCTTTCAGACACGCAAATGATTGAGAACGATTTGTCTGCCGGCTATTTAGAACCAAACAGCGGGCATCTCTTGCCGGACTCCCCCTTGCTGGTGGAGATTTCCCGCAGGTTGCTGAAATCCAGCGGAAGTGTCCGTCCCATGCGGCAAGCCCGCTTCGCTGGGCTACGGGGAATGTTCCATAGTGGTTTTCTGATCCACATTATCAACAAGTATCAATGATCGCAAAAAGTGCTATCGATTGTATCCCGACCAGCTGTCATCATTGCCGAAAAGGGCGTGCAGTGATTCGGAATACGGCCATCGGGTTATTTGTTCAGGAAGACAATCCCTATCGGATTTGAGCCAGCAATTGCCGAGCCTGGGGTGATCCGGAGCCAGCTCGAGCACCGACGGAACTGATCCGCTGCTGCTTCATTGTCACTGACCTTCTACATCTCGATTTAGGCAATGTAAAGCGCAAACCGGAGCCGGTTGCCCCTGATCCGCCTTTCGATATGTTCCCTGCAGATGACGATCCGTCCGGACCGGTTGCGGGATCTGTCGCGATTTTTGATACTCACGGGCGGTCCACCCCGCGTCGGATGCCCGGTTATCGCTGCTATTGGAGGGGTAGATGGTGTCTTGCTGGTGACCGAACCGACGGTTTTCGGTATTCACGACATGCAGCGGGTCGTGGAACTATCCGCCCATTTCCACGTGCCGGTGGTGATCTGCGTCAACAAGTGGGATCTGAATCTGGACATGACCGCGAAAATTGAGAGCTACGCCCGTGAGCAAGGCCTTTCCCTCGCAGGAAATATTCCCTTTGATCCGATCTTTACAACATCCATGGTCACGGGGCAGACTATTTTTTCGTCAACGTAAGTGTTACATGCACGTTGCCTGCTTCGTGCCCCTTGACCATGGGAAGCCCACAGCGTGAAAAGACGATCAGCATGGCTTTGTTGTGCGGGAGCACATCCGCCTCGAATCGGGCAATTCCTTTTTGCCGGGCAATGTGAGCGAGATGTCGCAACAGATGGCTGGCCAAACCCTGGCCTTGATAATCCTCTTCCACCGTGAAGGCCACCTCCGCACTACGGAGGTTATCGGCAGCATCGAAGGCTACATAGCGCCCCCCGGCAATGATTGTTTCGTTTTTTTCCTTCCCAATCGTGACCACCAAGACGACGACGTCATCGAAATCAATCTCGGTGGCAGACTTGAGTTCCGCATCGCTCAGGGCTTTTTTATGGTGAAAGAAACGTGTGTAGATCGATTCCGGTTCGAGATTTCGAAAGGCTTCGATTATTCTCTCCCTATCGTCGGCTCGAATCGACCGGATCCTCACGTCGATTCCATTTTTCAGCGTCTCGATGGCGTCATATGCTGCAGCGTCGATCATGCCGGACATCCTCTTTTAGCGTAAAAAATGGGGTCAGGTCTTGCCGGGCTGTTGCCCAAATAGCCATTGAATCGCATGGTTTTAGTTGCTAGGTGTTCATAAACCACTCGAGCACTGAGGTAACCGATTATGATGGGGCGTGTTAAACAGAATCAAGGCAAACTGTTTTAT
>Ga0209743_1000128_pt1 | contig 33433 bp, 23 predicted proteins | sample OlaalgELextract2_FD_187378 | JGI IMG/M metagenome (GOLD analysis project Ga0209743, IMG submission 187378) | Olavius algarvensis symbiont microbial communities from Tuscany, Italy - Type G ELBA extract 2 (SPAdes) (version 2) | ecosystem: Host-associated > Annelida > Digestive system >...
TTAACCTGAAGCACAGCAGATTGCTGCTTTAACCAATTTTTCAAAGAACATTGACCAAATTTAAAATGTTGGACCTACAATTTTGTAATTTATTCTGATCAATTTTAAGTTTATGCGCAGGCTCTAAAATTAGATTTCATTGCATCAGTCACAATATTCCAACATTCCATTGTTCCATTAACCCATGGCTTTTGACCGCAGTAAATCCAATTGAAATTTAACCACCAGAATATTAGAGTTTATCGAGCTGGCACGCGCTTAGCTGCGGTCAAAATGGGAAAATTGCATGGTAAAGGTGCCGCGGCCCTGGGTGCCCGATCGCAGGGAAGTCGAATATCCGAACATGCGGGACAGGGGGACGGTGGTTTTAATGATTTGGGAGCCCAGCTTATGATCGATCGACCCGATTTTGCCTCCACGGGCGTTTAAGTCGCCGATTACTTCACCCATAAACGTTTCGGGCACAAAAACCTCTACATCCATGATCGGTTCCAGTAAAAAAGGTTTGGCTTTGGACAGGGCCTCCCGGCTGGCCATGGATGCACTGACGGTGTATGCCAGTTCGGTACTCAGGGAGTCCTTGTGCTGCACGCTGAGCAGGGTGACCTCAACATCAACCACCGGATAACCCATCAATGAACCGCTGGCGAGTGATTCCAGCGCACCCTTGCGGACGGCTTCGATGAAAACCCCGTCCAACTCTTCTTCTGAAATATCAGATTTAAATTTGTTGCCCGTGCCGCGGTCCAGGGGAGCAACGGCTATGTTTACTTCGCCATACAGGCGCTGCCCGGCGATTTCTTTGTCGAAAACTGCTGTTGCCCGAGCCCGGCCATCGATGGTTTCCCGGTATACGACCTGGGGTTTGCCGACGTTGACTTTGGTGTTGAATTCCCGCTGCATGCGGCTGGTGATAATTTCCAGGTGCAACTCCCCCATACCCGACAGGATGGTCTGACCGGTATCTTCGTCTTTGCGGACTATGAGGGTTGGATCTTCAGCCATGAATTTTTGCAGCACTTCGTCCATTTTTTCCTGGTCGGCATGGGTTTTCGGCTCCACCGCCACCGAGATAACCGGCTCGTAAATCTCGATATTTTCGAGCAATACCGGATGATCGTCAAAACACAGGGTTTCACCGGTGGATGATTCTTTTAAGCCCACAACACCCACAATATTGCCCGCACCAACCGTATCGATGCGTTCGCGTTTGTTGGCATGCATCAGCAGGATCCGAGCCAATTTCTCTTTTTTCTTCAGCGCCGGATTGTAGACCTCGCCGCCGGCTTTCATTTTGCCGCTGTAGATCCGGACGAATGACAGTTTGCGCCCCTCGATCATGGACACCTTGAAAATCAGGGCCGCCAGAGGGGCGGAATCTTTGGCCACACAGGCAACTTCCTCACCGGTTTCAGGGTGGGTTCCCTTGATGGGCGGGATGTCGGCGGGGCTCGGCAGAAAACTGACAATGGCATCCATCAGCGGCTGAATGCCCTTGTTCCGCAAAGCGGATCCGCACAAAACCGGGACCAGATCCAGGTTGATGGTGGCCTTGCGAATGGCTTTCATCAGGGTCGCCGAGTCGATCGGCAGCTCCGATAAATAGGCTTCCATCACCTCATCATCGTACTCGGCTACCGCTTCGATCATCTTTTCGCGGTACTCTTCGGCCTGCGGCAAAATATCATCCTGAATGGGAATCTGCTCATAGGCGGTGCCCAGGGTTTGTTCATCCCAGCGGAATTGCTTCATTTGTATCAGATCGATGACATCGCTGAAGTCGTCGCCCTGGCCGACCGGCAGCTGCAGGATCAGCGGGTGGGCCTGGAGACGCTCCGTCATCATTGCAACGGTTGCCAAAAAATCAGCCCCGATCCGGTCCATCTTGTTGATAAAGGCCATTTTGGGGACGCCGTATTTATCGGCCTGATGCCATACGGTTTCGGACTGGGGCTCTACGCCTTCCACGGCACTGAAAACCCCCACAGCCCCATCCAGCACTCGCAGGGAACGCTCGACTTCGATGGTAAAATCCACATGCCCCGGTGTGTCAATCACATGAATTTCATGGTTTTCCCATTGGCAGGTGGTGACAGCCGAGGTAATTGTGATACCCCTTTCCTGCTCATCGACCATCCAGTCCATCACGGCTTCGCCATCATGAACCTCACCGATTTTGTGGGACCGTCCTGTATAGAATAAGATCCGTTCGGTGACGGTGGTCTTGCCCGCATCGATGTGGGCGATGATCCCGATGTTTCTGATGTTGTTTAATTTGAATTTGTTTTTCATCGTATTAGCAGCATATTGGCCCGGAAAGGCAACTGCAGGTTAATATGTCCGGACAGGGTAGGCGCTTCATTTCCTTCAATCAATATCTTAACGCGCTTTATTTCGGAAACATTCAGTATTAATGAATTGACCACCGAATAAATGGTCAACAACTCTGATTTGACGCCACCGGTATGCTTTGTCCTGATTGAATCCGACAAATCGACGTAACACACGTCTTTCGGGTCAATATAAATCGCACTGAGCTCCGTACCGACCGGAATTGTCCGGGTCAGTCCTTTTTGCGGGCCTTTTATCAAGGCCTCAATGATCGCTCGTCCGAACTCGACCGGATCATCCGGTTGGTGCATGATTCTGAGCTCGGATTTTAAAAAAGAGTTGCTGCGATCTGCGAAATACAGATGAGCTGAAATTTTGCCGGACTGCTGCGGCGAATCCGAATTCAATTGGCCGTCATCGCGGCTGTCTGGCTGCGTTTGGGCCTCTGCGAGCTGAAAAGGAAGAATGGCGATGTATCCAATCAGAAGTGCTCCCAGAAGCCATGGAAAAAATCGTATGCATGGTGATGGTGCAGGATCGCTCATCGGATCATGCCTCACTTAACGTTACTGCAATCGCGGGGAATGCCCAATAAAAAAAGGTTAGCCGGACAAGGTTGTTTCAATGAATCCATTTTTTGCTCAATCTTGGCTGCGGGGAACTGCCGATAAATCTGTTGTGCACCAGCTTTAATTGAACATAATTGAATACTTGAAATTACCTCTTGCTACTAACCTTTATAGAGGGTGGTGGAGCTGAGGGGGCTCGAACCCCTGACCTCATGACTGCCAGTCATGCGCTCTCCCAGCTGAGCTACAGCCCCATTCACAAAAACTGATTCGTACCAAATACAGATTGGGGTGTCAATAACTATTTTCCATATGCAGTTGACAAAAGATGGATAAAAAAATATTATGGGGCGTTCAAATTTAGGGGGTAGTTTCGATTTTTCTATATACCGCTGGGTTGGATGAAAAAATGTTTCGTATTAAGCCCGGTCGCCGGCAATCCCGTTGCCGGGCTGTTTCCAGTTGAGTATATCGAAATAAAGTTGTAATATAGAATAGTTGTAACAAAGAAAGGAATCACATGCTCAGTTTAATGCGTAAACATGCCGGGTCCTGGTTGATCAAAGTAATTTTAGGCGCCATTGTTGTGGTATTCGTACTATGGGGCGTGGGCAGTTGGACTTCCCAGCGGTCGGGTAGGGTGGCCTCCGTTAATGGCGATACCATCACCGTGGATGAATATCGGATTACCTACAAGCGCCTGATCGATCAGGTAAGGCAGAGCTTCGGCAACAATGCGAATGAAGATCTGATCAAGAGTCTGCAGCTGGAGCAAAAGGCCTTGGATCAGCTGGTGGACAACCTCCTCATGCGTCAAAAGGCGTCTGAACTGGATATCCAGGTTTCCGACGAAGATTTGTCCCGAGCCATCAGAGGCATCAGCGCTTTTCAGGTGGCCGGCGTTTTTGATCCCCGGCGCTACCAGGTTATCCTTTCCAGCAACAATCTGACGCCCGAGTCATTCGAAAACTCTCAGCGCGATGCCCTGCTAGTCCAGAAACTCAATAACCTTATAACGTCCAGTGTCAAGGTCTCGGATCAGGAGGCGATCGATTGGTATAAATGGAACAACGCCACGGTCAACTTGGACTTTTTTCTGCTGGAGCCCGATCGCTATAAAGATATTGCCGTGACTGAAGAAGAAATCGAGGAATATTTCGATACACATAAAGACAATTACAAGACCGATCCGGCCCTGACCGTGCGCTATTTGAAATTCGATCCGAAATCATTTGAGGCTCAAGTTGTAATCAGCGATGATGAGATCGGCGAATATTATGATGAACATCCGGCGGAATTTCAAAATCCGAAGACCGTTGAAGCCCGGCACATTCTGCTGAAAGTCGATCCGCAGGCCGATCCGGAGGATGTCGCCAAAGTCAAAGCGCGTATCGAAGATATACTGCAAAAGGCCAAGGACGGGCAGGATTTTGCCGAGCTGGCCAAACAATTTTCCGAAGGCCCCAGCAAGGACAAAGGGGGCTATTTGGGCAGCTTCCGGCGAGAGGCGATGGTCAAACCTTTTTCGGACAAGGCGTTTTCCATGAAAGCGGGTGAGATCAGCGATCCCGTGAAAACTCAATTCGGCTGGCACATTATCAAAGTCGAGAAGGTCAATGACGCATCCACCACAGCACTGGCCGATGCCAGCGACGGCATCCGGCAAAAACTGGCAGCCGACTATTCCAAAAACCTTGCTTACGATGCAGCCGAAGCCGTCTTCGATGCCACCTTTGCCGGCGACCAATTGGATTCAATCGCCGCTGAGGAAAATCTTACTCTGACCAAAACTGATTTTTTTACCCGCCGGAAACCGCCGGCAGGGGTACAAAAAAAAGCGGAATTTGCCGAGGCGGCGTTCAATCTGACCGAGGGTGAAATCAGCGATATACAGGATTTTGGTGATGGCTACTATATCATGGAGCTGGTTGAAAAACGACCGTCCCAAAATCCCGAGCTAAATACGGCCCAGCCAGAAGTCAAAGCTGATCTGATGCAAGATAAAAAAGAAGAAAAAGCAAAAGCCGATGCCGAAGCCGTGCTGGCTGCTCTAAAAGACGGCGTATCCCCGCAGGAGGCCGGCCGGCAATTCGATCTTAAACCCTCCGTGACCGGCTTTTTCAAGCGCAACGACTCTATACCGAATATCGGCTACGAGCGTGATCTGGCTCGGGTGGCCTTCGAACTTTCGGATCAAAATAAACTGCCCCAGGAGGCTGTTAAAGGCCGCAAGGGATATTACGTAATTCGATTCAATCAGCGAAAAAGCCCATCCATGGATGAGTTTGCCAAAGAAAAGGACGGCGTTAAAGCGCAATTGCTGCAACAAAAACGATTTAAAACTTTCGAGGCATGGCTTGAACAAATAAAAAATCGCAGTGAGATCATTGTTGAGAACGGCTTTTTAAACAGTTGACGTTCGTTCACGGATATTTATCAGGTGCCCTGAAATGTTATCCGCCTTTGAATGAATCTCGAAAAAGGACAGAGTAAGCCTTCATCGCTGAAACCGCTAAGCAGGCCAGGAATGATACGACAAATCCACCACCCGATATTGATCCACAAAGCTGATTAAACGGAAGAAAACTGAATGAGCGGCAAGCCATGCTTTGAGTGAGTTACATCACACCAGGAGGATTCATCGTGGACCCTAAAGAACAAAGTTTCGCAAAGTCGGATCCCCCCAGGCATATAATCAAAAAATGTCCGTCATGTTATGAGTACCTGCCTTTGCGTGCCAAAGTGTGTCCGGCCTGCCAGACTAAAGTCGGCGACGTGGACAAACTGGGATTTGCGGGAAAACCCTTTGACTGGCTGGGATACCTGTTCGCAGGGATATCGATTGCCGTGTTCGTCGTTTTTATATGGTGGGCTTTTGTTCGTGAATAGCGGAGGATGGGATTGAATAACCCGCTACCTCGCCAGCATGGCCCGCATCATATCTCCGGCATTTTCGGCGTGGTCGGCTATGGATCCGATGGTTTCCGCCAGCCGGATCATGTGAAAAATGATAACCGACTCCATGGTCATGTTGAGTACTTTCTGTTTAATTGCATCCTCGACCTTGTCGGCCTCATGCTCCTGCTGACGCAATGTGTGGATAATGTCCTTTACCAGCCGGCGCTGCTTAGCCGAGAAGTTAGTAAAATATTTGCGGGCTTCGGACACCATGCGACACATTTCTTCCACCGGATCCAATACTGCATCAACCAGCATATAAAAATCCTTTTCGAGGACTTTGGGAATGCCGGGCTCGGTCCTGAAAGAAAGCCAATCCAGCGCTTCTTCGACGGCATCAAGGACCTTATCCTGCTCATGCAGATAGCGAAATAACTCAAACTTATCGATCGGCATTAGGGTTCCCTTCGGTAAATGTCCCCGAATGCGTCTTTTAACAGCATCGGCCTCGCTTTCCAGCCGGTCGACTTCCAACCTGAACTCCTCAAATGACTCGCACTGATCGGTTATATGACATTCGATCGCCTGTTGGAAAGCCCAGGTGCACTCTTTTATTTTCTCGGCATGCTCCTCCAACCCGTCAAAGGGTGATGACATAAATAGTGATAGGAATGGTATTCGCATAGCCCCCCCCTTTTTAATGAATATTGTAGATTGAAGATTGAAAATTTATGGAATACCTGTCAATTGATAACTGAAAATACATGGGAACCTTCTTAATTTTTATACCTATTTTCTGAGTTCAAATCCGATGCCGCCATGGTGGTCAAATGCTCTGATTTTCATGTTGTTGCTTCAAACATCAATAATGCCTTTGTCACCAACGAAGAGATTAAATATTAGAATACCTCAACTATTCATTCTACAAAATTCGATATTCATTTTTTTCGCGCCTAAATAACCAGTCGCAGTATTTTAAAAATGGCCATGCTGGTAACCGCCGCGGCCGGGACCGTGAGTACCCAATAAAGCATTATCCGAAAAACAATGCCGAAATTAACGGCCTCGATGCCGCCGGCCAGGCCGACACCCAGCACGCCGCCCACGGCGGCATGGGTGGTGGAAACCGGCAAGCCTAATTTCGAAGCCAACAATACCGTGGAGGCGGCCGCAAAATCAACCGAAAAACCCCGGGTGTTGGTCAGGGTGGTTATTTTGGTGCCGATGGTGTCCATTACCCGATGACCTGCCATTCCGATACCTGCAGCAATACCGACACCGCCGAACAAAAGTAAAAAGATCGGTACCGGCACTTTGGCCCCGACATTGCCCGTGTTGACTAAAAAGTAAATGACAGCCAGCGGGCCAATGGCGTTGGCGACATCATTGGCACCCTGGGCCAGGGCCACGTAGCAGGAAGTTCCGATCTGAATTTTTCGAAAAACCTCTTCCGTACCATTGGGGCTTTCGCGGCCGACATAGCGCTGAATTAGCAGTCTGCCCGCACAACCGATTAAGGCTGCTATCGGCAATGCGATCAGCAATGCCATCGTCGTATCGATGGAGAGCTTTTTGCCCAACGGTGTTTTGAATAAAAAAGATAATACCACGACAAAGGCCGCGATGCCGATGAAAATAGGCGACATTTTCATGGCCCTGACGAATGAGTCTTTCCTTTCCAAAATTGATTTAACGATCACCTTGAACATGACAAAGGAAATCGTCAGGCTAAAAACCGGCGAAATAACCCAACTGGCCACCACCGCCGCCAGCTTCGCCCAGTTTATAACGCTTATGCCGCCGGCCATAATGCCGAAACCGATCATAGCCCCCACAATCGAATGCGTCGTCGAAACCGGCAATGACTTCCAGGTCGCGAAGCTGACCCACAGCGCTGCTGCCAGCAGCGCAGAAAGCGCTCCGATCAGGGCCACTTGCGGATCACTCATAATTTCCGTCGACACGATCCCCTTGCGGATGGTATTGGTGACATGCGACCCGATGAAAACAGCACCGGCGATGTTCAGCACTCCGGCGATGAAAACAGCCTGACGAATGGTGATGGCTTTAGCACCCACCGCCGAGGCCATGGAGTTGGCGACATCGTTGGCCCCGATGTTCCAGGCCATGTAAAAGCCGAAAATATAACCGACGATCAGGATGTAATATTCAGGCGCCATTACACTTTCGCAGATGCTGTTTCAATATAGTAGAGCCGCGTCGATAACCGTTGAAGTTGTAATGCTGAAGGAATTTTTGGATATCTGAGTACTGATCGGGGACATATCACGAGACTTGCGCTATGGCAATGTATAAAATCACCCCAATTGAGGGTTATTCGTTATTAGTTATCGGTTATTGGTTTGAAAGGAATCAGATCGGTATTATATGTCACTGATGATAGTAATATAAAATCTGATTCTCAGCCTTTTCTAATAACGATTAACCGATAACCAATAACACCTAATTGAACGTTTTCGTTCAATTAGGGATTCAGTAAGCGGACCGGTAGAGTGCCGATTGTTTTTCGAGAACCCTGTCCGATATCATATCGATAAACCTGGAAGGGCTGTTTAAGACAAGGCCGAGGCTGCGATCGTAGACCTGGTTCGGGTAAGTAAAATAAAGATTTTCACGGGCCCGGGTGGCCGCCACATACATCAAACGCAGCTCTTCTTCCAGATCCGCTTCCTTTTGCAGGGCATGATGAGAGGGGAAACGTCCGTCCAACGCCCAGATTATGAAAACGGTATGCCATTCAAGCCCCTTGGCCGAATGGATGGTGGATAGAACCAGACGGTCTCCGGCCGGCGTCTCCGCTGTAAACGTGTCACCCATGGCGGTATTCGGAGGTTCAAGGGCCATATCGGTTAAAAACTGTTCCAGACTGCTATAGCGCTCCATGATGGCGATCAATTGTTCAAGATCCTTGGCCCGTTTGGGATGATCGTCATACCGATCCCTTAAAATAGGCAAATAGTATTCGACTATCGCTTCGCCAATATTTTCAAGCGGCATCGAACGGGCGTCGATATTGGAGAAAAGATCTTTCAAACGTTTAAGACCTGCCCGGGCCACCGTTTTTGCCTTGCTGGTCAACAGGCCGGTGTAGCCTGAAGCTTCTCCCATGATGGCATCATAAATCTTTTGAGCGGTGGCCGGTCCAACCTTTTCCACGAGCAACAAAATGCGATACCAGCTTATGCGGTCGTGCGGACTGGAGATCACGCGCAGGTGTGCCAGGACGTCTTTGATATGGGCGGATTCCACGAATTTGAATCCACCCACCTTAATGAAGGGAAGTTGGGAGCGGCTCAATTCAATTTCCAGATCAAATGAGTGGTAGCCGGCCCGAAACAACACCGCGATTTCATTCAGCGCAATTCCCTGACGGATGAGCTGCTGTATTTTATCCGCAATAAACAGGGACTGATCATTTTCATCCTGCGCTTCTACCAGCACCGGCGACGACCCGCCGGATCGGCGGGTATAGAGATTTTTAGAATATTTTTCCTTGGCCTGATCGATAATGATGTTCGTTAAATTTAATATCGGTTGAACACTGCGGTAATTTTCCTCCAGGGCGATGACCCGGGTTCCGGGATACATTTCGGGGAATTTCATGATGTTTCTGAAATTGGCGCCTCGGAAAGCGTAGATACTCTGAGAATCATCTCCCACGACCATAATGTTGTTGTTGCCGCCCGTTAAAAAATACAGGATTTCGGCTTGAATTTTATTCGTGTCCTGATATTCATCGACCATCACGTAACGGTATGATGACGAAATACGGCTGCGAATATCCGGATGGTCCTTTAAAAGCTGCAGTAGATAAATCAGCAGATCATCAAAGTCGAAGAAATTGTTTTCGATTTTTTGCCGCTGATACGAGTGGAAAATGCTGTTGATGGATTCCAACTCATCGATCAGGTGGGGATAGTCATCATAAACTACGTCTTCGATCGGAAGCATCTTGTTGACGGCCCGGCTGAAGATATTTGCCAGGGTATTCTTGCGGGGCAGCGAACGACTATTGGTTGCGGCACTGATTTCCTTGCGCAGCAAGCTGATCAGCGATTCTGCATCGACACGGTCAAAAATAGCGAAGTTAGAAGCCATTCCGAGCGCAGTGGCATACCTGCGCAAAATTAGATTGCCAAAGGAGTGAAAGGTGCCGCCGGCGACATTTTCGCACCGGCGATCCAGCAGAGTGGCGGCCCTTTGCAGCATTTGCTGAGCGGCTTTACGGGTGAAGGTTAATAGCAGGATGGAAGACGGTGCAACCCCGCCTTCCACAAGGCGCGCTACCCGGTAAGTCAAGGTGCGGGTTTTTCCGCTGCCGGCCCCGGCAATCACGAGCATCGGCCCTTCGGTGGCGATGACCGCTTCAAGCTGGGCGGCATTCAATTGTTCTTCATACGGTATTTTATATTTGCTGTTAGTTGATAGAGAAGATTTTTCCGGCATTTCTTCATCCTTTAATTAGTCCGCCTAGATATTCTGCACACTCACAATTGTCGACGATTCTTTGAAAACTCAGGAATTTTGTGTAATTCGTGAATCGTCTACCTTTCATATTGCCGGGGCTTTGTCAACTCCAGTTTAAGTCCACTTTCCCGGTAAATCGCGGCGTCGAGGATTGAAAATCGAAGATTCACGATAGGTCATGCATACAGTCATGCCCAAGGTTCTGCGGGTGTACTCTGCGGGCAACCGCTTTATCTACATATTGTTGTCGTTGCCTGGCGCAGTGTTGACTTTGCTATATTGATGTATTAAGTTCCAGAAAGCTCAAGCCTTGGAAGAAAATTACGAAGTAATAGTAGAAGGAGGATATATCCATGAAGAAGTTAGAAAGCGAATTAAAAGCTGTCTCAAGGTCGCTGGCTGCTCTTTCCAAAAAAGTAGAAAAACTGACCCAGCAGGCCGCTAAAGCGAAGCCGGCCCCGAAAGCCGCCCCGGCAAGCAAAGCCGCCGCCAAAAAAACCAAAACGGCGGCAGCCGGCGGTAAAACTGTGTTGGATACGGTTTACGATGTTATTAAGCGCACCAAAAAAGGGGTAACCGTGGCGCAGCTGAAACTAAAGACCGATCTCGACGCCCGTCAATTGAGTAATGCACTTTACAAACTTTCAAAAAAGGCCAAGTCTATGCCAAATCGCGCGGCCTGTACGTAAAAAAATAATTGTTTTATGCCTGACGTTTTTCAGGCAACGGGAAATAGTCTTCAGTTACATCGCCGTCCGGGCGATCGGAAGGCTATTTTTTTTTGAAGGCGGAAGTTCAAGGTTCAGAGATTGAGAGGTTCAAGGGTTCAAGGTTCAGAGGTTCAAGGTTCAGGGTTCAGAGGTTCAGGGTTCAAAGGTTCAGGGGTTCAAGGATCAGAGGTTCAGGGTTCAGAGGTTCAAGGGTTCAAGGTTCTGAGGTTCAGGGTTCTGAGGTTCAGGGTTCAAGGTTCAGGGTTCTGAGGTTCAGGGTTCAAGGTTCAGAGGTTCAAGGTTCAGGGGTTCAGAGGTTCAAGGTTCAGGGGTTCAGAGGTTCAGCTCATCCTCTAGCCTAAGAAGCGGCCAGTTTGATCGAAAATAGAAAATTTTAAAAGCGAATATCGAATATCGAATCATGAATGTCGAATGTCGAAGGAATGTATTCCGTCAATTCTATAATTAAATGACTGAGCGAAGCGAATCCACCCTTCGATATTCTGCGGTTCTGCGGTTCGCTTTTTAACTTCTTGAAGTTTCATACGAGAGGTTCAGGGTTTGGGAATTCGCCCTTCGGGCTACGACCCCACAAGCAGAGTTCAGCTCGGCCTTCAGTCCTCATCCCTCAGTCCTCAGTACTTTTTTAATATAATAGTCAGAATACATTCCTTCAATATTCGACATTCGTCCTTCGACATTCCCAATTATTTGCCTGTTGCCTATTAACGTCAAATTTGGTATGAGACTGGGTTCACTTTTCTTTAGAAAGGACAGCCCATGAGTAATCAGGTGATCTCTGCGGATCCCCTTAGCAAAATATGGAATTTTTTTACGTCGGTAAAGTTAACGATCGTTTTGCTATTGAGCCTGGCCGTTACTTCGATTATCGGCACATTGATCCCGCAAAACGAAGATCCGCAAGCCTATTTCGAGGCCTTCGGAGGGGTTTTTTATCAGCTATTCAATCTGCTCGACCTTTTTGATATGTATCATTCATGGTGGTTTCAACTGCTGATTATGCTGCTGACCATCAATATCATCGTCTGCTCCATCGACCGCATATCTTCCAACCGCGGGGTCCTGTTTGTCCGCAATCCGAAGTTCAAACTGCCGCGGTTCCGAAGCATCAAGCACCGGCGGGAGTTTTCAATAACCGCTGAACCCCTGCAGGCGAGGGATATCTATCAAGCCTATATCTCCCGCCGGTTTCGCCACAGCCATGTTGAAGCAACGGATAATGGATTTGCCATATACGGGGAAAAAGGGCGCTGGACGCGCTTTGGCGTCTACACGGTCCATATGAGTGTGGTTTTACTGCTGATTGGCGGATTGATCGGCTCAAAATTCGGCTTCGACGGATACGTCAACATCGCCGAGGGCGAGAGTGCCCAGACCATCCGCCTGCGCAGCAAACCCCAGATGGTGAACTTGGGTTTTGAGGTACGTTGCGATGATTTTGACGTCAGTTTTTATGATAACGGCGCACCCAAAGAATTTCGATCCACATTAACCATATTGGAGCAGGGACGACCGGTTCTCACTAAAGACATCATCGTCAATGACCCCCTGCGCTACAAAGGCATCAGTTTTTATCAGGCCAGCTATGGAACGCTTGCTTCAAGGGGGGTGGTTTTGAGCTTTACCAGTGCGAAAACCGGGAAGGTCTACAAAAAAAACGCCACGATGAATGTACCGTTGGAGCTGCCGGAAAAGCTGGGAACATTTGAAATGAAAAGATTCATCCAATCTGCCGAGTTCAGGGGCCACAATATCGGCGATGCCTACATCGGCATCTTGACGCCGCCTGGCGGCGACCCCGTTCAAGTGACACTGCCGTTGAGGTTCCCCACTTTTGATAAAATGCGCAAGGGTAATCTGGTAGTCGCCGTGGTTGAGAATATCCCGCGCTTTTATACCGGGCTGCAGGTCGCCAAAGATCCCGGTGTCTGGGTGGTTTATTGCGGGTTCATCCTCATGATTATGGGGTGCTATATCACCTTTTTCATGTCGCACCAGCAAATCTGCCTTGAATTAGTGGATGCCGGACAGAAGACAGGGGTCACCGTTGCCGGAACAGCCAATAAGAACAAAACCGGCATGCAGACCAAAGTCGACCGGCTTTCAGAACAACTAGCCAAGCTGGATGTATGAGCCTGAAATTGCGAGGCCCCGGCACGAGGAAACGGAAGTCGTTTTACCGAAAATATTTTCAAAGGTTAAAGATCGAATTTAAATATTTGGCATTGCAAAGGATAAATTATGAGCGGTTCGCTAATATTGTCGGTAGTTACATTTATTTATGGTCTGGCAGGATTTCTATATATCTGCGCCTGGATTTTTAGAAAACCAATATTGGGTCAGGCCGCGACTTGGATTGCCCTGATAGGCTTACTCGGCAATACCACCGGCATCCTGGTGAGATGGATTGGGTCTTATCAACTCGGCATCGGACATGCACCTTTTTCCAATTTATACGAATCACTTGTCTTTTTTGCCTGGGTCATTGTATTGATTTATTTGATCATCGAACGCCGGATCGGGAGCCGAATTATAGGCACATTCATTATTCCGTTTGCCTGCCTGGTGATGGCCTATGCCTCACTGAAACCTGGAATCCCCAGTGCCATCCAGCCCCTTATTCCCGCTTTAAAGAGCAACTGGCTTATCGCGCACGTGGTCACTTGCTTTATCGGCTATGCCGCATTTGCCCTGGCCTTCGGCATCAACGCCATGTACTTGATGAAAAAGGGCCGGGATGATGAACAGATTCTGTGGGTGAAAATTGTTCAAATTGTGATCCTGTTTGTGTTTGCGGCCCTGTTCAGCCGGGTTCTTTTTGTAGACCGCTGGTCATTGGCTTTGCTTGTGGCAGTTCCCATTTGTTTTGGATTTTTCGGCATCGTTTTTCTGGTGCACCAGATGCAGGATGAAACCAAAACCCGGTTGCTGGACCGGTTTCCTGAGCACCGGGTGCTAGATGAACTGGGATATCAGCTTATTTTGCTTGGATTTCTCTTTTTATCCATCGGCATCATTTCCGGCGCGGTTTGGGCCAATTCTGCCTGGGGACGCTATTGGGGCTGGGACCCGAAAGAGACCTGGTCGTTGATCACCTGGTTTGTCTACGCCACTTTGCTGCACGCACGTATGACGCGCGGTTGGCACGGCAAACGCATCGCCTACCTATCAATGGTCGGTTTTGCAGCCGTCATTTTTACCTATTTCGGGGTCAACCTGCTGCCTGGCTTGCACAGCTACGGGTCGTTTTGATGGCCCCTTATTGCCGCTATGATTGAATCCATTTAATGCCACGGGTCTTTTCTTTAATTAGGAAACGGATCAACCGGATCACACTACTTGCTTTGAACTTGCCCACCTTTAGCTGTTGAAATCATCGATCTTTGGTGGGCACAGCCCACCCTACGTTTAGAAACATTGGCCTTCTTTGGGTGAAATAGACTGAAATTGCCACCCCAACCACGTTTCCCCAAACCTGCCCATCCATTTTTTCGCTATTCAATCATTTCCAACCTTATCTTTGCAGCAACCCGCTCGAACCCAATCGGCTGCACCGCTCCCACAACTGCATGTCCTTGCGGAAATTCGTTTATTGATCACTTTCAAGCCCATTTTGCGGCAAATCCCCGGTACAGGCCCGCCTTTGGATTTTTGCTTGACAAAAATCGTTCGAATAGGGTAAACAACCCAACTTAAGTTATTTTATGGCGGTGTAAATTGACCGCCCTGGCTATTGAATTCAGCTTGCACTTTTATAAACCTTAGCACACGACGGAGTTTCTATGAGCACAGAGGATAAAGCGAACCAGAATTCCTCAGAAGCCCAGGACCTAAAATCCAACCCCTCAAGCGCGGATGCTGCCTCGCCGGAATCAGGCGACGGAGCCGCAGGACCCATTACCCTGTTTTTCATTCTCGGGCTGGCCGCCAGCCTGGTGCTCGGATGGGTTATCTTCCCGCAACTGCTCTATTCTTCAAAGGAGCAGCCAATCCAATTCAATCATGTTTTGCACAACGAACTGGTGGAGGATGGCTGTGAAAGCTGTCATTTTTTCCGTGAAGACGGCACCTATTCCGGGGTTCCGAAACTGGCCCAGTGCATAGACTGTCATGAAGAGATTCAGGGAGAAAGCCCGGAGGAGGAAAAGTTTGTCACACAATACATTGAAAAGGATCGGGAAGTGCCGTGGCTGGTCTATTCCCGGCAACCCGATTGTGTGTTTTTCTCCCATGTCGCGCATGTCAAAATGGGTAAAATGGACTGTGTCACCTGCCATGGGCATATCGGTGAATCGGAAAGCCTGAAAACGTATCAGGCCAACCGGATTACCGGCATCAGCCGGGACATCTGGGGCCAAAATATCGCCGGATTTAAGAAGAATTCGTGGGACCGCATGAAAATGGATGACTGCTCCGAATGCCACCAGCGGGAAAACGTCAATCAAAAAAGTGTTCAAACACTCAAAGGCGGGTGTTTCGTGTGCCACAAGTAATTGAAGATTGCAGATTGAATAATTGTGGAAGTCGTTTTACTCTGTCAATCTAATCGCTGATGGGTTTTTTTATAAATGATCTGCTGAAAGCAGACCTTAAATATTCAATATTCAATCGAAAATATTCAATTTTATATCGGGGATGATTCGATGAAAATAGACAGACGAAGTTTTTTGTCATTTGCAATTGGCGGCGCCGCCGGTACCGCACTTTCGCCATTGCCCTGGAAGTTGACCGACGACCTTTCCATCTGGTCCCAGAATTGGGACTGGACACCGGTGCCGGAAAAAGGTGAAACCATCTATGTCAAGTCCACCTGCACCCTGTGTCCGGGCGGCTGTGGCATCAGTGTCCGGCTCGTCGATGACAGGGTCGTTAAAATCGAGGGGCTTGCCGGTCATCCGGTCAATGACGGCGGAATTTGCCCCCTGGGCCAATCCGGGCCTCAACTTCTCTACGGCCACACTCGGGTGCAAACCCCTAAGAAAAAAGTCAATGGCCGGTGGCGCAATATTTCGTGGGAAGCCGCCGTCGGCGAGATTGCCGACAAGCTGGCCGAATTGCGAGGCAACGGACTGTCCCACACGGTCGCCTGCCTCAGCGACTCCGATTCCGGTACCGTCCCCGAGCTTTGGAATCGATTTTTAACCGTCTACGGTTCACCCAATTTTATCCGGTCCTCTTCAATCGAAGACAATTATGAATTAGCGCTGTATCTGACCCAGGGCCTGCGGGCCCGGCCCGGCTTCGACGTAAAAAATTGCGACTATATTTTGAGTTTCGGCAGTGGATTAATCGAAGGCTGGCAATCGCCTGTTTTTATGTTTCAAGGCAAAAGCGCCCTGATCCAGAACGGCGGAAAAATGGGTCAAATCGAGCCGAGACTGTCCAAGACCGCCGCCAAATCCGATCAATGGATCGCCGCCAAACCCGGTACCGAAGGCGCATTGGCCCTGGGCATCGGCCACGTCATGATTAGTGAAAAGCTATACAACCGGGATTTTGTCGCCAAATTCACCGCCGGATTCGATGCCTACAAAAAGCTTGTCCAGGAAGGATTTGCACCGGATGCCGTTTCACAGCTAACTGGAATCGCAGTTGAAAGGATCACCGGTCTGGCCAGGGATTTTTCCCGGGCCCGAAAACCACTGGCTATCTGCGGCAGGGGCGCCGGGAGTTCCCCCGGCAGCCTGCAGGACTTTATGGCGGTTCACATGCTCAATGCTCTGGCCGGAAACCTGAACCAGCCCGGTGGAATGGCAGCCGTTCCGGAACCCGATAATATTGAATGGCCTGAGTTCGAAATGGATGGGATCGCCTCCCGAGGCATGCAGCAGGCTCGCATTGACGGCGCCGGCAGCGAAAAATATGTCCACGCGCGGTATTTGCCGGACCGTCTGCCGGCGGTCATCAATGAAAGTCAAGAGTCTCCGGTGCAGGTGCTTTTCGTCAGCGGCGCCAATCCGGTGTATTCCATGCCTGACCACCAGGGCGTGAACAAAGCCTTTGAGAAAATACCCCTGGTTGTCAGTTTTTCCTCTTATATGGATGAAACTTCGGCCCAGGCCGATATGATCTTGCCCAACCACATTTACCTCGAACGATATGAGGATGTGTCGATTGCCCGGGGCTTCCCGCTGCCGATCACGAGCCTTACCCGGCCGGCCGTCGAGCCGCTTTACAATACCCACCATGTCGGCGACGTGGTCATGCAGCTGGCCAAAAAGGTGGGGGGGCCGGTCGCAGCGGCATTTACCTGGGATGACTACGAGACCTGTCTCGAGGAGACCCTGGCGGACGTCTGGGATACTTTGACTGAGGAAGGTTTTAAGGTCGGTGCCGGATTCGACGGCGCCAAGCGGCATGCCGCTTTTGAAACCGATTCCGGTAAATTTGAATTCAGCAACAATGCCATTAAGGCTTTGCCCGGCTACAATTCGATGCCGGCTCCCGGCGATGATTCTTTTTACCCGCTGATTCTGATGCCCTACGATACCATGCGGCTTGCCAGCGGTTATATCGGATCGCCGCCGTTTATGGTGAAATCCCTCGAGGACACCATCTTAACAGGCAATGACGTTCTGGTTGAAGTAAATCCGGCAACAGCCAAAGAACATGGGCTGTCAGACGGGCAGCAGGCGACTTTGACCACATCCAAGGGCACGGGCAAAGTGAGAGTCCGCTACTTCGACGGCATCATGCCGGGGATCGTTGCCATTCCACGGGGATTGGGGCACACCGCCTACGACAAATTTCTGGCCGGCAAGGGGGTCAACTACAACGCGCTGAATCAAACCTTGGAAGATCCGGCCACCGGTTTTGATGCGGCCTGGGGAATTCGGGCGAAACTCGACAAAGTCTAGCCTTAATGAGAATTGAATATTTATGGTCCGCCTCGACTTGACTGAGCACGTCGCAGGCCGGCGGATCTATTAAAAATTAGTGATTTCCAAGGGGTTCTGATGAAACAAGCAAAAGGCAAAAAGTTCGGAATGGTCATCGATCTGGACAAGTGTACCGGATGCGGCACGTGCATGGTTGCCTGCATGTCGGAAAATAATGTGCCATTTCGGCAAGACAACACGGATAAACTGCTCAGCATATCCTGGATGCAGGTTTACCGGTTAACCAATGGAAAACCGTTTCCGGATACTGAAGAGTGTTACCTGCCCAGACCCTGCCAGCATTGCGAAGGGCACCACGGGCACTCGCCGTGTGTATCGGTTTGCCCGGCGACCGCGACCGACTACGACCTGGATACCGGCATCGTCAGTCAGATATATACACGCTGTTTCGGCTGCCGATACTGCATGGGAGCCTGTCCCTACCATGTCCGCCAATTTAACTGGTGGGATCCGGTGTGGCCCGATGGCATGGAGAAATCCCTGAACCCCAATGTCTCTGTCCGCATGCGCGGGATTGTCGAAAAGTGCAGCTTCTGCTTTCATCGCTACCAGCTGGCCAAAGAAAAAGCCTACATCGAGGGACGTCGGGAGCCGGCTGAAGATGAATATCAGACCGCCTGCACCCAGGCCTGCCCGGCCGGCGCCATCATCTTCGGTGATTTGAACAATCCGCACCACGCGGTGCACAAAATTGCCCGTCCCGACAACAGCCATGGCGGCAAGCCCAAAAATCCGAAAGCCTTCCGTCTGCTGGAAAGGCTGGGCGTCAATACCAAAGTCTACTATATGTCCAGCCGCAAATGGGTGCGCCGGGCCGGGGACAACTACACCAAAAATGAAGATATGGAGAAAAAGCGCGCTTAATCAATGACGAATGTCGAATGAATAATGAAAAATTATGGTATGCTGTCTGATCTAATTAAAATCCACCCGATACGGATAGCTAAACTGCAGTGATTCGCTCGTTCGAAAAGTATTCTTAAGGAAACAAGCGGCCGGTATAGGGAAGCTTGACATTAACCCGATTAATTTTAGGAGCACAAATTTCATGGATTCTGCATTAATTCCCAAAGGAGTTAAACGCTGTCCGCCCTGGCAGTTCTTCATGGGCCTCGGGCCCGTGCAATTGGTTCTGGCATGGGGCACTCTGGCCATGATACTGGTCTATTTTAAAGGGCTCAATCAAACCAACATGAATAACGCCTATGGGTTTGCGTTGTGGATCTGGGCCGATCTTGCGATCATTGCTCTGGGCGGCGGCGCCTTCTTTACCGGCTTGCTGCGCTATGTCATCGGCAAAGACGAGTTGAAAAATATCGTTAATTTTGCCGTGCTGGTAGGGTTTTATTGCTATGTATCGGCTTTGATGATTTTGGGATTCGACGTCGGCCAGCCCTTGAGGGGATGGTTTATCTTCTGGCATGCCAACGTGCACTCCATGTTGACCGAGGTGGCCTTCTGTTTGACGTGCTACCTGGGGGTGCTCACGATTGAGTATATCCCGCTGATTCTCGAAAATCGCCAGATCGACAAGGTTCCTTTTTTTCATAACCTCAGCCACAACATGCACGAGGTCATGGCCGTTTTTGCCGCGACCGGCGCTTTTCTGTCATTTTTCCACCAGGGATCCCTGGGAGGCGTTCCGGGTGTGATGTATGCGCGTCCTTTTGGATTTCGGGAAGGTATTTTTGTCTGGCCCTGGACCTTCTTTCTGTTCACCTGGTCGGCGGCGGCCTGCGGGCCCTGCTTCACCATTTTATGCACCAAAATCACTGAAACCATCACACGCAAGAAACTGGTTAAAGACAATGTCATCGAACTCTTGGCCAAGATTTCCGGCTGGATGATCGCAACGTATATTATTGCCAAATTAATAGATACCATCTACTGGGCAACGGTTACGGCGCCGTCCAAAGGCTTTACGTTTATGGATTTTTACTCCAATAATCCGGGATCGGCTTACGGTTTATGGATTTTGATCCTGGAAATTGCTTGCGGCGTAATTCCGGCCGCAATCCTGATAACCAGCAAAGGCCGCAAGAACCAGGCGGCCCTGTGGCTGGCGGTAATCCTGGCCGTAATCGGAGTCTGCTTAAATCGCTGGGTGATGGTATTGCAGGTGCTGGCAGCCCCGGTTCTGACGTTTGAAGGCTGGGCGCCCTACTTTCCAAGCTGGCAGGAAATTGCCACCACGCTGTTGCCGGTGGCCTTGGGCATCACCATGGTTGCTCTGTCTTACCGCTACCTGCCGGTTTTTCCCCAGGAGCAGGAATTAAACCCGATCGAGCCGCCGGCGGCAGCTGATGCCGGTGAGGAGGATCAGGAACCGCCGGCAGCCGAAGCCGCCAGTGTACCCGAAGAGGTGCCGGAAGCCGGCGACGGCCAGCCGGAACCGGCCAAAGCTTAAACGAGATTCAGGGGGTTGAAAGGTTCAGGGTTCCGAGGTTGGGGACCGACCAGGTCTTGGTGACTTTGTCTGTTGGACGGCATTTTTAACCGGCATAAACAAGGCGACCTGAGGACTCTGAAACAAATCAACCTTGAACCCGAATATGATTAAGGGAGGGAAGATTATGTTTCCATTTCATTTTGAATGGATTTGGGATGCCGGACATATGCTATTCATGGGCGGGTTGTGGTACGCCTTGTCAGTCCTAGGAATGGGAATGACATATTGCATAATTAAGGCCGTTTATGATACTGCCCAGGGCGGGGGCGAGCACCATCACTAGATTCGCGGCATCGTAGTCGCCAAAAAGCGCTTGTCCCGGAGCATGATGGGGAAAGCGCTTTTTTTATTCCATTGTCGAAAACATGGTCCTCAGGGCCAGGTCAGAGCCAATCGGCTATGCCGTGAATCTGCTGGAAGCGGGGGCGGAATGATGGAATACTGGAATACTGGAATGCTGGGTTTAGTGCAACGGGATCTATTTTTATAAGGATGGCACGGATCAGTTTGTAAAACCAAACCGTCATCCGCTATGTATTTCCAATATTCCATTATTCCACCATTCCATTATTCCATTGGGAGTCTGAGGTATACTCCACCCCGCTGGGGTGAAATCAAAGCCGGGTCTTCTGGGCCCGGATCTTTACTTTTTCTTGCTGCCAAAATATCTATGACGGCCGATAGACTGGACTAAACGGAATTTAATTATTATAACCGATTTTAAATAGACAGTATGCCTTAATTCTTCAATCTTCAATCTTCAATCTTCAATTCAAAAACCGGGGTTTCCATGGACAAAATAATTGTCAGGGGAGGACGCTCTCTCAACGGGGACGTTCGTATCAGTGGTGCCAAAAATGCGGCGTTGCCGATTTTGATTTCCTCACTGTTGGCCGAAGGTGTCAATACATATACCAATGTACCCGATTTAATGGACATTCACAGCACCACGATGCTGTTGTCCGAACTTGGGGCCCGGGTCGAAGCTCAAGGCGATACCGTGCGCATTGATGCCGCCGGATTAAATGAACACGAGGCGGCGTATGACCTGGTGCGAAAAATGCGGGCTTCCGTGCTGGTTCTCGGCCCCCTGGTCGCCAGACTGGGCAAGGCCCGGGTGTCATTGCCGGGTGGTTGTGCCATCGGTGCGCGGCCCATTAATCTGCATTTAAAAGGGCTGGCGGCGCTGGGCGCCTCCATTGAGTTGAAGCACGGCTATGTAGAGGCTTCCGCCGGGCGCCTGAAGGGCGCGGATATCTATTTTGACATCGTCACCGTCACGGGAACCGAGAATTTAATGATGGCGGCCGTGACGGCCCGGGGCAATACCGTGCTGCGCAATGCAGCCCGTGAACCTGAAGTCGTGGCCCTGGCGGACACCTTGATCAAAATGGGGGCCGATATCGAGGGTGCGGGAACGTCAATCATCACAATCAACGGCGTTCCATCCCTCAGCCCCGTTGAAACTGCCATTATTCCCGACCGCATTGAAACCGGCACGTTCATGATGGGCGCTATTCTGTCCCGGGGTAATATTACCCTGTTGGACTGTGAGCCGGAACACCTCGGCGCTACCATAAACATACTGCGGCACACCGGGGCCCAAATTGATACGACGGTCAATTCCATCAGCGTATCGGCCAAAGGTGATATTGCCAGTGTCGATGTCAAGACCCAGCCTTATCCGGGCTTTCCAACGGATATGCAAGCCCAGTTCATGGTGCTGATGAGTATTGCGGACGGTTCAAGCATGATTTCCGAAACAATATTTGAAAACCGTTATATTCACGTCAGCGAGTTGATCCGGATGGGGGCCGATATAAAGGTGGACGGGAGCATTGCCATTGTCAAAGGCGTGCCCAAACTCTCGGGCGCCCCGGTGATGGCCACCGACCTGAGGGCCAGTGCGTCCCTGATCCTGGCGGGGCTGGTGGCCGATGGCACCACCGAGATCAACCGGGTTTATCACCTGGATCGCGGCTACGAGTCAATCGAAAGAAAATTTGCCGGCCTGGGGGCGGACATCGAAAGGATCAAGTAGTACCATACTGAAGGTTTCAGGTGTCAGTGTTCAGGTGTCAGGGTATAGTGACCTAACTCCCTGAAACTAGGCGCCTCCAGTAAAACCGCGTATTTTAGAAATGTAGGGCGGGCCACCGTGCCCGCCAAAATCGGTCGGTACGATAGCCGACCCTACGGCGACATAAGGCCAAATTTTGTATGTGGATTGGGCCGGCAGTTTCATTTGTGGACGGCTGTTCTGACACCCGACACCTGACACCTGAAACCTCCATCAGTGTCTTAATATACATTGACCCAGGTAATGTACTCCGAGCTGAATTGACAGAGGACCGATTTGCCGCATCATAGCCTACACCCATGACTTCCGCCATTTATTTTCGCCCGGCGATCCCGCTGCTGCTTGCCCTGATCGGCGGAATTTTACTGGGCTCCGAATATCAGCGATTTGAATTCGGCATCGGGGGCCTTGCCCTGTTATCTGCCATCGGGATCGGACATCAAATCCATCGGCGGCGGGGTGGGGCGTTATTTCCGATTTTGCTGTTTGTTGCCCTGGGTTACCTGGCTATTACGCCCTGGGTTCAGCCCAGATTTCCCGCCGATCATCTCATTCATCACGCCGGCTCACAGCGCTGGGATATAACGGGAAAAATTGACAGCCCACCTCAGCGCCTCAGCAAACGAACCCGTTTTACATTGCAGGTTATTTCCCTGGCGGTTGATCAGCAAACCCACGCCGTCAGCGGGAAACTGCGCGTCACTGCCGTGGGAAACTTGCCGCCCCTGGCCGTTGGTGATGAGCTTCGGTTAAATAGCCGTATTCGCCTGCTAAGCAATTTTAAAAATCCCGGCGGATTTGATTACCAGCGATATATGGCATTTCAGGGCATATGGGCATCAGCATATGCGAGGGGCGACCAACTGGCAGTCACGAAACGGCAACGCTCGCCGGATTTTTTCGGATTTTCCCATCGCGCACGCCATGCCTTTGCCGACTTGATCGACAGATCCGGCGATGGGGCAGCTCCAGGGGCGGTATTTAGAGCGCTCATTACGGGCGATCGAACGCAAATTACGCCGCAGATGCGGCAAGCCTTCAACCGGGCCGGGGTCGGGCATTTGCTGGCTATATCGGGTCTACATATCGGTATCGTTGCGACGGTCGCCTTTGTCCTCTTCCAGGCCCTGACAGTACGATATCGGCCGCTGCTCTGGGGGGCCAAAACCCGCAAAACCGCGGCCCTTTTATCCCTTTTACCTGTAGTTGTTTACGGGATAATCGCCGGATTCTCACCGTCCACCCAGCGCGCGGTTATCATGGTTGCCATTTTTTTGTTGACGTTTTTATTTGAAAGCGAGCAGGATCCGATAAACACCCTGTCGCTGGCAGCCCTGATAATTCTCGTGACGGATCCACCGTCACTGTTCTCCATTTCATTTCAGCTCTCATTTAGCGCTGTTTTTGCCATTATATACGGCATATCGACGGTGCAAAGCAGGTCTGCAAGGCCCAAAATCCTGCGGCAAGAAAGCCGGCTATCGCGGTATAAGGGAAAGTTGATCTCATTTTTCCTGGTGTCCCTTTTTGCGATTTGCGGCAGTCTGCCACTGGTGACCTATTATTTTAACCAGATATCCCTGGTCGGGCTGGCGGCCAATTTCGTTGTCGTTCCGCTGATCGGATTTATGGCCGTCCCCCTGGGGCTGCTGGCCCTCTGCATTCTGCCGTTGAGCATTACTTTGGCGTTAGGATGTATCGAAGTCGGCCTGGCGATTCTTGCCCTGGCCCTGGAGGTTGTAAATTTTTTTGCCGATTTGCCCTATGCTGCGATACTGATCTTCACGCCCAGTTTACTTGAAATTCTGTGCTACTATTGCATGGGCTGGGCCCTGCTGAATTTGGGTGATCCGGAGCGAAAAGCGGTCAAGAAATCACAGCCGGCCGCTGGCGCTGCAGTCCGGAATATAAGGACCCGGGACATTGATCTGACGCGAACCGGCCAGAAGGCCCGGCAGAGGGTTGTTGCTATCTTTTCCGTTTTGCGGGAACGTGCAACCGGAACCGGAAAACCGGTTAAATTAGTCATCATTCTGGTTTTGCTGACCCTGTCGCTGGATACATGCTACTGGCTATATCAGCGATATTGGCACCGGGATCTGAGAGTCACGGTTATCGATGTCGGGCTCGGGTCTGCATCCCTGCTGGAATTGCCCGGCGGCTATACGATCCTGGTCGATGGCGGCGGGTTTGCCGACAATTCTGTTTTTGACGTCGGGCAGCGAATTATCGCCCCTTTGTTGTGGCGAAAAAAAATTCGAACCGTCGACACACTGATACTTTCCCACCCGAACAGCGATCACTTGAATGGGCTGATCTATATCGCCCGGTATTTTAATGTCAAAAACGTCTGGACCAACAATGAAGCCCGCGATACCCTCGGCTACGCTAAACTGATGGAAGTGATCGCGCACAGCAATATCAATCTGCCAATTTTTAAGGATATGCCTCGCCGGCATTATATCGGCGGGGGTGTTGAACTGAATTTATTGTACCCGCCGTCAAATTTTATGGTATTGAGAAATAAACAAAAATGGCGCAACACCAATAATAATTCGCTGGTAGTGAAAGCAACCCTAGAATCAATCTCAATTTTATTCCCCGGCGACATCATGGCTGAAGCAGAAAAAGAGCTGGTGAACATTGCCGGCGACAAGATAACCAGCACGGTATTGATAGCACCCCATCACGGTAGTTCCACATCGAGCAGTCAGGCCTTTTTAAAGGCTGTGGATCCCAAGGTGGTGATTGTATCGTCAGGCCGAAATAACCGGTTTAATTTTCCGCACGGTGTGTCTTTAAAGCGATATGAAAATCAAGGCTGCTCCATTTGGCGCACCGATATCAACGGCGCAATCCGTCTTGCCACGGATGGTCGGGATTTTACCATAACAGCGATGGCCGACTAGGAGTAAATTTTGGATTTTAGATTTGGGATTTTGGATTGGTGGTATCGCTTCGCTCTTTCATTTAATAAATTATAAAATGATGAAAAATTTGGCGCTAATCTTGTTAATTGCACTGGTTCATTTTGGCTTGAGTTTACTAATCGTGGCTGCATCCCTGTCGGCTGTGGCCTCTGCCAATCCGGTGCCGGCCGAGCCGACCGCCGGTGTTCGAATACTCGTTGAGGCCACCCGAATATTGCATTTTCCCGTCATTTCGTTGGCCCTGTATCCAAGGCACGTGTTTCCGGGAAACTGGATCTATATTCCCATGGCCGCCAACAGCTTTCTATGGGCCACCTTACTTTATGTGTTGATCTTGCTGGGGAAAAAGATTTGGAGGTTCCGGGTTCAGCGTTCAAGGTTCCGAGTTCCCGGAAAACGGAAGGATTGATTCTTATTTTGCCATTGGATTTTCTATTTTAGGCGGCGCATTCGTCGCTCATCAGGTCAAGGCTTAACAATAACTTCGATTCTACGTAATTTATAGCTTTTAAACCTTTGAACCTTGAACCTCTGAACCTCTGAACCTCTGAACCTTTGAACCTCTGAACCTTTGAACCTTGAATCTTTGAACCGTGAACCCTGAACGGCCCTAACCCCTTCAATCCATCGCTTCCAATACTTCAAAGCCCTGTTGCTCCAAGGCCTGCGTGATGCCAGCCGTCTTGCAGGCTGCCATTCTGAAATAGTAGATGCGCTTGCCGGTCTGGTGTGAAGTCATCCCGACATTGATAATGTCGCCACCCTTGTCATTGATAATTTGCAGCACCGTTTTTAAACTACCCGATTGATCGCTGATGACAACATCGATACGAGAGGTGGAGGAGAGAATACCCATCATATCGATAAACGTTCTCAGAATATCGGTGGCCGTGATGATTCCCGCCAACCGATCGCCTTTGACCACCGGCATGCCGCCGATCTTGTTTTTGTAAATTAGCTGGGCTGCAAATTCGATATCGTCATCCGGACTCACCGTGATCGGATCCTTTATCATCAGGTCCTGCAGCGTCAGATCACCCAGCATGGATGGTATAAGGCCCTGTTTCAAATCGACCAGGGTCAGGAAGCCTTCGAGTCTGTTGCCCTGTGAGACTACCGGAAGATGTCGAATCGAATTAACCTTCATCAATTCGATCGCCTCGCTGATCGAGGCATTGGCCGTTATGGTTATCGGATCGTGAACCATCAGGGAATGGATTTTCATGACAATAGCCCCTTCTTTTAAATGACTAATGACAAATGACTAATGGTCAATTAAGGTTCGCCTGCGGCCCGACTGAGCTCGTCGCAGGCCGGCAGGTCCATACGAATGAAATATACTAAAATTAATCTGGGGTAAAGCTATTCGAGCAGATAGTTTACAAACAGTAGGATTGAGGTCTGAGAATCAGGGTGTATATCAATGGTCCTACCAAGAGTGACTTTGACCATAGCGCATCGTTTAAATCAATTAAAAACCTTAATTAATCAATAGTCAATAGTCATTATTCATTTTCAGGCTTTGCGCGGCACGTAGCTGCAGAGGGGTTCTTCCGCAAGATAATCGCCGGTGGCCTCGAAGGCCCGGGCCCGGCAGCCGCCGCACACCCGTTTGTACTCGCAGGGATTGCATTTGCCCTGTAATTTGTTATAATTGCGCAGATCGGTCAGCACCTGGGAATTATTCCAGATATCGGCGAATGAGCGTTGCCGGATATTGCCGCAATCGGCAGCCAAAAATCCGCAGGGCTGCACATCCCCGCGATGGGAGACAAAACAAAAGCCGATGCCCCCCAGGCAGCCCCGGGTAACGGCGTCCAATCCATGGGTTTGAAATGTTACCGATTTGCCGTCCTCTTTGGCCCGCTGCCGGAGAATCCGGTAGTAATGCGGCGCACAGGTGGCCTTGAGCTCCAGGGGGGTTTTATCCCGCTGGTCATAGAACCAATTCAGGGTTTCTTCATACTCGGCCGCGTTTATTTCCGTGTCTACGATATATTTGCCGCGGCCGGTGGGAACCAGCAGAAAGATATGATGGGCCACAGCCCCCATTTTGACGGCCAATTGCTGAATCTTGGGGATTTGCTCCAGGTTGGTTTTGGTAATCGTGGTGTTTACCTGAAAGTCCAACCCGACATTTTTGGCAATCTTCATGGCATTGACGGCGCCGTCAAAGGCACCCTCGACTTTTCTGAATTTGTCGTGGCTCCGGGCCGTCGCACCGTCCAGACTGATGCTGATGCGTTTGATTCCCGACGCTTTCAAACGTTCGGCTACGGGCTCGGTGATTAATGTGCCGTTGGGCGCCATTACCATTCTCAATCCCTTTTCGTTGCCATAGGCGGCAATGTCAAAGATATCATCGCGCAATAGTGGTTCTCCGCCTGTCAGGATAATGATCGGTTTGGCAACTTCCGCGATCTGATCCAGCAGCGTAAAGGCCTCGGCCGTATCCAGTTCCCCGCTGTGGGGGCCGGTAGTGGCCGATGCACGACAATGAACACAGGCCAGATTGCAGTTGCGGGTCGTTTCCCAAGCGACGAGGCGCAGGGTGTTGGGGCTGGCTTCTTGATGGGGATGAGCGGAGGTGGATTCTGAATTCGTGCGCTGGTGTTTCATAATGTTAACTTAGAAGTATGTAAATATCGGTTTTATTTTGTTGCAGAAAGCCGGGTCCTTTGGCCTGATCAGAGACAATCGGATAGGCCATCTGTTCAAACTACTTACAGTGCTGATATAAGCTGCCAATTTCATCACCCCTCTGAGGTATACATAAGCCGGTTCCTCGGGGCTCAAATCTCTACTCAATCAGCTGCGCATTTCCCTGGCGGCATCGATGGCGAAGTAAGTCAGGATGAGTTCCGCTCCGGCGCGCTTGATGGCCGTGAGCGTTTCCATCATCACCCGGGTTCCGTCGATCCAGCCCATTTTTTCGGCAGCTTTGATCATGGAAAATTCACCGCTGACATTATAAGCCGCCACCGGGAGATCAATTTCCTCCCGCACCCGGCAGATGATATCCAGGTAGGCGAGAGCAGGTTTTACCATGATGATATCCGCCCCTTCCTCGATGTCCAATGTCACCTCGCGAATGGCCTCCAGGGAATTGGCAGGATCCATCTGATAGGTTCGGCGATCGCCGAATTTGGGAGCTGAATCAGCGGCGCTGCGAAATGGACCGTAGTAGGCGGAACAATATTTGGCCGAATAAGCCATGATCGCAACCTGGTTGAAGTTGTTGTCATCCAGGGCGCCGCGGATTTCGGCCACGCGACCGTCCATCATGTCGGAAGGAGCAACCATATCGGCGCCGGCCTTGGCATGGGACAGTGCCGTGCGGGCCAACAGGTCCAGGGAGGCGTCATTGTCGATGGTGTTGCCCTCTACGATCCCGCAGTGCCCGTGATCCGTATACTGGCAAAGGCAAACATCGGTGATGACCACCAGTTCGGGTAGTTTTTCCTTGACCGCCTGGACGGCCTTTTGCACGATGCCGTTATCCGCATAGGCGCTGGTGCCCAGGGCATCTTTTTTTTCGGGTATGCCGAAAAGGACTATCGCCGGAATTCCTAAATCATAGGCTTTTTGGGCTGTTTTGATAAAATTATCGATTGACATCTGGCAGTGGCCGGGCATGGACGGGATGGGGTTCTGAACGTTTTGGCCCTCGATCACGAACTGGGGCAGAATCAGATCGTTGACCGTCAATTGGGTTTCACGGATCATGTTCCGCAGGCCTTCGCTTTGCCGAAGTCGTCTGGGTCGATAGTCTGGAAATAACATACGGTTGTCCTTTTACAGTTAGGAATAATGGACAGTAGCGGAAAATCAGCACTCAGCAGCCCATTCACTATAAAAATTCAAAAAACAAATTACAAATTTCAAATAATTCCCAATAACCAAAAATCCAAATTCCAAACAAAATAGGCGATAAGTGAAAATTGCCGATGTTTAATCCATCAATTCGCTAGATCTACTACGCCTCTGTTTGCACAAGACCAAGTGTCAAGCAATCCAATGCGTTGAGCTAGCAGCTTTAATACCATGGCGGTATCGTTGAAGCACAGCAGTCGGTTTCGGTCATTGTGATTTCGGATTTGTATTTTATTTGATATTTGGTGCTTATTTTTTGTTGTTTCTCGGGCGCAAGTATTAGCACTATAAGTTTATCAAACTTTGCTCATTCACAGTGCAGCGGCGTGTGCGCCAGGGCAATTTCTTCATCCGTTAAATAACAGGCCGGGTCAGGTGCCCAGACATCGCCGGACACCGCTTCGGCACGTACCCTGAAATTGCCGCCGCACACGTCCAGCCAACTGCAGCTGGCACAGCGCCCTTTTACATGTTTTTTCTTTTCTTTCAGCTTGCCCATCAACGCTTCGGTCGTGTCCATCCAAATTTCCGAAAAAGGCCGCTGAGTGACATTGCCGAAACTGTGATGCCGCCAGAATTGGTCGGGATGAACTTCGCCATCCCAACTGACGCAACCGATCCCCCGTCCGGAATTGTTGCCTTCATTCCACTGCAGCAATTCCAAAACCTCCTTGGCACGTTCGGGATCTTCTTTCAGCATCCTCAAATACACATAGGGACCATCGGCGTGGTTGTCTACCGTAAGAACTTCTTTGGGTTTGCCCTTGTTAAATAAGCGCTGGGTTTCATCAATAATGAGATCCACGGCTTTGCGGGTCGCCTCATGGCTTAGATCTTCTTTGACCAATTCGGACCCGCGTCCGGCATATACCAGATGATAGAAACATACGCGGGGGATGTCCATTTCTTCAATTAGTTGAAATATTTTCGGAATTTCGTCAACATTGAATTTGTTGACGGTAAACCTCAATCCGACTTTGATCCCTGCATCCTGGCTGTTTTTAATCCCTTCCAGGGCGGATTTAAATGCACCATTGACGCCTCTGAAACGATCGTTTATTTCCTGCATGCCATCCAGACTGATGCCGACATAGGATAAACCGATTTCCTTCAAGGTGCGGGCCATGGTCGGCGTAATCAGGGTGCCGTTGGTGGAAATAACCGCACGCATACCCTTTTCCACCGCATAGGCGGCCAGCTGCGGCAGGTCTTTGCGAACCAGGGGTTCGCCGCCGGAAAACAACATTACCGGCGACCCGAATGCGGCCAGGTCCTCAATCAATGCTTTTCCCTGGGCCGTACTCAATTCATTGTCAAAGGGAACGTTTTTGGCGTGGGCATAGCAGTGAACACATTTCAAATTGCAGCGTCGCGTGACATTCCAGACCACCACGGGGCGTTTATCTTTGGAAAATTGCAGTAAATGAGAGGGTAGTTTTGATGAGTCGCGGCCATAGCGCAGGGCATCGGAAGGCTCGACTGTGCCACAATAAAGTTTTGATATTCCAATCATAAATTCGGTTCCATCACGAGATAGCCGGGTCAGAAGGCAGGTTGACGACATCTTTGATCAGATTGGCGACATAAGCTTCCGGATCCAGGAGAGCTTCACGGGTTATAAAAAAGCGGTTGCGGTTGATTTTCTCACGGGCTAGTTTCAGGCCGTGCTGAAAATCCTGGTCTATTTTTTGGTAAACTAATTTTAGTTCTAAAGAAGCCTCGATCAGCTGTTCGATAATGAAATCGATGGCATCTTCTTCGAAAACGATATTAATATCATGGTTTTTGAAAAAGTACAGTTCAATCTTTTTGATTTCATCATAAAAAGATTTTATTTTGGTAATGATATTGCCGATGTCCAACGTGTTCCTGGCATAACAGGACGCCACCAGATTCATGCGGGAAGATGTCATGGTCAGGCTGTATTTTTCCGCCAGGCTGCTTTTGTTTTCCTTTAAATATTCTCTAATAATTTCAGTTTCCTGATTTATCAACTGCGCAAATATTTTATTCGTAGTTTGCGACCGGGAGGCATCGGCCAGTGAGGCAATGGATTCATCCGGGTTGTCGATGACGGCGGCCGTTGCGGGAAATTGCCGGATACCGGTTGACGGCAGCCTTCTTTCGAAATCAAGCAGGGCGGTTTCAACAGCACTGACCAGTCCCCTGGCGCCTGTATTTTCAACAAATGCATGTTTTGCCATTTTACGCAGAAGCCGGTCTTCAAACTTGACATCGATACCGTAGGCCGCAAAATCGAGTTTTTTGCCCAGAATGATGGGATTGTTGGGATTTTTCAGAATCTGATACAGGTCATCTTCAGTCAAATGCTCAAATACCGCTCTGACGGGCAGGCGTCCGACAAACTCCGATTCAAAACCAAATTGAGTCAGATCCTCCGACCGGATATTTTTTAAGATGTCCAACTCCTCGCTTGATTTGCGAATGCGGGCACCAAACCCAATATCTTGTTTTGAAAGGCGTTTTTGGATGATCGGCACCAGATCCGTAAAGGCCCCGCTCATGATAAACAGGATATTGCCGGTGTTGACCGTTCGCTTATCCCGTTTGCCGGTTTTACGGAATCGATCGATTTCCTGGATCATCGAAATGGGATCATGGGGCACTTTCAGGTCGACATCGGTTTCTTCCATCGGTTTAAGCAGGGCCCGCTGCACCCCGGTGCGCGACACGTCGGCTCCAATCAAATTGCGGCTCGAGGCGATTTTATCGATTTCGTCGATATAAATAATTCCATACTGTGCCAGCTCAATATTATCGTCGGCCTCCCTGACCAGATCGCGCACTAGGTCTTCCACGTCGCCGCCGACATAACCGGTTTCGCTAAACTTGGTAGCGTCACCTTTGACAAACGGCACCCCTAATTTATTTGCAATTAATTTGATTATATACGTCTTTCCGACCCCGGTCGGGCCGATCATCAGCACGTTGTTTTTGATGCGGCCGACCAAGGCAGCAGTGGCGTCGTCGGAGTCGATGGCGCGCTTGATACGATTGAAGTGGGTGCAGACTTTGGTGGCCAGGATTGCTTTGGCATTGTCCTGTTTGACGACATATTGATCCAGATAGCTGATCAACTCTTCCGGCTTGAGATCGAAATTTATATTCGGCTTGGATTCGCCGGAATCCTTGGATTTGTCCAACATGGCCTCCTGGGGCATCGCCGCTGGTGACACTACTTTTACATTCTCACCAAATTTTTTGGCCAGGAATTCGCCGATTTCCTTTTCCAGCTCTTTGGGGTCGGGTATTTTTTCGTTGTGCTCATTCATGAGCTACAAATATAAACATATCCGGCTGAAAATGCAAGTGAGCGGCGGGATTTGTGCAGACATCCGCGGCCACCCTGTTACGGTGGATTTGGATTGGCAAAAACCGATACCAGCGCCTGGCCTCGGCGCTTGGATATTATGAATTTCGTTGAAATTTAGAATTTTGATTCCATTAAATTAAAGTTTTGTGGTTTTATCGTCGATATAGTAAATATCCAAAATAAAAATCGGGTTATTATGAATATGCGGACTTTAATCATCAAAAATATCATTAAAAAAAAGAAGGTAATCGACAATGGCGACTTCCCTATTTAGCCGTGTTAAAGAGCGTATAAAAGGCGCACCGAGTCTATCCGGTCGGTCCGCGGACCAGGCATCACCAACCCAAGGCGCGCTTTCAAGTATGCTGGGGCCTTCGGGCAGGATAACGCTGGCATCCTTGAAATGGTTTTTCAAAGAATCCGGCAAAGAGGATTTCATCGTATTTGTCAAGAATCCCGTGCTGATGGGATCGGCCCTGAGCGAGGAATGCCTGACTTCCGCGGAACAGCCTGATGAGAATCAGTGCGGCGACGTGGGCGCCGACACCGTCGGCCAAACCTACATCATGAATGTGGATGATCAATTACCTAAAAAATCCGGACCCGGTTCAAGTCTGCCCTATGCCATTTATCCCTTGGTTAAAAGGGCGGAATCCAACTCTCCTGACAACTGCATTACGATCGGACGTACGAAAGACTGTGATATGAATATGAAGGATTTGGCTATAGAGCCTGCGCATAAACTTAAAATTGATCAGAATAAATTACAAAATTGTAGGTCCAACATTTTAAATTTGGTCAATGTTCTTTGAAAAATTGGTTAAAGCAGCAATCTGCTGTGCTTCAGGTTA
>Ga0209743_1000129_pt1 | contig 32579 bp, 29 predicted proteins | sample OlaalgELextract2_FD_187378 | JGI IMG/M metagenome (GOLD analysis project Ga0209743, IMG submission 187378) | Olavius algarvensis symbiont microbial communities from Tuscany, Italy - Type G ELBA extract 2 (SPAdes) (version 2) | ecosystem: Host-associated > Annelida > Digestive system >...
TAACCTGAAGCACAGCAGATTGCTGCTTTAACCAATTTTTCAAAGAACATTGACCAAATTTAAAATGTTGGACCTACAATTTTGTAATTTATTCTGATCAATTTTAAGTTTATGCGCAGGCTCTATACCCAACCAGCTTCTTTTTTCAGTGTTTTCAAGGTTGCGATCAGGCAGGCTTTCAAGGTAGCATTGACACCTTCACCGGAGACGGCACTGGCGGCAAGGGCGGGGGCTTTGAGCTGGCGGTTGTAGGCTTTTTGCATTGCCTGGGTCGACATTAACGGCACGCCTTCTTTGGCAAGATCTCGCTTATTCCATTGCATCACGAGCGGTATCTTCATTATGTTTCGGCCGCAGCCGTTTAAGTTTTCGGCCAAATTCTTCAGGGACAGGATATTTTTTTCATGGCGGATTTTGAGTGAATCGGCCACAAATACCACGCCGTCCACACCTTTTAGGACCAGTTTGCGGGTAGAATTGTATTTAACCTGCCCCGGCACCGTATACAGCTGAATTCGAACATCACACCCTTTTATTTTGCCGATTTCCATGGGGACGAAATCAAAAAAGATCGTCAGATCGCCCTTGGTCTTGATCGAAATCATTTCATCGACCATCAAATTGCGGCTGTTTTTAAAAACATATTCCAGATTGGTTGTTTTACCGCATCTACCCGGACCATAATAAACGATCTTGCACTCAACTTCTCTTTTTTTCAGATTAATTACGGCCATGTTTGGAGCTCATCCGGGTATGTTTAATGTAATATATTGTAATGTATGCAATTATAGAAAGCTGTTGTTGATGTGTCAAGGCACAAGGCCATTCCTCATAATAAAGATTAAATGCCGTTAAGCCGGTTCAGATTGTCTCCGCGATTTTAAAGTCATTGGTTAAAATGGGTCTGATATTCTATTATCGGCACTATGTCAGATTTCATTAATAGTAAATATTAATAACGCTTAAGCGGTTTTCAGAATACAGCGGGCAGGGGTCTTACGCTATTCGACTATCGGGGGCTGCTAACGGTTCCTCGGTCTGGCGGGATAGATTCGATAAGGGTATACAGAAAATTTACGGTTCTATAACCCCCAAAAAGATAATCCATCGTGGGGCACTAAATTTTTTGAATTTCGGAGTATTGGAGTAATGGAGTGTTGGAGTGCTGGCTGAAAGTTTGATGTTATCTTTTAATACCCCATCACTCCAGCACTCCAATACTCCAACATCGAAACTTTTCAATAACCTCATGCAATCTTAAAATTGCCTTTTATTGGTTATAAGTCCGAAAATTTGTTCAATATTTTCATGGATAGAAGTGGAAAGCACAATTGTTTCGAATTTAATGGCAGCAGCGACGCTGCTATGACCTTAGGTTCGACAGATTAAAAAAGGCGGGGGGAACAAGCTTTTGCTTCTCCTCCCCCGCCGATTAATTGCACATTTTCAATTCTATCGGTTTTACCCGGGCTCGGTTCCGTAATCGCAGCTTCTGGAAGCTGCTACATCCGTTTCGACCGCCTCTTTATCGGCAATCTCGAGGGATTTGTCGAGAATGTGGATGGCCTCGTCGATTTCCTGTTCGTTTATCGTCAGTGGTGGGGTGACGACCAGGGTGTCATACCAGGCAGAGATGTACAGGCCGTTTTGCATCGCATCACCGGCGACTTTGCCGGTCATCAGGGCCTTGCCGCTGAACTTGTCTTCCTTGGTGTCAAACGGTTCTTTGGTATTGCGGTTTTTCACAATCTCGAGGGCCCAGAAGTGACCGACCCCTCTGACATCGCCGATGCAGATGTGCTTGTCCGCCAGTTCATAGAGTTTTTGCTTTAAATATTCACTGGCTTTTTGGGGCAGACCCGAGTCAAATAGTCTGACATGTTCCGAGATCGCCGCCGGAATGGCGGAGGCCGCCAAAGCATGATAGGCAAACGTGTGTCCGTGGCAGAATACCTCTTCGTCGAAGAAATCCGCTACATCCTGGGTGGAGGCCGTAATGGCCACCGGCGTGTACGCGGCACTGGCCCCTTTGGCCGTCGTCAGAATATCGGGTAAAACGTCCCAATGCTCGATGGCAAAAGTTTTGCCGGTTCGAAACCAGCCGGACATGACCTCGTCACAGACTAACAGGACGCCGTGTTCATCACAGATCCGGCGTATGATCGGATAATATTCGGGCGGTGGAATCTGGCGGCCATTGGTCCCCACAATGGGTTCTACGATGATGGCGGCCACATTGCCTTCTTCCTTGACCATGTAGTCCAGATAACGGGCACACTGCACGTTGCATTCCGGGTAGGACATTCCGAAGGGACAGCGGTAGCAGTAATTATCCGGTGCAAAAACAACCCCGTCCACCACCGTGCGGGCCAACTCTGCATACCAGCGACGCGGGTCGCCGGTAAACGACTGCCCGACGGCAGTGGCGCCGTGATACGACCGATAGCGCGAAATGACCTTGTAAGCTGGAAATTTATACTGGCGCAGCATTTTCATGGCCGCTTCATTGGCCGCCGTTCCGCTGGTCGAGAAAAAGAATTTGCTGAGTTTTTCCGGAAACACGGATCGCAGGGCTTCAACGGCCTCAATCAAGATCTCCGTGGCAAAGCCGGGTGCGGCGTAGGGCAGCTTTTCAGCCTGTTTAACGATGGCCTCGATGACAACTTTGTTTTTGTGACCCAGGTTCGAACACATCAACTGCGATGAAAAATCAATATACCGCTTGCCCGTGTTGTCATAAAAATAGACGCCTTCCGCATCGGTGATCAACAGCGGGGTCGACCACGCATTCTGGCGGCCCCAGGTGCCGTAGGTATGCGCCGTCATCTCCTTTATCTTTTCGGTCATATCGTTCATGTTGCATGCTCCTTATTCGTTTAGCCTTTCCTGAATATCGGTTGCACTGCAATTGTCCACCGGATCTGCCCGCTAGCCGGCTTCCTGCCGGTCCGCGCCCGGCAGGGGTTGCAAGCGGTCGCGTCGGCTGGCCGCGGCAAATTGCAATCTGAATCTTTAACTAGATCGTCGCCAGGCTGGCGCAACGGGCTTTATGTTTTTTGGCCAATAATTTTAACGCGCGGGCAACTTCCGGCAAGGCCTTGATTTTGGCAGCGGCCTCGGTGTAATAGCGCACCGCGCGATCTTCCAGCCGATTGGCCGTTGCCAGAGCGTCAGCCGCTGTCATGCCCGGGGCTGCCTGGCACACCTCACAATAGGGTGCCCGGACGAAGCCTTTAATCGGTTCCAGAATCATTTCGGTGACATTTTCACGGCGAGTGCGCTGGACGGTTTTGACATTTTTTTTGGCATCAGCCGCGAATTGCTCAAACATCGGTTTGTGATCGCTGCAGGACGGATTGCCGGCCACGGCTTCGTAAAATTCCTGGTCCTGGCTCTCCAACTCCTCAGCGAAATTGAGAATGCTTCCAAAGTTTTCAAGAGGCATGGTAGACTCCTTTATACGAGTTGCGCGATACGAGTTACGGGTTGCGAGTTGCGTGTTACGGGTTGCGAGTTGCGTGTTACGGGTTGCGTGTTACGGGTTGCGAGTTGCGTGTTACGGGTTGCGAGTTGCGTGTTACGAGTTGCGTGTTACGGGTTGTGAGTTGCGTGTTACGAGTTACGAGTTGCGTGTTGCGGGTTGCGAGTTGCGTGTTACGGGTTACGATTTACGCGTTACTCGATATGTTTTGTATCTGCGGGCGGCAGAAAATTTACGGGTTTCAAATTACGCATATTACGGTTCAAGCTGGAAAGAACAGCTTTTGATGCGTAACTCGAAACCCGCAACCCGCAACGCGTTTTAGAACCAGCGCTGGATGACGACTTTGGTATCCGTAAAGAAATTGAAAATTTCCTGGCCATGTGCTTTGGTGTCACCGAACATCGAGTTTCCGGCACCGCCGAATGGGAAAAAGCTCATCGGGGCCGCGATTCCAATGTTGATGCCGACCATACTCGGCAGAACCCGATACTTGAACTCGCGTGCGGTAGCGCCGTCATTGGTGTAAAGACAGGCTGCATTGGCAAACCCGCGGCTGTTGATCAAGTCGATAACCTCGTCCAGGTTTTGAGCGCGAACCACGCTGACCACCGGTCCGAATATCTCTTCTTTGGCGATGGTCATGTCCGGTTTGACGTTGTCGAAAATGGTCGGACCGACAAAAAAGCCGTTGGGATATTCGGGCGAAGTGAAATTTCGTCCATCCATTACCAGATCGGCACCTTCTTCGATACCTTTCTCGATGTAACCCAGGACCCTTTCCTTATGGGCGGCGCTGACCACCGGGCCCATTCCTGTTTGTTCATCCAATCCGCTGCCGACTTTCATCTCTTTGGCGGCGGCACTGAATTTTTCCAGCAGCTCATCGGCCACGTCCCCCACCGGCACGAGTACCGAACCGGAAAGACAGCGCTGGCCGGTGCAGCCGTAAAACGAGGTGATCAAAGACGGCATGCCGGCGTCCAGATCGGCGTCGGGCATCACCGCCACGATGTTCTTGGCGCCCCCCAAAGACTGAACTCTTTTGCCGGTGGCACCACAGCGTTCATAAACATATTTGGCGGTCGGCGACGATCCCACAAAGGAAACGCCGGCAATGTCGGGGTGGTGCAGTATGCCGTTGACCACATCCCGCGAGCCATGAACCATGTTGACGACGCCTTCCGGAAATCCGATGTCATCCATAATCTCGAAAATCTTGGTCTGGGTCATGGGCACCTGTTCGGACGGTTTGACTATATAAGTGTTGCCGCTGACGAGGGCATAGGGCAGGAACCACCACGCGACCATTCCGGGAAAGTTGTACGGCACGATTCCGGCAAATACGCCCATGGGCTGGCGATGGCCGTAACAGTCTATATCCGTGGCAATATCTTCCAACGTGTAGCCGCACATCAACGTGGTAACGCCGGTGGCATGTTCTACGTTTTCGATCATGCGCCTGACTTCGCCCCGGGCCTCATCAATGCATTTGCCCTGTTCGGTGGTCAGAACCCGGGCAATGTCCTCAAAATTTTCTTCAAAAGCATCTTTGAGGCGGAACAGATACCGGGCGCGGGTTAGAGGCGGCGTAGTGCGCCAATCCCAAAAAGCATCCTGGGCGGCTTTGACGGCCTTATCCACGTCATTCGCCGTTCCGTAAGGGACCTGCGCAATTTTTTTGCCCTCGGCTGGATTCCACACATCTCCGAAGGTCGTGGTGTCGGACTCCACCCATTCACCGTTGATATAATTTCTCATTAATGGCACGGATTGTTCGTTAATAGCTGGTTGTTGCATATCGAATCCTCCTTTGTTGAATTGGTATAGCTGGCAAGTATCTAAGCTTGTGTTTAATTGCGGTGAGAGAATTGCAAAACGATTAACATTATCAATTTTGAGCCACTTTAGGCAATTGATATTTTGTTGTCAAGATATTTTTTATGTTTTTCTGCGAAAAACATAAAAAATATATTATGTTTCTTCGAAAAAAATCAATTTTTTAATAAATAAAAACGTTATTTAATAAATTTGTGTTGATCTATATTTATTTTGATGTTAGAAATCCAGATAGTTAGTTAAAAATCGACAGTATCCGACATTCCTCATCGTTAGACAGTTGCCAAATCAGATTTGCGCAAATTGCGCAAAACATTTGTTGGCATCATTGTACAGCACTAACCAACAAGCATTTACATAGATTGGAATTGAATTCTACTTTTTGTATTTTTATGTTAACAGCTTACCCCGGCTGGTTATCTGTTAATTTGATTTTGGCTGTTTTGGCGCTGGCGCCACAATAAAATAGATCCGCCGCAGGCGAACCACAAATCTTCAATCTTCAATCTTCAATTTTCAATTCCGGCTTGTCCGGGTTGGGGGTAAGATAATGAAGCAGAATAACTCATCGGGCAAGAAAAGACCGCTTGATCAACTCGATTGCAAGATGATCGAGCTGCTGCAAAAAGATGGGCGTATTTCCAACACCGACCTCGCCAAGAAAATCGGCATGTCTGAAGCGACGGTCCGGACGCGTCTGAACCGTCTTATTCAGGAGGAATTTATCCAGATCGTGGCGGTGAGCAACCCCATCAAACTCGGTTTTAAAATCGTCGGCAATATTCGGATTCATGTCGAAATCAAAAAGATGGACCGGATCATAAAAGAACTAAAGAAATTAAAGCCACTGTGGTTTGTCGTTCAGACCACCGGCGGTACCGGTATCGATACGGAATTTGTTGCCAAGTCTTTAGATGAACTCAATGAGCTCATCTTCGAAAAAATTAATAAAATTGACGGGGTCATCAAAACCGATACCTCTTTATTTCTGAATTATATCAAAAGGCAGTATGACTGGGGGACGGCGTTGTACTAGTGAAGCGTAATTGGCAAAATAATGTACCATTAAATACTCTTTTGACATCATTGATGATTTTGAATTTTGGAATTTAGATTTTAGATTGACGGTATCGCTGCGCTCTATCCATTCCCATAAAAGACAGAATACCTCAGATCCAAAATCCGCATTCCAAAATCTAAAATCGACCGTAATCCTCAATCTCTTCTCTTCACAATATTCTCTATCGCATTGATCCACTGGGGCGGGTAGGGTACTTTGAAGGCGGCCGTGTCTTTTTGACCCTGGGAATTGATAAAGTCGATTTTAACCAGCGACATGTGCAGATCGATGCCCTTGTGGCTGCGATCGTGGTACACCCGGGCGATGCGGCCGGCGGGTATTTCCAATTCTACCTTTTTTACCCGGCTGCGGTAAAACAGGCTGTCCGGCAACAGCAGCAGGAACCCGGAACTGCGGCGGGGTTTGCCGGGCTCGGTGGCCGCGCCGAAGAAATTGACCCCGAAGCTCATGGCCCGCAGATTTTTGTTGCCGAAGCGCTCATCGATCCACTTGCGGTCGCGCCAGCGAATGATGGCGATGTAAGCCAGGATTCCGAAAAATACCAGGGCAATGACGATCCACTGCTGGTGTTTAATAATCTCAAGCATACGCAAACTTTGTGATTTTATTTAAATCCGGCTAAATAGGCGATCAGCTTTTTTTTGGCCAGATTGTGGCGGTAACCGCCCGTGCTGCCCATGGCAGCCAGGATGGAATCTGCGATTTGCGCGTCGGTCTTTTTGCCCTGGCGCATGGATCGGATGCGGTCGGCATTCAGTTCGATCAGCTGTAAAAATCCTTCCTGGTCCCGAAAGAAAAACACGAAAAAACCCAGGATGAACACCAGGAACGAGGAGATGACGGCCACATAAAGATCGTGGGCCGGATTCGGCAGGATCGGGCGCAGCAGGCTGTCCGGGTTGCCCGTGTTCAGCAGCGAATACATCGCCACCAGGCCGATCAGCAGCATGAGGCCGTAAATTATGTACATGACAGGTTTGGGCAATAGATTTACCTAATAATAATTTGGACTCAGATCTTTTGTTTGGATAATTGAAAATGGGGAAACGCCAAGACAGCGATTCCCCACGGTTATCGTTAATCAAATGCGCGTTAAACCGGACGCATCTCGCCTTCTTCCATGGCCGCCCATTGTGCTTCGGCTTCCTCCCAGGCTTCGTCGGAAGCATCCCGTTCCCAGGCTTCCAGGCCGCGCTCGGCCCGGGTGGCGCCCGGCAGCAGGTTGTCGAGGATAATACCGACGATCGCGGTTACCGCCATTCCGGTGCTCAGGATCGCCTGAAAAATATTGCCGATAACATTGATCACGCTGCCCTGGGTTCCCCAGGCGATGGCGCCGCTGACGATTTGGCCGGTGCCGACGTCGTAGTGGGGGGTAAACCAGAACGGCACACTGAGACCCGCAAAAAACGACAGGCCGATGATAAACAGGTTGCGCGAGTTGTTCAGGTTGACGATCTGCAGGTTGGAAAGACCAACCGAGGCGATCATGCCAAACAGACCGACGAACATGGCGCCGACGACCGGCATCGGCAGCGTCGCCAGGATGGCGCCGAATTTACCGATCACCGGGATAACCAGCATGACCGCCGCGCCGCAGCGGACCACCCGGCGGCTGGCGACCTTGGTCAGTCCGATGGAGCCGATATTTTCCGAGTAGGTGGTGGTTCCGTTGCCGGTCTGCAGGATACCGGCAATCAGACAGCCCAGACCCTCGGCGCCGAGACCCTTGGAAATCATTCCACCCGTCGGAACCGGCGCTTCGGAAATGCGCGCGCAGGCCATGTAGTCGCCGATGGATTCGATCATGGAGGCCAGGTACCCGGCCAGCATGTCGAACACGCCGGCCCACAAGACGGAGCTGCCCAGATCCGGAAAACCCCACTTGAATGGCACCATGGGTTTGAAGCTGACCCACGCGGCGGCGCCGACCAGGTCGAGTTTGCCGGCCAGGTTGGCGGCATTGCCGTCCGGAATCAGGCCCGTGACCGTACCGATCAGCGATGCTAGCCAGCCGGTGGCAATGGCCAGCAGGACCGGAAAAAGCATGAATACCTTCGATTTCTGGGAAAACACCTGGGAGTACAGGATCAACGCGATCAGCGTGATCAGCGAGATGATCCAGTTGGTGGCCATCCAGGGGGCGCCGATGCCGAAGAGAGCCAGTCCGATCATGGCAATGGTGGGGCCGATGACGATCGGGCTGATGATCTTGCGCACCTGGCCCATAATGCCGGTGTAGCCCAATACGATTTCAACCACCGAGGCGATCATGATGGCGCCGGCTATATTCTGGATCTGAAGCTGCCACAGGGGCGTATCCCCGCTGGCACCCTGGGCCGCTACCATGCCGATTATGGCGAACGTCGGCCCAAGGAAAGAAAAGGTCCCACCCTGGATCACCGGCAGTTTGTTGCCTAAAGGCGACTGCTGGATCAGGGTGCAGAGCCCGGAGGTAAAAAATATGGTCGATATTAGCAATGCCAGTGCTTCCTGGGGCATCCCGATGGCACCGCCGACGATAAAGGGAATAAGTACTGTGGCACCGAACATGGTCAGATACTGTTGAATTCCAAGCAGCACGGCCACGCCCCACTTGGGTTTACTTCCAATTGGATACACTATCCAATGATCTTTTTTTTCTTCTTCACTCATTATCTGCTCTCCTTAATTGTTTTATTGGTCGCGGTTAGCGGGTTGTCCGGATTTAGAAACCATCACCTCCTTTCGAGATTGTTTTTATAAAAATTCGACGATTTGAATTTACCTGCCCTGCGGAATAAATGGACTTACCCAAACCGCAACGATTCAAGTTATATGAGATTTCGGCCGGTGTCGCGTTCATTGCACCGGCACGAGACGCTCAATCCGACAAAGCCGGCGGGTATAAGCTAAATTGACGACGGGTGGGTCAAATCGGTATACATGTCGGGACGCAAATCCCTGAAAAATTGCCAGCCGTCACGAACTTCCCGGATTTCTTCTAAATTCAGGTCGGCAATAACGACTTCATCCTGCTCTTCGCCGCCTTGGACCAGAATTTCCCCCCGGGGATCGACGAAATAGCTGGAACCGTAAAACCGGCCGAACTCCCAGGGTTTTTCCAGCCCCACTCGATTGTTGGCACCGATAAACACACCGTTGGCCACGGCCTGGGCCGGCTGTTCGAGTTGCCATAAATATTGGGATTTGCCGGCGGTGGTAGCCGATGGATTGAATAAAATCTCGGCCCCCTTCAATGCCAGCAGCCGGGCACATTCCGGAAAATGGCGATCGTAGCAAATGTAAATGCCTATTTTGGCATAGGCGGTTTCAAAAATCGGAAATCCCAGATCACCCGGTTTGAAATAGAATTTTTCCCAGAAGCCGGGCCAGGTATGCGGAATATGAATTTTTCTGAATTTTCCGATATAGGTGCCGTCGGCATCCACCACAGCAGCCGTGTTGTAGTAGACACCCTCGATTTCCATTTCATAAACCGGAATCACCATGACCATCTGATATTTTTTGGCATATTCGGCCAGGCGTTCGATGGTTGGGCCTGGAACTTTTTCGGCAGTTGCATACCACCTGATGTCCTGTTCGGCGCAGAAATAAGGTCCGTGAAAAATCTCCTGAAGGCAGAGGATCTGAATCCCCTTTTGGCCGGCTTCTTCGATAAGCGGAAGGTGCTTTTGGATCATGGCCTCTTTTATTTCGGCGGGCGTACCATCGTGTTTGGCATTGGAGGCCTGGATGTGGGCGCATTTTATGATTCTGGACATAAATCCTCCCTGAAATACGTTTCCGTTTGAATGACATTAAAGAGCAAATCAGACTACTTATATGGGCAACAGAAAAGGCCGTCAAGTATTTTATGAAATCATCTAAATTTGTGAATCCTTATTATTTTCTTGACGGTTAATAATTGACAATTTTTAGCGAAACGCCTAAACTCAGCACCTGTTTCAAATTTTGGATATCGTTGAGTGGTTGCCGGCGGTTGCCGGTATGACGGATTTTGGAAGCGTGCCGGTTTAAGCCTCAACCAATCAACCTGTCCGCTGTTTAATTGAACGCAGAAGGAGGAAGTAATTGTGAGCCACGCTGAAAAATTTAAGCGAATGAGCCGGGGGCTTGACCTGGCCCAGGCGATCGCCGAAGCCGATCGCTGCCTGCTTTGCCATGACGCGCCGTGTTCAGAGGCATGCCCGGCCGAGACCCGGCCGGCTGAATTCATCCGCAAGTTGCGGTTTAAAAACGTGACCGGCGCCATTCGCACAATCAAGGAAAACAACATCCTGGGAGGTGCCTGCGGTGTTCTGTGCCCGACATCCCGCTTGTGCGAGGAAAAGTGCAGTGCCACGTTTAAATCTCAAAATCGTCCTGAAGGTGCTGATCAACCCATTCGTATCGGCGCCATCCAGCGGTTTTTAGTCGAACATTACTGGGAAAGGCAATTTCCTATTTTTGACAAACCCTCCGCACGCCGGGAAAAAGTGGCCGTGGTGGGATCGGGACCCGCCGGTTTGAGTTGTGCCGCAGAATTGGCCAAAGAAGGATATCAGGTGACGGTTTTGGAGGCCAAACCCGAACCCGGCGGCGTGTTGCGTTACGGCGTTGTGTCATATAGATTCGACATGAACTTTCTCGAACACGAAATGGATGACATCAAGTCCCTGGGGGTTCAATTTCAATGCAACGCCGGCATTAGGGGCAGCGAGGATGCCGAAAAATTATTGCAAACCGGTTATGATGCCGTCTTCCTGGCGCCCGGACTCTGGGCGGCCGCCAGTATCAAGGCGGTCGACAGGGACATCGATGGACTTTTTTCATCGGTGGATTACCTGTGTGCCTTAAGGGATGGCCGTTTTGATGAAGTGGAAAAGAAAATCCAAGGCAAAACCGTTGCGGTTATCGGCGGCGGATCGGTGGCCATGGATTGTATTGAATCGGCTGTCAGGCTGGGGGCCGAAGATGTCTATCTGATCTACCGGCGTTCTTTCTCCCAGATGCCGGCGGAAGCCGATGAGCGAATCGAGGCGCTTGAATGCGGGGTACACTTCCTGCTGCTCAATCAACCGTTGGATTACCTGACCGACGACCAAAACCGCCTGACGGGATTGAAGCTGATTCGCACCCGTCTGGGCGAGTCCGACGAGTCGGGTCGCAGACGCCCTGAAAATGTCGCCGGCTCCGAATGGATCATGCAAGTCGATGTGGTGATCGAGGCCATCGGCAACATTGCTCCTGAAGAATCACCGCAATGGTATCCCAACGTCGCTATCAATGATAAAAAACTGATTGAAGTGGATCCGGACACGGGCAAAACCTCGGTTGACGGTATTTTTGCCGGCGGGGATGTCGTACGCGGTCCGGCCCTGGTGGTGCAGGCGGTGCAGGACGGCAAAGTGGCGGCGAAGGCCATAAAAAATTATCTCAGCAAATAGTCATTAAATTGGGTTTTCATTTTCTGAACATTTGCAGCGTGCATAATAACAATAAATCCGAATATCGAATAACGAAATTCGAAACAAATTCGAAATTCAAAAAATTAAATGACCCAAACAAGATGGCAGCGCGATGGTTGTCGATTTTAGAAGATGTTTTGGACATTGGAAAATTCGTATTTGAAATTTGTTTCGGATTTCGTATTTCAAAATTCCGGTTCGCCCGGATTAGGAGGATCAAACGTGACAAACAGCGTTGACTTATCCGTAGATTTTTGTGGTGTGAAATTCAAAAATCCCTTTCTGCTTTCATCTTCGCCGGTCTCCAACAGTGCCGAGATGGTGGCCCGATCCTTTGAGGCCGGCTGGAGCGGTGTGGTGTTTAAGACCTTGAATTCCGATCGGCTGCCGATCGTGCATCCCTCTCCCAGGATGGCCTGTATCGACTATGGTGCCAAAAAGGGCGTTGCCGTTCAAAATGTCGAAATGATTTCCGACCGGCCCCTCAAGGATAACCTGGCTGATTTTCTCTATCTGAAAAAAAATTATCCGGACCACCCGGTCATTGCCAGCATCATGGGGTTTTTTACCGATGAATGGGCTTACCTGGCCAAGGCGGCCGAGGATAATGGGGCCGACATGCTGGAGCTTAATTTTTCCTGCCCTCATATGTGCATCGAAGGCGCCGGCCACAAGGTGGGACAGGCCTTTAGACTGCTGGAAGGATTCACCGAAGCCGTTAAAAAAGTGGTTTCCATTCCGGTGATCGCCAAAATGACTCCCAACATTACGGATATGAACGAACCGGCCATGTATGCTAAAAACGGCGGTGCCGACGCTATATCGGCCATCAATACCGTCCGGGGAATTTCAAGCATCGGCCTGGATGACTATGTCCCGACGCCCAATGTTTTCGGCAAGGGAGCCATCAGCGGCACATCGGGGCCGGCCGTTAAACCCATCGGGCTGAATTTCATTGCATCCATGGCCAAAAATGAGCAATTGGGATTGCCCTTGTCCGGTATCGGGGGCATCGAAACCTGGATCGATGCGCTGGAATTTATGCTGGTCGGCGCCTCAACCCTGCAGGTCACCACCGGTATCATGCATTACGGGTATCGCATCGTGGAGGATATGATCGAAGGCCTCAGTGATTTCATGACCGAACGAGGCGTTGACCGGATCTCCGACCTGGTGGGCAAAGCACTGCCCAATCTGTATGAAACCGAAGCATTTGAAGTCGAGCGGCAGGGCATTACCCAGTACGATCTGGATCGTTGCATCGGCTGCGGCCAGTGTTATATCGTGTGCCAGGATGCCGCGGGCCAGGCGATTGAATGGGACGGCCGGTCGCGCCGGCCGAACCTGATCGAGGATAAATGTTTAAGCTGCATGCTGTGCAAATTTGTGTGTCCGGTTCCGGACCTGATTACGTTTAAAGAGATGCCCGGGGATTGGAATCGGCAGGAGGCTGCGGTTATGGATCGCAGCCTGGAAAAAGATGTAAAAATTGAGCCATTTACAAAGGAGGGTCCCAATGAGTGTGTTATTTAAAGGCGGCACGGTCGTTAACGCGACCGGCCGTTATCTGGCCGATGTGTTTGCCGACAGTGATCAAATCAAAGCCATCGGAACCGATCTGGATAATCCGGCAGATGAAATTGTCGATGCCAAGGGCAAATATATTTTGCCCGGCGCGATCGATCCCCATACCCATATATCCATGCCGTTTATGGGGACCCATGCCCAGGATGACTACGAATCCGGTACGATTGCAGCGGCCTGCGGCGGCGTCACCTGCGTGGTGGATTTTGATCTGCAGCAAAAGGGCGAATCCCTGCTGGAGGCCCTGGAGCGCAAAAAAGCCCTGGCAGACGGCAAAGTCTGTGTCGACTACTCCCTGCATCCGGCGGTCATGGATCCCAGACCGGATGTCATCGCCGAGGTCAAAAAGGCCTGCCAGGAATACGGCACGCCGAGCTTTAAGATATTCATGGTTTATGACTTCCGGGTGGATGATGCGACCATGATTCAGCTGTTGGAGGAAACAAAAAAATACGGGGGCCTGGTTCAGGTTCATGCCGAAAACGTCTATATCATTCAGCACCTCAACGAGGTCCTGGAAAAAGAAGGCAAGCTGGCACCCTATTACCATGCGGTCAGCCGCCCCAATATTGCCGAGGAAGAAGCCGTCTACCGGGCATCCAAGATGGTTGAATTGACGGGCTCACGCATCTATATTGTGCACCTGTCTTCCAAGGAAGGGCTCTGGAAAGTCAGAGAGGCCCGCAATCGCGGCGTGGATGTTTATGCCGAAACCTGCCCCCAATACCTGCTGCTGGATGATGAACGCTATAAAGAGCCGGATTGGAACGGTGCCAAATATGTCATGTCGCCCCCGCTGCGCACCAAGGAAAGCAATGATGCCCTCTGGGAAGGGTTGCGGGGCGGGGATGTACAGGTAGTGGCCACGGATCACTGCCCGTTTGATTTTGACGGCAAAAAGGACATGAACGGCAAGGATGACTACAAAAAAATCCCCAACGGCGCGCCCGGGATCGAAACCCTGCTGATGTTGTTGCATTCGGAAGGTGTGGTTAAAGGCCGCATATCCCTGGAACGCATGGTGGATGTCCTGTCTTCGGGCACCGCGCGGATGTTCGGTTTAAAAGACAAAGGCGAGATTGCCGTGGGCAAGGATGCGGATGTCCTGGTTTTTGATCCGGACCAGAAGTTTACCATCACCCAGTCCAAGCTGCACATGAATATTGACTACACCCCCTTCGAAGGTATGGAGGTCACCGGTATGCCCACAGCCGTTTACTCGCGCGGTAAAAAAGTGGCCCAGTGGAACGGCGACCAGATGGAATTCGTGGGCGAAGTCGGCAGGGGACGGTTTGTCAAGCGGGAGCCGTTTGAAGGGTTTTGAGATAGGAGACAGAGGACAGATGACAGAGGTCAGATGACAGAATTTTGGATGCGGCCTTCGACAAGCTCAGGCGAGACAAAGTCGGAAAGTGGGCAGATGACAGAGGTCAGAGGTCAGAAGACGGATGTCAAAAGTCAGAGTTCAGAGAACAGAAGACTCATGTCAGAGGGAAAAAGACGGATTTTGCTGACTCGCCGTGATTATGCTTCACGGGTGTCCGTTTTTATAACAGCAAGAAATCTATAAGAAAATTTAACTAAGAAAAAAGGTGTTGGATGTTTTTGTCCCGCACCTTTTTCATTCTCAATGGCGGCTACCAGGTGATGCGTTTAGAACTGAAAAACAATTACTCAACACTTACTGTCATCTGCTCTCAATTCTTTTACCTTGACAAAAAACAGTTAGCTAACTATAGTTAGCTAATCAAAAGATTAAACTACCGCTTAAAGGATCTGAAATGGACACCCTGCAGGTAAATATTCATGAAGCCAAAACCCAGCTGTCAAAATTAATTCAGGCGGCGCTCAATGGCAAGCAGGTGATCATCGCTAAAGGCAATAAGCCGGTAGTGCGTTTGGAGGTTCTGCCTCAAGCCCAAGTCCACAGGAAAATTGGCAATGCGAAAGGCTTGATTCTTTCAATGGACGATGATTTTGATGAGCCTCTCAACGACTTCAGGGAATATATGGAATGAAGGTGCTGCTGGATACCCATGCTTTGCTATGGCTGATCTCAGACGACGATCGGCTTAGCGAAAATGCGAAGCTAATATTTTTAAATCATGGCAACAGGTTGTTTTTCAGTGTTGCCAGCTTGTGGGAGATTTGCATAAAAAAAAGCCTCGAGAAGATAGCTCTGAAAAACGGTTGGCTCCGGACGATTCAAGCAGAAATGGAGGCCAACACGATTCAGTGGCTTCCAATTGAAACGGCCCATTGTGCTGAACTCGCCGAATTACCGTTTCATCACCGCGACCCATTTGACCGTATGTTAGTCGCCCAGGCCATCGTTGAAGACATGCAATTGTTAAGTCGGGATAGCCGTCTGTCGGATTATGCTATTGAACGAGTCTGGTAAGGGCACTAAAGTAGGGCGGCCTGCCGCGGCCGCCTTTCCCTCGCATTTACTAGTAATTATCCTCTCAGAGACTTAAAAGGCTGAAACGCGATATTATTCCGTCCTCTGTCTTCTGGTTTCTGTCCTCTGTCCTCTGCCATCTGTCCTCTGTCATCTGCCATCTGTCCTCTGCCCTCCGTCCTCTGCCCTCTATTCTTTACCCAATAACAAATAACTAATAACCAATAACGCCGGCTACTTTTCGTTCGCCGACTGCAGCAAGGCATGCAGCAGTACATTGGCGCCGGCCTCGCAGTCTTCCCACCTCGTTTTTTCGATCTCGACATGGCTGCGGCCGCCGATGCTGGGTACAAACACCATGGCCGTGGGGCATACCTGGTTCATATAGCTCGCATCATGCCCGGCGCCGCTGACCATGTGCAAATTGGAATATCCCAATTGTTCGGCGGAATCCAGCACCAGTTGAACTCTTTTCTCGTTAAACGGCGAGTGCTCCACACGCCAGGTTTCTTCGATTTTTATCGGGCATCCCCGGCGTGTGGCAATGTCTTCAAAATCTTGGCGAACCAGATCCCAGGCTTTGATGGCATGCTCATCGTCCCAGGAGCGGATATCAACTGTAAAGTGAACCTTGTCGGGAATGATGTTTCTGGAATTCGGATAGTTTTGGATCTCACCGACCGTGGCGACCATATTGCCGCCCATTCGGGCGGGCAGTTCATTGACCTTCAAAATCATTTCCGCCGCCGCGCACAGTGCATCATGCCGGCCTTCCATCGGAGTGGGGCCGACCTGGTTGGCTTCGCCTTCCAGGTAGATGTCGTACCAATGCAGGCATAAAATTCCTTTGGGAGCGCCGATGAGCTTGCCCTCCATTTCCAAAATCGGTCCCTGTTCGATATGGTATTCATAGTAGCAATGTACCGGCCATTTTCGGCAGGGAGCGTCTCCTTTATAGCCGATGCGGATCAACTCATCTTCGAAACGCTTGCCGCTGAGATCGGTGCGGTCATACACCCAGTCTCTTTCGAGCGCTTCGGCCCAAACGCCGGAAGCCACCATGGCAGGTGCAAAACGCGAGCCTTCCTCGTTGGTCCAATCCACGATGATGATTGGCCGTTCGGTTTCGACATCGTTCTCATGCAGGGTTCTCAAAACTTCCAGCGGGCCCATAACGCCTAAAATCCCGTCAAACCGCCCCCCTTTGGGCTGGGAATCGATGTGAGAGCCGCTCATTACCGGCGGCAGATCGTTGTTTTTTCCCGGGCGTTTGCCGAAGATATTACCCATTTCGTCAATGGTGATCTCAAGATTCAGCTCCTCAAGCCAACTGACGAAAAGATCCCGGGCCTGCTTATCTTCATCCGTCAGGGTCAGCCGCTGTACACCGCCGCCCGGTGTTCCGCCGATTTTCGCCATCTCTTCCAGCGTGCCCTGCAACCGCCTGCCGGATACTCTTAGATCTTTTAAATCCATTGTATTTCCTCCAATTAATCGATGTTACAATTTAACCCAACCCGGATAAACCGGAAATATCAGCCACCAAGGCACCAAGACACAAAGAAAAAAAGATTTTTATAAAAAGCGTCTTGCCCTGGCGTGTTCGCTGCGCTTGTCAACCAAAATATTCGTATTAGAACCACCCCACCCAGCAGAAGGGCCACCCCCAGCATGCGCAGGCCGTTGATCGGCTGTACCTGATATCCCAGCCAGCCGAAATGGTCAAGAAAAAGCGAAGCAAACATCTAACCGGCGATAATCAGCGACATCATCGATGCCGCTCCCAGGCGCGGCGCCAGGATCACAGTGGATATTGGTGTAAAATATGACCATAGGTAAGAAATTGCCGACTGTCAATCGCTGGAAATTTTTCGGATTTTAGAATTTAGATTTTCGATTGGCGGATTCGCTGCGCTCTGTCCATTAATAAAATAGATAGAATACCTTAAATCCAAAATCCAAAATCCGCATTCCAAAATCTAAAATTTAACCTGCGGTTTCATTCAGTCTAGACAACACTTCTCGATATTAAAAATGCTTTTTGTTGGAAGCGGAGAGATTATATTCTCCCAATCATCATCACCGGTCTGAGCCCGCCGTGGGAAATTTGGTGTTTGGTTAGATTGAAGTGAATTTTTCGAGCAAGTTTTTTGTTAGGGGAAATTAAAATGAGATCCCAGCCCCTGTATTCCTGTTTTAAACGGGTATAAATTTTTTTAAAAAGATGGTCACTCTGGGGACGGGTTTCCAGACGTCGCCCATAGGGAGGATTAATAACGACCATCCCGACTTGGTCGGTGAGGTCTTTGGGAGAAAAATCAAAAAAATTTCGTTGCGATACTTTAATGGCTTCAGATAGGCGGGTTTGTGCCAGGCACTTTTCCAGGCGTCGGCAGGCCGCCGGTTCTTTGTCGGAAGCAAATATTGTCGGCACCTGTTTACGATTTGATTTTGATGCAACCTGATTTCTCAGATACTCCCATTGGCCCCGGCGAAATGAAGGCCATTGCATAAAGGCAAATTGTCTGAACCATCCGGCTGGGATATCGCCGGCCAGCATGGCGGCTTCCAACGAGAAGGTCCCCGTGCCGCACATGGGGTCGATCAATGGCTGGTGGCCGCGGTATCCGGCCAGCAATAAGGCGGCTGCGGCTGTGGTTTCCCGCAGAGGCGCCCGGCCGGGATGTTTTTTGAGACCGCGCTTGTGCAGATGATTGCCGCTGCTGTCGATTGAGACGGTAAACCGATCATCCACCCCGCGAATATATATCGATTGTTCGGCAGGGCGTACGTTGCTTCCTTGAGAGGATGCATTTTGCTGGAGCCTGATGCTGTTTAAAAATCGTTCGCCAATCGCATTGCTGTGGTACAGGCGGCAGTGATGGGTTTTCACATTGAATAAGGGCTGCGAATCGGACGGCAAAAAGAGTTCCCAAGCGATTGAAGTTACCCGTTTCTCCATCTGTCTGAAACTGGTTGCCTTAAACTGATCGATACGCATCAAAATGCGATTGGCGGTTCTCAGGTGCAAATTAGCCCGATAACAATCTACCAGTCGCACTTTAAACTCGACTCCACCGGGGATTATGCGGGCATCTTCCATTGGCAGTCCTAGGCCTTGCATTTCCCTGAAGCACAGGGATTCAAAGCCGGGCGCGGTGGCAGCGAAATAAGATCGGCGGCGGCCGATCACATGGCGTTTGATGCGTTTGGATAATGATGATTCAGTGGGCATGCTCGGGGTTCCCAATCCGGATACCTTTTTCTGGTCCCTTCTATGGTAATGTGGCTCTGATATTATGCATCCATGCGGTCTTTGCTTGTTATACCGGCAGATTGACGGAATTGATCATAAATGTCAATATGGGGAGCAAGTCCTTTTCACTTGGGCTTTCTAATCGACTTTCCATCATATTTACGTGTCTGTTGGCGTCAATTAAGTTTACAGTATCACATTTCGCTGTAAACAACTGCTACAGTATTCGTAATTTTATTCTATTCAAATCTGACTTGCATGAAAACATCACAAATCAAGTACTTAAAATTATAATATTTTTTAAAATTAATCAAAACTGAATTATGTTTGTCAGCTTGGCATGAATATTGATTCAGAAAAGTTGTAAATAGACGAGATGCTAGTTATTTTGCCTTCAGAAATATTTTAGCTGCATCCCCGGAAAGGAAAAGCTAAAAGTTTTCGAATACGCTCCCGGAAAGAGTCGTCGTTGAAAGTTTCTGAAGTGAGACTCTGAATCTTGCCACCGAAGATTCAAAGATCGATGATAGGGGGTGGTGGCCCCATTGCAGATATCTCGCAGCCGTAGGTCTAACGGGTCGACCACGTTAATTTTCAGGGAATAAGTGAGGATTGTTTTTGAAAATAAGGGCCATTGCAGCTTCGATTTTAAAGATCTCGAAAATGGATAAACCAGCGATATGAATCCAACACCTGTTGAGATGGTTGGATAGTCTCGCTTTAAATATTCCTTTACCTCTCAAACCTCATCTCCATCCGGCAGCTCCATCTCACGAGACACGGCCAACAGGTAAATCATAACTGCCAGCAACCCTGATAATACAGCTAAGCCGATGACGAGCAAAAGGATTGTGTTCATGGTTAACTCCTTTTTTTGATTGACCTATTATTGTCATTTAAAGCTGCCTTTTACGAATAATACAGCAAAAAAAGTGCCAGAACGTACTTGATTGCTAGATTTATTATAATAACATATCGTTAGCCTGTCTTTCGGCACAGAATGATGGGTTGCGGCTGAGAAACTCTTTGACTTGTGTCGGGATACTGATTTTCATAACTTAAGGAAAATACTGAGTTTGTAGATCTTGCTCGGTGTCAAGCACGTTGCGGCTGTTATGTATATCTGGTTTACGATATTGACTAAATCGTGATTTCTTCCATCTGCCGGCAACTTGATTCGAAATTAATATGCTTAATATTAACTAGTTAGAGAAGAGTATGTTTTTGTCCGCACTTTTTCAAACTTGGCATATTTAGTGCTCATGATGTTAGTAGAGATCCATCGATATATGACTACCCTCAACGGAGGGAGGTAGTAGCCATGAATAAATACAAAATTATAATTACGCCGGTTTTAGAAAATGAACCTTTGTCGACCGTCGTCCTTGATGTTTCCGCCAGTGGTGTCGCCGTTAATTACCCCAAGGATGCCGGCATTAAAGTGAATTCACTCGATGTAGAGTCGCATTCAGAATTGTGTGTGAAAATGCCTCATGATGATAAAGAGTTCCACATTTGGTATGATGATCGCCCTGCGAAAACGAGAATAAAGCCAGGGCAGTTTGAATAGAAGCACTTTTTTTAGCGATACGGTTTCAGATATTAATCAGTGAACCATCAACTATTTACAGTGCAATTTAGTGCAAAATTTTCTATTTTCTAATACCTGTTGTCATATTTCCCATTAACCGGCCGCGACCAGCGGCCCAATCGATCGACTTCACAACACTCCCACCTAATTCGGCAACCACACCTGTCCGAAATTGACCCGATTGAATTGATCGAACTTGCTAAAGACTTAAAACCGAATGTAAATGTCCGGTGCCCGGTATTTCCCTAAACAGAGTAAAGAAATTGTGCCAAGCGACCGATAGTGATTGGTATCTGCAATTTTTATAGCGATATAGAAATCCGAAAGACTACGGGGAACTTTATGGAAAGCATTCATACATTTGATGTCCAAACCAAGATTGCCGATACTGTGCGGGAGGTATTCGATTTGATGCTTTCCATGGATTTGGAATTCCATCCGCAGGTTGCGCAAAACTATATGTTCGGCGACCGCGTGCTCGGAACGATAAACCTGGTGGGAAACGTTATGGGAATTGTCACCATCCAGGTTGGTGAGAAATTTTCCCGTGCAATGACCGGCAGGATGCTTGATATTGATCCGGATGATATCCAGAGTATGGATGAAATCAAAGATGTTATCGGTGAGCTGCTTAATATGATCGGCGGCAACCTGAAATCAAGTCTCTGTGATGCGGGGTTGAATTGCATTTTATCAATACCCGCATTGACCACCGGTAAAGACTACATTTTTGAAACCAAGGCCTTATCACGCAACGAATATTTCACCTTCTATTGCCGGAAAGAAATAATTCTTGTGCATGTCGGTTTGAAAAACCAGGATGTCGAGGCGGCTCGGGAAATGCCGGTCCCGGAAAACCTTGACTTCAATGACAAGGTTGATATCGATGGCTTTCAGATTGATAGTCCAATTACAGGTGCATTATCCAATATCTTTGACACGATGCTCGACATCGAGATCGAGCGCTGCGAAGCCCAAATGGATAGCCGGCCGAACCAAAGCTGGCTCGTCGGTTCAATCAGCCTGTCGGGGGTTGTCCTGGGGCGGATAAACTTCCACATTTCCGAAACATTCTCCCGCATTATCACTGCTGCCATGCTGGATATAGAATCCGAGGATATCGAGGACCTCGCGGAGGTCAAAGATTGCGTGGGTGAGGTATGCAATATGATCAGCGGCAATCTCAAATCCGCTCTCAACGATGCCGGGATGCCCTGTTTGCTGTCACCGCCATCGTTTACCAGCGGCTGCGATTTTGAAATGGATCTATTGAACCTGCAACGGGTTGAAAGATTCGGGTTCTACCACCAGGACCACGACATCCTCGTTGAAGTCGGTTTGAAGCCGTCATACGAGTAATTCGTCATTCCCTGCCCCGGCGCCGCAGCTTCGCCCAGTCCATTTTTCCTCCTTTATCGAAACCATATAAGCAATTTGGAACTTCGATTGACATTGCAAATAGATTGCTGTATCAACTTCAGAATTGATATCGATTTTATGGGAGGGAATGAAAAATGGCAGGAGTAAATAAGGTAATATTGATTGGTCGGTTAGGGAGTGACCCGGAGGTCCGCTACACACCCAGCGGTGATGCAGTCGCCAATTTCAGCATAGCGACTTCGGAAGAATGGAAGGACAAGAACTCGGGTGAAAAAAGAGAACGCACTGAATGGCATCGAATTGTCGCCTGGCGCAGGCTCGGTGAAATATGCGGGGAATATCTGTCCAAGGGCCGGCAGGTTTATGTTGAGGGGCGCATCCAAACCAATGCCTGGGAGGATAAAGAGGGCATTAAAAGATATACCACCGAAATATTAGCCAATACGGTGCAGTTTCTCGGCGGGCGGGATTCTGCCGGCGCGGGGCGGCAGGAAAGCCCCCCGATCCCGGAATACCCCGGAACCCCCGTCAGCGGGCCGTCCGACGACGATATTCCCTTCTGACCCGGAAATTGCATAGTTTTCAAGGGCTGATAATAAAAATGAGCCGCAACATTATTACAAAGCCTCCAGCCGGAAAAATGGCCTGGAGGTTTTGCTTTTTGGAGGTCGGTTTTGGCTGGAAAATTTGTTGACGGCAGGTATCCGTAAAAAAAGGGCAGAATGGTTCGTATCCATTTACTGCCCTTCGACCGCTTGGTGATAAATCCTTGCTGGTCTTATAATCCCCTGATCCCCGGAGGTTACTCAGACTTTTTTTCCTCTTCTATTTTTTCAGGTTCTTTTTTTTCCTCTTCATCGGATGCGCCTTTGAAGTTGCGGATGGCTTTTCCCATGCCGGCGCCGATTTCCGGCAGTTTGCCGGCACCAAAGATAATGAGGATGATGACTAAAATTATTATTAGCTCCGGCATACCAATTCCAAACATAGTTCCTCCTATTTTTCAGGCCTGGTTTGTTTGAGCTCGTCTAAAAGCCGGACGAACTCCTTTGATTTTAAGTACTGATCCACACTGCTTTGATAATCTATCCACTTTCCCCAGGCATCAATCCAGGCCTCATTGTGCCAGTAGCAATCCTGGTCTCCGGCGCCTTTAAGCCGTTCGATATAGTCTAAATATTCGTCCGAACACTCTTCACAAAAATTGTAGGGTACATTCAGCTTGCGATGGTATTCCGTTCTGCCGCCCGACTCGCCGTCGATCTGGGTGCCGCATTTTTCGCATTTAAAGGCGCAATGCGTGCATTGAAAGACTTTGCGGACCGCCATAACCTTGCGTTTTTTGATCAGTGCCGCCTCTTTTTCCACCGCAAGGCCCTTTTTATCTTTGAATGATATTATATTGGCCACAGGAATACTCTTTGATTTTTTAAATAATTTGCCACCCTGAATTCCCTGTTTCTCAGGGCGGAATTTTCGGACGACCTGAATATAGCATCAGCCTGATTTCGTGTCAATCATTTCGATTTATCTAAATCTTGCCAATCATCAGGGTTCATGTTAACCTAACGATTTTGTTGCGATATAATTGAGTACTAAGGGTTGCGGGGATTTGACAGATGCTTTTGGCTATTTTGACCGCTTTATCCTGTATTCCGAGCAGATTAAGACCTTCATCGATTCCGGTAAAATATTAGCATGGGGAATCGTGCCGACTTTAGACCCGGGCGAAATTGAGCGGGCAACCGTCGAAGCGATCTGGGATCAGTGGATGTCCCAGGTCAATCAGATAGCAGCGCTCGGGATCGATGTGCCCAAATTGGTATCCCAATTCCTGATTACGCCAAGCTGCGGCATGGGGTCTTTGGGGCTTGATTCTGCTGAAAAGGTGATCAACTTAACCAAGGCGGTTTCCCGGAAGGCCAGAAGCTTATATCCCTGAATGTTCGAAATAGCTGCATTGGATCATAGATCGTCGGCGGGGACATGGCGCAAAGCCGTTTAGCTGCCGGCTTGAAGCTGGGAGGCTTGAATGCTATAAGGCTATTTTCGCATCCAGAAGCTTTCCAGCTTCCAGCTTCCCGGCATCCTGGCTGTATCGCAGGTTCACGGTATTGATTCCGGTAGACATACACTCAATTCTGGTTAGAGATAAATGAATAACTAAATGAGAAAAATGAGGTAATCGATGGGTGATGACAACAGTGCTAAGCAGTTCGCGGGTGCCACCCGCTACGTGTTGGATCAGGAATTGGCTAAAATTGTTAACATTTCAATGGCACTGGAGATGCCGCTGCTGCTCAAAGGTGAACCGGGAACCGGTAAAACCATGCTGGCCCATGCCATTGCGGAAAATTTAAAAATGCCATTGATCGTGCTCAACGTAAAATCCAGTATGAAGCTGATCGAGGCTTTGTACCAGTATGACACCCTGACCCGTCTGAACGACAGCCGTTTTGGGGATTCCAGCCGCGATGTCAGCAATATCGAAGACTATATCAAAATGGGCAAAATCGGACAGGCTTTTACCGCCGATGAACGGACCGTGCTGCTGATCGACGAAATCGACAAGGCTGACACGGATTTTCAGGATGACATGCTCGATGTGCTGGATCAGATGGAATTTGATATCATTGAGATCGACAAGACCATCGCGGCCAAAACGCGACCGGTGATCATCATCACCTCGAATGCCAAAAAAGATTTGTCCGATCCATTCTTAGGACGCTGTAATTTCCATCACATTGCCTTTCCCGATGCGGAGATGATGCGTAAAATTATCGGGGTACACTTTCCGGATTTGGATTCCGAACTCATGGAAAAGGCCATATCCGCCTTTTACCAGATGCGCAACCTGGATGCTATCGAGAAAAATCCGGCCACCCGTGAATTAATCAACTGGATTCGGGCCCTGAAAGCCGACCCCGATTTCAAACCCAAACAGCTGGCCAAAGGCGACCTGCCGTATATGGGGGTGCTGTTCAAAAAAAGCCAGGATTATGCCCGGGCCCAGCATGCAGTAAATGGACGGAGAATCAATTAATTCGCATAGGGCATAGAGCAAAGCGCATAGCGTGGCAGATGTCCAGCCGGTTTTTCGCCATGCGCCATGCTCCATGCACCATGCCAAGCGAAGCTTGAGTTATGTTTATCAAATTTTTTTATAAATTAAAGGAAGTCGGCATCCCGGTCAGTCCGACCGCGTTTTTAACCCTGCAAAAAGCCTTGGGCAAAGGTTTGGTGGTGACACTGGCGGATTTTTATACCGCATCCCGGGCCATTCTTGTTAAAAGCGAACGTTATTTTGACCTGTATGATCAGGTTTTTGCCCACCACTTCCGGGGTGTGGAAATGCCGGATGTCGAGGGACTGGAGCTCGACGAACTGGCCCGGGCCATGCTGGAGGCCTGGCTGCAAAAACCCGAAGAGCTTGCCGAATTACTGGGCGTGGATGAATCGACCCTGAACAAGCTGACGCCGGAGGAGCTGATCGAATATTTTAAGGAGCGCCTAAAAGATCAGGACGGGCAGCATCATGGCGGGTCTAAATGGATCGGCACCGGCGGGCGCTCCCCGGTGGGACACTCCGGATACCACCCGGGGGGCATGCGCGCGGGGGGCGTTTCCGGCAACAAGTCAGCCGTCAAAGTGGCCATGGATCGACGCTACAAAGATTATTCCCTGCACGGGCCACTGACCCAGGCCATGATGCGCGAAGCCCTGAAAAGGCTGCGCAATATGATCCCGGTGGGCCCCAGGGACGAGGTCAACATCGATGAAACGATATACCAGACCATGAAAAACGGCGGTGAAATCGAGATCATATTTGACAGACGCTTAAAAGACCGATTGAAGGTGATTTTGGCCATTGACAATGGCGGGTGGTCCATGGATCCTTATATACCCGTTGTCCAAACGCTTTTCGATTATGCCGGAGATCAGTTCAAAGATATAAAAACCTACTTCTTCCACAACACCATCTACACCAATCTCTGGGAAGATCCGGCCCGGTATAAGAAGCCCAAAAGGATCGATGAATTGATCCGTCTCGATTCCGAGACCCGCTTTTTCATCGTGGGCGATGCCAGCATGGCGCCCTACGAATTGATGGCCACCGACGGCTCCATTCACATTGAAGAGCGCAGCGGCCTGCCCAGTATCGAATGTCTGAATCTCATCGCCAAAACCTTCCCCCATGCCGTCTGGCTCAACCCCGTTCCCGCCAGCATGTGGGACTACACCCGCACCATCAGCGCCATTCGGGAGATATTTCCCATGTTTGAACTGACCATCGATGGGTTGGAGCAGGCGGTGGCCCATATGATGGCCAAGTAGGCGGGTTGCGGGTTGCGTGGTGCGCGTTACGGGATTCGCGTCGCGGGGCAGATCGTAAGACGCAGGGTTCATAGGGCATAGCGTGTTGGCGAAAAAGGAAGGAATGAGACCATCGATGTTGTGCCAGCAGCCGGCAGCCAGCGACCAGTAGCCAGGGGCTAGTTCACCTTATCTCTCCGGTCTTGTGTCATAGCGATCTTTTTTTTGTAAACTTTGACATTTGATTTGTGAATATCCGACCGTGCGAAAACATCGCGGTCGGGCAATGGTATGTGCTCACTCCGGAAATCCGGTTTTGCGCATCGCATCGAGAACAATTTCAAGATGCGCTTTGTCTTTAACAGTATTCGCTTTAGTAACCACGCTCACGGAAAGCTGTGGTGCCAGCTCCATGGCTTTTGCCGCTGATGCCCGGGCCTCTTCCTGGCGGTCTAAAACACTATAAGCAATGGCCAGACCCGCATGGACTGAGGGAGCATTCGGGGCGCGCTGAAGTGCTTTTTGGTATTCAATTAGTGCATCTTCCCACTGTCCCTTTTGCGCATAGCATTTGCCGAGGAGACCATAATACCAAGCGGCAGGAAAAGGATTTAGACGCATTCCTTTCTTAATGTATGTAATTCCTTCATCAAGTTGCCCGGCGTTGCATAGCGTCCTCCCCAGTGAGGCATTGGCTATGGCTCCATTTGGATAAAGCTCTACAGATCGCCTGCATGATGCAATCGCTTTATCGTATTGCTTTATCATCAAATAGAGCCATCCCAATAAGGCGTGCGTGTTTCCATCGGATTCATCCAGGGAAAGCGCCTTTTGGGCAAACCCAAAGGCTTTTTTAACATTCTCCCGGGGAGATATGCCTCCCCCCGCCATGTTGAGGTGATCCCAACCCAGCAGCCTGTATCCTATCGCCAGATCTGGTGCCGCTTCGGTGATCTCCAGTGCCAGCTGACTGCGTCGCTCGCGGCTTTCATGGGTGCCTTCCCGTCCAAGGGATATGGCCTGCATAATTTTATAATTAATTTCGGGATTGTTGTATTTTTTATGCCAGAGGCGGGCGTCCTCACCTTCGCTCAGTTTGATGCGCATGCCGGTGACAATATTCATCGTGATCTCATCCTGGACTTGAAATATATCCTGAGAATCACGATCATAGCTCTCGGCCCACAGATGCTGACCTTTGACGGCATCGATCAGCTGGGCGGTGATTCGAAACTTATCGCCGGATTTCCTGACGCTGCCCTCCAGAACATAGCGCACCCCGAGTTCTTCACTCACCTGTTGGATTTTTACCGGCTTGCCTTTATAGGAAAACGATGAGTTGCGGGCAATCACAAAAAGCTCACTCACTTTAGACAGCGAGGTGATAATTTCTTCGGCAATGCCGTCGCTGAAATACTCCTGGGAAGGGTCGCCGGTCAGGTTGTCAAATGCCAGGACGGCGATTGAGGGTTTATCCGGCAGGGCGAAGGCCATTTTATCAACCGAGGCCGGCTCCACGGTTGGGCGGCGCAGGTAAAACTGCCAGATTCCCAGTGCAGCGATAACCACAACGACCGCTGCCGCAATTATAACGGTTTTACGCCATTTTCGTTTTGTAATTTCTTTGGCCTTGACGACTCGATGTGCGGCTGCCACAGAATGTGACAGCACCCGGTATACCGGTATCGGAGTGCTGATGTTTTTGACCTGATGTTCTCCAAGGTCCTCGTATCCCAGATCAAGTTTGTTCACCACCTGATTGTACGCAATCCCTGAAATACAGATCCCGCCTGCTTCTGCCAAGGATTCCAACCGCGCAGCAATGTTGACGCCATCGCCGTAAATGCGGCCGTCCTCCTCGATGACATCACCCAGGTTGACGCCGATGCGAAATTCCATTTTGCGGCTATATTCCAGCTCGGCATTGCGTTCGGCAAGATCTCGCTGAATCTCAACCGCACAGTTTACCGCATCAACCACACTGGCAAACTCTGAAAGGATGTTGTCTCCCGGTGCGTCAATAACCCGTCCGCGAAATTGCTGAACAAGGTCGGTTATGGCGTTGCGGTAAGCGGTCAGCGTGCGGACCGTGGCTTCCTCGTCATCATCCATCAGGCGGCTGTAGCCTTCAACATCGGCACTCAGGATGGCGGTCAGTTTGCGTTTAAAAACTTCTGATGGCATGGGGCACCCCGTTCATTCCGGAAAACCGGCTTTGCGTGCGGCGGCGATGAGAACTTCTGCATGGGCTTTGTTTTTATAAGGCAATATTTTGGAAATAACGCTGATGCGGGCTCGGGGCTGCAATTCAATTGCTTTCGCGGCAAATGTACGGGCTTCCTCCTGCCGGTCTTGTAAAATATTGGTCATGGCCATATAGGCGTAGATCACAGCATGCTTTGGGGCGCGCTGACGCGCTTTAGTGAATTCGGCCAATGCAACATCATACTGGCCCTTTTGTAGGTAGCAGCGGCCCAGGTTAAGATAGTCCCAGTAGGCTGGAAAAGGGTCGAGGCGAATCGCTTGTTTAATATCGGCGATCCCTTCATCAAGTTGCCCGGCATCGCACCGCGTCATCCCCAATATGACATGGACATTGGCGCTATTGGGAAGAAGCTCAGCCGCGCGCTCACCGGATTCAATCGCTTTATCGAATTGCCTCATGATATAGTAGTATTTGCCCAGCATGGAGTGGGAATTTCCATCCGAACCATCCCGCTCGAGCGACTTCTGGGCAAGAGTATAGGCCTTTGCCAAATTCTCCCGGGGGGATATACCTCTCTGCGCAAGTTCGATGTGATACCAGCCCTGCAGCCGGTATCCTACAACGGATTCCGGCTCGGCAGCAGTGATTTCCCGTGCCAGCTCACCGGTGCGCCGGATGCTTGCTAGATTGCCCTCTTTTGCAATCGCTGTATATTCCACAAGTTTATAATAAGAAGAGGTGTTGGAAAATTTTTTGTGGTAAAGGCGGGCCTGCTCACCATCGGTAAGCTTGACGCGCAGGGCGGTAACAATATTCAGCGTGATCTCGTCCTGGACTTCGAATATGTCCTGGGAATTACGATCATAGTTCTCGGCCCACAGATGCCGCCCTTTGACGGCATCGATCAGCTGGGCCGTGATTCGAAACCGATCACCTGATTTTCTGACACTGCCCTCGAGCACATAGCGGACGCCGAGTTCTTCGGCTACCTGTTGGATTTTGACCGGTTGGCGTTTGTAGGTAAACGATGAATTGCGCGCTATCACAAAGAGTTCGCCCAACTTGGACAGCGCGGTGATGATTTCTTCGGTGATGCCGTCGCTGAAAAATTCCTGGGAAGGGTCGCCGGTCAGGTTGTCGAATGCCAGGACTGCGATGGAGGGCTTATCCGGCAGGGGGTGGGCCATCTTATCAACCGAGGCCGTCGCCATCGATGGGCTGCGCAGGTAAAACTGCCAGACTCCCAGGGCAGCGACGACCACAACCATCGCTGCCACTGCGAATGCAGTTTTGCGCCATCTTCGTACGACAGTTTTTTTGGCTTTGATGACACGATGTGCGGCGGCACCCGGATATGAGAGCACCCGGTATACCTGTATCGGCACGCTGATGTTTTTAACCTGATGCTCTCCGAGGTCTTCGTAGCCCAGTTCGAGCTTGTTCGCGATCTGATGGTAGGCCTGGCCTGAAATGCAGATGCCGCCTGCTTCTGCCAGGGATTCCACCCGGGCGGCGATATTGACGCCGTCGCCGTAGATACGGCCGTCCTCTTCGATGACATCACCGAGATTGACACCGATGCGAAATTCCATTTTGCGGTTATATTCCAGTCCGGCATTACGCTCGGCGAGGTCCCGCTGGATCTCAACGGCACAGTTTACCGCATCAACCACACTGGCAAACTCTGAAAGGATGTTGTCTCCCGGCGCGTCAATCACCCGACCGCGAAATTGCTGAACAATTTCGGCGATGGCTTGGCGAAAGGCCGTCAGGGTGCGAACCGTGGCTTCCTCGTCATCATCCATCAGCCGGCTGTAGCCTTCAACATCGGCGCTGAGGATGGCGGTCAGTTTGCGTTTAAATTCCTCCTGTGTCATGGGGCACCCCCGCTTTAAAACTTTATCTTTTGAGTCGTGGAAACCAAGCCCTGTGAGATGGGCCCAGCCGGACCCATACAAAGTCTACTCCGGATATCCGGCTTTACGCATGGCGTCGAGACCGGCGTTTAGAAAAGCTTTATTTTTAATAGGTGATATTTTAGACATCACGCTCACGGACATTTGCGGTGCTAACTCCAGGGCTTTCGCGGTTGATGTGCGGCCCTCACCTATGCGGTCTAATTTAACATATGCAATCGATAGCCAACCATGGATTTCAGGTGCCTCCGGGGCGCGCTCAAGAGCCTTATTAAATTCAATAACGGCATCCGTCCATCGCTCCTTTTGAGCATAGCATCCGCCCAAGCTCGTATAATACCAGTAGGAAGGAATCGGGTTGAGACGAATCCCTCGCTTAATACTGGTAATTCCTTCATCAAGCTGTCCGGCCGCGCATAGCGTATGCCCGAATGCTGCATTGACATAGGCCCCATTTGGGTAGAGCTCCACAGATCGCCTTCCGGACGCAATCGCTTTTTCGTATTGTCTTGTTACCAAAAAGATTTTGCCTAATAAGGAGTGTGCAAATCCATCAGATTCATCCAAAGAGATCGCCTTTTGGGCGAATCCAAATGCCTTTTTAAGATTTTCCTGGGGTGATATGCCACCTTGTGCAAGGTTGAGATGATACCAACCCTGAAACCGGTATCCTATTGCAAATTCAGGTGCAGCATCAGTGATCTCTTGTGCCAGCTCACCGCGCCGCATCAAGCTTTCAGGGGAACCATCCCGCCCAAGCGATAATGCCTCCAAAATTTTGTAATTTATTTCGGTGCTGCCATAATTTTGATGATAAATCCGGGCCTGCTCCCCTTCGGTAAGCTTGACACGCAGACCGGTTACGATATTCATCGTGATTTCATCCTGGATTTCAAATATATCTTCAGAATTTCGATCATAGCTCTCGGCCCACAGATGCTGCCCTTTGACGGCATCGATCAACTGGGCGGTGATTCGATAGCGATCACCGGATTTTCTGACACTGCCCTCCAACACATAGCGAACGCCGAGCTCTTCACTCACCTGCTGGATCTTGACTGGCTTGCCTTTGTAGGTAAACGATGAATTGCGGGCAATTACAAATAGCTTACCCACCTTGGACAGCGAAGTGATGATTTCTTCGGTGATGCCGTCGCTGAAATACTCCTGTGACGGGTCGCCGGTCAGGTTGTCAAAAGCCAGGACGGCGATGGAGGGTTTGTCCGGCAAGGGGTGGGCCATTTTGTCAATTGAAGCTGTCGCCATCGATGGGCTGCGCAGATAAAATTGCCAGATTCCAAGAGCAGCGACAACTATGACCACCAATGCCCCTGCGATTATAGTTTTGCGCCCTTTTCGTTTTGTAGTTTCTTTGGCCTTGACGACCCGATGCGCAGCGGCACCCGGAAATGACAGCACCCGGTATACCGGCACCGGCGTACTGATGTTTTTGACCTGATGTTTTCCAAGATCATCGTATCCTAGCTCAAGTTTATTTGCTACCTGATCGTATGCACTTCCCGAAATACAGATACCGCCGGCTTCTGCCAGCGACTCCACCCGGGCGGCGATATTGACGCCGTCGCCGTATATGCGGCCGTCCTCCTCGATGACATCACCCAGGTTAACGCCGATCCGAAATTCCATTTTACGGTTATATTCGAGGTCGGTATTTCTCTCGGCCAGGTCGCGCTGAATCTCAACCGCACAGTTTACGGCATCAACCACGCTGGAAAATTCTGCCAGGATGTTGTCACCCGGAGCGTCGACGACGCGTCCGCGAAACTGCTGGACAAGGTCGATGATGGCGCTGCGGTAAGCGGTCAGTGTGCGGACGGTGGCTTCCTCATCGTCATCCATCAGTCGGCTGTAGCCTTCAACGTCGGCACTGAGGATGGCGGCAAGTTTGCGTTTAAAAGCCTCTTGAGTCATATGGCACCCTCGGTTTTTAATTAGTGTTCGAACGGATATTCAGAACCGTTTGATATTGTTGCTAAAGTTCGCATAAAAGTAAAACGAAGATTTTCCAGTTTAATGCAAAAATGACTTGCATTCTTAACTCGTTGACGATAGGTATATG
>Ga0209743_1000132_pt1 | contig 31992 bp, 23 predicted proteins | sample OlaalgELextract2_FD_187378 | JGI IMG/M metagenome (GOLD analysis project Ga0209743, IMG submission 187378) | Olavius algarvensis symbiont microbial communities from Tuscany, Italy - Type G ELBA extract 2 (SPAdes) (version 2) | ecosystem: Host-associated > Annelida > Digestive system >...
AGTTTTAGGGAACTAGGCCTATAAAAGGAGTGATTTTAGTAGTACTTATATCAAAAAAAGTCAAGTAGTATTTTATCTTATCATGCTGATATAATGAGAATTTTTACGTTTATGCGTCCACTCTATAGATAGAAAGAGCGCAGCGATACCACCAATCCAAAATCCGAAATTTAAAATCCAAAATCTTTCCAAATCTAGCCAGTCCTGGCCCGCTCGCAGAGTTTGTTCAATTCCCGGTCGACATCATCGCCCAGCGGCAATGGCTCATGTTGGGTCAGGATCTGTTCGACCCTCTCCTTCTGCTCATCCAGAAAATTCCCGCGTCCCCCGGCTAGCCAATGCTCATAACTTTCATGTACGCCGGACTCCGAAATAAACCATTCGTCGCTGCGGATGGCGAACAGCGTTGACGGCTCGCACAGATAGTTGCCGCCCGGCCCAACGGTTTTGATGACACCCGTCAGCCATTTTGCATCGTCCGTCACCACGCCGCGCCGGCCCTGTCTGGCATATCTGAATATCTCGACGTCAATGAGCAGCTGCTCCAGGCTGGATACCATCGAACCGTCGAGCATGCCGGGTCCGACGAAGATGTCCGGCCACGACAAGGTCGTCGGCAGGGCCATGGCCGCGCCTTCAAAGGCACACTGGGTGTCCGGAATGTGCGCATCGGATCCACCGGGCGACGATTCAGCCGGCAAACCATAGTAGCGGGCCATTTCGGTGGCGGCCGCACCCATTATTGAATATTCCATGCTGGCATTTCTCAGGCCGCCTGAACGCGGATCCATGACCGCCAGGGCGGGTGCATAGATGATCGGCACGCCCGGTTCATGCGCCTGCAACAAGCAGAGCATGGACAATACTTCGCAGTTGCCCTGGACGATGGTGGATATCATACTTGCCGGTGCCGTGGCCCCCATCAGGGGCATCGGCATGATAGCTGCCGGCATGTTCAGACCTTTCAGCGCCAGGTAAGCATCCGTGTAATCCCGATCGATCATCAATGGCGACTGTGGGCACAACAGGAAAGACAATGGGTGCCGGCTGCGAATCGCCTCCGTGCCGCCGAAAACGGTTTGCAGCACTTCCTTGAGCCAGGCGGCCTGTTCGGCGCTGTCGATCGTATCCTGAATGTGTTTGGAAAAATTCTGCTGAATCCGGCACATGAATTCCACCTGGTCAGCCAGGGTAGCGCCTTTGTCAACCGGATCGACCTGGGTCCAATAAATGCCGATTTCATCAACGGCATCGGCCAGGCGGGTTATATCGCGCCAGTCGGCATAGGTTGCCGGCCGGCGTTGGCCGGTCTTGCGGTCTAAAACCATGGTCCCGGAACCGTCGAGGCACAGGGTGCACCCGCCGGCATTCATCTTGAGATCCGCACCGGGCCGGCGGGCGCCGAGAGAAAAGTCTTTTGGCACCGATTTCAGAGATGCTTCAATCAACCGCTGGGGGAACCGTACAATATTGTGAGTGTCGTCGACGCGGGCACCCGCTTCTGCCAGAATCCGCCGCCCTTCGTCCGTTTCTACCCGTACCCCTGTATTTTCCAGGATGTCCAGCGTCGCTTCGTGGATGCGAATGCGTTCTTCTTCTGAAAGTACTTGAATGATAGTTTTCACAACACTTCCTTATATGAAATTTAAGTGAATGACGAATGTCAACTGACGAATGGCGGAATCGCTTCAGGCTCCGCCTTCGGCTACGACCCGACAGGTCGCTCAGTCTTCTAAAATGGACCGTTCGACAAAAAAGCTCAAGACCGGCAGAATACATTATTCGATTCGTCCGCTTCCCGAGCTGCCCAAAGTTCAATCTGTCATCTGTCTGAATGCTGCCATCTATGGATTAGAGATTCACGCAAAGTTATATAATACGTCACTGGTTAATGTTTCGGTCATTGGATATTGGAATTTGAGTTTTGTTTGGAATTTGGTGTTTGTGATTTGGGATTTCAATCCAAAATCTTCTGATGCAACCCGTACCGCGCTAAATTCGCCTAAGCTCTGCAGCTACTTACTCAGGTTTAAGTTCTTCATCCGCCCGGCGCATGATGTCTTCCAGTTTGCCGACGACATCATCGGGCAGCGGATTTTTCTGTGGGCTTGCCAGGATCTCTTCGACTTTTTCCCGGGCCTTGTCATAAACATCCGGCCGGCCCAAAGCCACCCACTGGTCGAAGGAATTGCGGTCGGCCAACCGGGGCATAAAAAACTCGCTGCTGCGGCAGGCCTCGAGCGTGCTGGGCCGCGTCAGAAAATGTCCGCCGGGTTTGACCTCGCGGATGTCGTGGAAGTAATTTTTGGCCTCCGACATGTCCACGCCGTCCTTCATGCGTTTGCACATGCAGGCGATTTCATCGTCCACCACAATTTGCTCCAGGGTCATCATGTTGCTGGTTTCCAGGGCGCCGGGCCCCTGCACCAGATCCACGCCCATCATGACCAGCGGCAAGGTGGTGACCATTTTTTCCATGACTGCCTGGGGACCGTGGTCCTTGGCGTCGGTCAGGCAGCCGGCCTGGGTGTCCGGCAGGTTGTAGAATTTGGCCATCTCCCCCCGGGCGGCCGTTTGCAGGACCATTTCAGGGGAGCCTTCTAGAAAACCGCCGCTGGCAAAGTTCGTGCTGCCGGAAGCATCGCCGAAAACGATCGGTGTGCCGGGACGCGCCATCTGAAATAGAACCAGGGCCGACAGCGCTTCGGCATTGCCCATGGCAATATTGGAAAACAGGCTGGCCGGCCCCGTGGAACCGGCACAGGGCATGGGAAAAACACAGATCGGGGCATCGTACTGACTCAGTTCGAGATAGGCGTCACACATTTCGCCTTCGTGCACCAACGGCGCCAGGGTGCAATAAATCACGGAATACAAATGGCGATCTTTGACCGCGTCTTCATCCCCCAGGATCGCGACCATGGCCTCCACGATATAATCGACTTCCGCAGGATGGCCAAGTTCATCCTGTATGTGGCGGGTTGAATAGATAAAGGAAGAAACATCCTCGCGCACATTGGCCGAGTGCTTGGGAAATTCGTCCACCGACGCCGGCCAAATGGCGGAAGCCAGCTGCATTTCGTCAAAGACGCGCAAAAAATCAATGTGATCCTGATAATTGGCAGGCCGTCTTTCACCGGTTTTGAAATCCCGGGTAAAAATGCCGCCATTGTCCAGCACATAACCGCTGTAGCTCGACGGAAGATGAAAATCGTTTTCGGCAACCCGCGATCCCAGCACAAATGATTTGGGGGCGGTCGCCAGGGCCTGCTGTACCATTTCCTCCGGAATACACGCGATCCTGGTGTCATTGTCCACCCTGGCGCCGTTGCGTTTTAAAATATCGAGGGCTTTGCCGCTATGGAATTTGGCGCCCACTTCGGTGAGAATGCGAATGCTTTCAGCGTGAATTCGGTGCTTCTCATCTTCCGTCAAAATCTGACATTGAATACTCAATATTTACCTCCCATAACACCCGAGTTTCGTAGGAAACTACTAGTGAATTGAACTGCGAACCGCAGAAAATCGAACAAGAAAATACGAATGATGAAGTGTTTAATCGCTCAGGGCCTGCCAATCTTTTTCAGCGACGAAGGTGCGCCCTGGCTATTTCAGATTAATATAAATCGATAGAATACCTTACTTCGACATTCATTATTCCTTGTTCGATATTCGCTATTCGCTTTTTGAAAGTTTCTTTTTCGATCGATCGGCCGTCTTTTTGACCAGAGGCCGTGTTGAACCTTGTACCCAGAAACTTTGACCCCCTGAACCTTGAACCTCTGGATCTCTGAACCTTGAACCTCTGAACCTTGAACCCTGAACCTTGAACCCTGAACCTGCCACCGATCTACCTTAGAGCATCGCCCCCCCCCAATATGATGATCAGGGAGGCGACCTTATACTTTAGCCAACCATAATTAATCCGCCGCAGGCGGATTAATTACTTCTTGGGTTTCGCCGAGTACAAAGTCCACGGGTTGATCCAGGAGTTCACCCCGTCCATGGTTTGCACATACCCTTCCCACTTGTCGATTCGCACCGGGTCGATCACATCGAACCGCAGCATGATCAGGTAGGGTAGATCTTCGGCGACCATGCGCTGCATCTCGAACATGTGCGCCTTGCGCTTGGCGACATCGGTCTCCGACAGTGCCGCGTCAAGGTGTTCATCGAATTTGGGGTTGTCGTAATATGACTGATTCCAGCCTTCGCCCCCGCCGCTGTAACTGCGCAAGAATTCCCAGATCCAATCCGCGTGCGGCCCGGGTTCTTCCTCACCGATGGCAATGTCCCACTTGTCCCCGGTGGGCTCGTAGATAAAGCTGAAGTAAGTATCCAGATCCAGGGTTTTTACCGCCAGCTCAATACCTACCGATTTAAGCTGTTCTTTCAGCAGGGTAACCAGTTTGACCTCGCTCCTCCAATCCGCGGGCACGATGATTTCCAGGCTTACGTTCTTGCCGGTCTTCGGATCATTGACAATTCCGTCCTTGTCTTTATCCGTGTAGCCGGCCTGAGCCAGTATTTCTTTGGCCTTGGCCGGATTGTATTCGAACTGCGGCAGGTTGGGGTTGTACTCCGGCATCTCCGGGTAAATAAAACTGTCGGCCGGTTTGGCGTAGCCGCCATAGGCCATTTCCACCATCTGCTTGACATTGGCCCCATACCCAATCGCCTTGCGAACATTGAGGTCCTGCACCGGATTTTTCTTGTGCAGATTAAATGTCAGCCATACCAGCCCGATGCCTTCGGAAACCAGCAATTTGATGTCTTTGTCATTTTGAAACTGCGGTAGACTGACCGCTGTAATTCCGGAATATCCGATCATTTGGATATCGCCTTTTTTAAGCGCCAGATACAGTGCTTCCTGGCCACCATAGCCTTTAAACACCAGCTCATCCACCGCCGGTGCACCACCCCAGTAGTCTTTGTTGGCTTCAAACCAGACATACTGTTTGGATTTGAATTCTTTGAGTTTGTACCGCCCCGAGCCGATGGCTTTATCGTTGGGGAATGTTGAAAAATCTTCTTTATAGGGTTCCCAGATGTGCTTGGGCATTACCGGTGTCCAATAAACCGGCGGATATTGGCCCCCGAGGGGTGCTTCGAGCTTAAGCTCTAGCGTGTAATCGTCGATCACCTTGATCCACTCACAGGCCTGATCCGGCAGATCCCAGGCCGGTACACTTTTCTTCAGGTAGGTGAGGGTAAACTCTACATCCTTGGCCGTCACCGGTTGGCCGTCGTGAAACTTGGCATTTTTTTGCAGATTAAAGCGCCAGGTTTGACGATCCTTGGTTTCCCAACTGGCGGCGATTCCCGGCAGGGCTTTATATTCCGGGGCCGGTCCCATGATCCACAACTGGTCGTAGAGAACCGGCCAGAAGTGACAGCCCATTTCGCTGTACTGCCAGGATTCACTGGCCCGGGTGCTTTCCAGAGTCTCGTCAGTCGTAAAACCGACATTGAACCTGATCTTCTTGGCATCTGCCACCCCCGTGAACTGAAACAGCACTATCGCTGCGCAGGCCAACACCACCACTGTCTTCAAAATCACTGCTGCTTTTGGTTTCATTTTTTCCCTCCTTTGTTTTTGATGCTTGTTGGATCCTCCTTGTTTCGGCCCAGGTCAGAATACGTCCTTGGTTCCTTCTTCCCGTCAACAGGCTGCAACGCCATCACCAGTGACGTAATAATACAGACTTGTTTCCCGATAAACCATTAACCAATCCGCCGAAGGCGGAATACTGGTCGAAGATATTGCGGCCGGCCGTGGCAGAAAAAGCTCACTGCTGCGGCCGGTCTCGAGCGCACCGGGCCGGGTCGCAAAAAGGCCCGCTATATTTCGGAAGTTACTTGTCTGTGAATCTTGATATCCCAGGCTTTGATGCCTTTTCGCATTCCCGGGCATATTCCAGCTGCTCGCCCAAAAACTCATCCTGAACGGTTTCAGCGATTGAACTTTCGAGCATTTCGTTGGGCGCCATGTCCAAGTAATTGGAACTGCTTGCCCCACAGGGCCAGGGTTGACGCGAAATTATAAAAGTCAAAGAGGCCATCAGGATAGAAGTGTCAAGTTAAGTACCATTGCGCCAGCCGGCAGTCGACCGGGGAATCCTCGAGGGCCGCCGACTTTTTGCCGTCGAAAATTATATCCGACGGACCGTAATCATCGAATAATGTATTCTGACTGTTAATTGTTTGGACAGGATCTACCAGTCTTCGCAAAAAAAGCTTCGCCCCGGCAGGCTGGATTAGCAGGACAGTTTTCTGCTAAAAAGACAATCCTGTTATCCGGCCTGAATCAGGGTAGTTTCATCGATGTCCTTCAATCCGCAATCCGAAATCCACAATCCGCAATCGAAACTCTGTCATCTGACCTCAGCCTTCTGCCCCACGCCCTTTGCTTTCACCCTTCCGATTCCCGAATCATCAATGTCCTTCAATCCGCAATCCGAAATCCAAAATCCGCAATCGAAACTCTGCCCTCTGCCCTCTGACCTCTGACCTCCGACGCCTGAAACCAACGTGCTCCTCATTTACAGCCCCGCTGGAACCACATTACCGCGCGCCGACGACCGCTAATAACGAATAACAAATAACTATTAACATCCTATTTGAGCGGTTTTCGCTCAAATAGGATGCTACATCCTCACCCGCTCACTCCTGGGATCATAAACCGGCTCCAGGTGGATCTTGATCGGGTATAATTTCCCGGCCACGTTGATTTCGTAATTGCCCGCCATGATCCATTCATCTTCGATGCCCGCGGGATTATTCAGGTAGCACATCCCGATGGAGCACTCCAACACGTGGGAATAAGCGCCATGGGTGTTTTCACTGACCAATTCGCCGTCGCGGTAAATGGGTTCGTCATGGTAGACCAGCGGCTCCGCATCCTGGATGGAGAACATGACCAGCTTCCTGGTCAACCCGGTTTCTTTGAGCCGGACCAGGGCATCTTTGCCGATAAAATCGTCTTTGGCCATTTTGACGCAAAACCCCAGTCCGGCTTCAAACGGCGTGTTGTCCGGCGTGATGTCGGCGCCCCAGTGCTTGTAGCCCTTCTCGAGGCGCAGGGAGTCCAGGGCATGCAGGCCGACCAGTTTGAGGTCGTATTTTCGGCCTTCCTCCACCAGGGCATCAAAGACATTGGTCGAAAACTCGCTGGGGATATACAGTTCCCAGCCAAGCTCACCCACAAAGGACATGCGAATCGCCAGTGGCCGGGCATAGGCCACGTCGATTTCCCGGGCGGTGGCAAAGGGAAATGCCGCATTGGAAAGATCGGCATCCGTCAGACCGGCCAGCAGATCCCGGGCTTTGGGGCCCATCAGCGCCAGCATGGTATAGGCCGATGTCACCTCGGTCAGCACTGCAAAGGCGCCATCCGGAATATGCCGCTGTATCCAGTCGAAATCACGTACGCCGGCCGCGCCCGGCGACACGATGAAAAATTTATCCCGGGCCAGGCGGGTCACCGTAATGTCGGCCTCGATGCCGCCGCGATCATTCAGCATCTGGGTATAGACGACCTTGCCCTGGGGCACATCGACATCGTTGCAGCAGATATTTTGCAGCACATCGACCGCATCAGGTCCCTGCAACAAAAATTTGGCCATGGAGGACAGGTCATAGACCCCCACATTTTCACGCACTGCCATATGTTCGGCCGCCGAATACTCAAACCAGTTCTGGCGGCCCCAACTGTATTCGTAGGCGGCCTTGACGCCTTCAGGGGCAAACCAATTGGCCCGCTCCCAGCCGGCCACCACGCCAAAGCAGGCCCCGCGCGAAGCCAGGCGGTCATGAAACGCTGTGCGCCGGGCATTGCGCGCCGTCCTGGGCTGTTTAAAAGGCCAGTGGTCATCATACAGGTTGCCGACGGCTTCGACGGACCGGTCACGCAGATACTTGTGGTTTTGCTGCCAGCCGTAAAACCGCCGGACATCCACCGCCCACAGGTCCTCTTCCGGGTAGCCCTGGGAGATCCACTGCGCCAGGGCCCGGCCGGCACCGCCGGCGCTGGTGATGCCCACCGAGTTCATGCCGGCGGCCAGGAAAAAGTTTTTGACCCCCGGCAGCTCGCCCAGCATATAAGCCGTGTCCGGCGTGAAGCTTTCCGGCACAGTGGTCAGGCTGTTGACTTCGGCATCATTAAACGCCGGCACGCGCTTAATGGCATTGGTCATAAAAATTTCGAATTGATCCCAGTCTTCCTGCAGCTGCGTGTACATGAAATCCTCCGGGATGCCGTCAACGCCCCAGGGTTTGGCAACCGGTTCGAATCCGCCCAGGATCAAGCCGCCCATTTCCTCTTTGATATAGATATAGCCGTCCATATCCCGCAGGTAAGGCATGCCCTTATAGGTGCCCTCGATCGGATTGGTGGACATGTGCATGTGCTCGGCCGCCTGCAGCGGTATGCTGACACCGACCATTTTCCCGACCTCCCGGGCCCACATGCCGGCGCAGTTTACCAGGTATTCACAGGCGATATCGCCCTGCTCGGTGTTCACGCCGGTAACCATTCGCAGACCGGCACTGGTCGCCGGTTCGACCCGGATGCCGGTCACTTTTACATTCTCGAAAATTTGGGCGCCGCCCATGCGGGCGCCCTTGGCCAGCGCCTGGGTGGTGTCCTCCGGGTTGGTGTGCCCGTCATTGGGCTGAAACCAGACCGCCTCGAGATCATCCGTGTTCAACAGCGGGAACAGCCGGCGGGCTTCGTCGAAGCTGATTTCCTCCATCTCGATCCCAAAGGATCTGGCCATCTGCAGCGAGCGGTCGTATTCCTCCTTGCGCGCTTTGGTCTGCGCCACCCGCAGCGAGCCGGGCCGCACATAACCGGTGGGCTGTCCGGTTTCTTCCTCCAGGCGCGCGTATAAGTCAGCGCCGTACACCGCCAGTTTGGTCAAGGCGGCATCCGACCAGAGCTGGCCCAGCAGGCCCGCCGCCGCCCAGGAGGTGCCGGAAGCGATTGTCTTGCGATCCAGCACAACCACATCTTTTAAACCGATTTTACAAAGGTGATAGGCCACGCTGCAGCCGACGATGCCGCCGCCGATAATCACGACTTGCGCCTGGGTTGGCAATTTTGCAGACATAATACTCTCCTTTCAATAAAGTTCCGAGCCCGGAGGACCCGGCTTTGATTTCACCCCAGATGGGTGGCGTTTACCTTAGAATCCGGATGGAATGATGGAATTGTGGAAAATACAATCACAACTTACTGTTTCTTTTATATTAATTATTGGTGTCGATATCGACTCAAGTCGCGGGAAATTCGAAATCAGAATAACGAAACTCGAAACAAATTCGAATGACCAAAATACAAATAACCAAAACTCGCCTATGGACGCAGGAGCAGTTGTTTTGAATTTTGGACATTCGGGTTTTGATATTGTATCGGATTTCGGATTTATAAGTTGCGTTAGTGGTATAGCCCCCTTCTAGGGGACTTACTGAGGCCTCCCGCCAAGCGGGAGGAGCGTTCACTCATGATGGCTGTGAACGGGTGCTCAATTGATGTTTTTTGAGCATCCGGGCGATGCGGGATTGGCTCGTCTTTAGATATTCAGCCATTTTGCGGGTTGTTTTACAGCGCCGCATCGCATGCTCCAGGATCGATCTCTCATCCAAGCGCAGCTGCTCCTCGAGGCCCAGCGAACGCTTTTCGTTCAAGGAAGCTAAACGCGAATCGCGGTTCGCCGCGCTTTCCAGAACATCCGCCAGGATATCATCGAGTAGATTATCTTCTCCCATGACGACAGCATGTTTTAAAATATTTTTCAGTTCGCGCACGTTACCCGGAAATGAATACTTCTGTAGTTTGTTGATCGCGTTCAATGACAGCCGCTTCTGCATACCGAATTCCCGGTTGTATTCTTTAAGATAAAAATTAGCCAGTTCAACGATATCTTCGGGCCTATCCCGCAAGGGCGGCATTTGAATGTTGAAGGCGTTCAACCGGTGATAGAGATCTTCCCGAAACTTCTTCTCTTTGACACGCGCCATCAGGTCCCGATTCGTGGCTGCGACGATGGCGCAGTTTATTTTGATCGGTTCGAGCCCGCCGAGGTGCCGGACTTCATGTTCCTCCAGGCATTTGAGCAGCTTGGCCTGGACCGACAGCGGAAGTTCCCCGATTTCATCCAAAAGAATGGTTCCGTTTTGGGCCAGTTCGAAAAGCCCGATTTTCCCTTTGGCACCCGCGCCGGTAAAAGCCCCCTTTTCGAATCCGAACAGCTCCGCCTCCAGCAGGCTCTCGGGCAGGGCCGCGCAGTTGATCGGTATAAACGGGTTATTGACGCGTTGGCTGTTTTTGTGGATAAACCGGGCGATCAATCCTTTTCCGGTACCGGATTCACCTTCATCACGACGCCCGCCCCGTCCATAATCCAAATGCCGTGGGTGGAATGCTGGAATAATGTATCAAATTGCAATTGCAAATATTGTTGCGAATTCATCTGGCGGCTCTGAGTTCTTGAGTCGAAATCAACTCATGATACATGATGCCGTCATTGCCGTCAATTTAATCTTCAGCGGAAAAATCTTGCAAATGGCGGTTGCAATATGTATTTTCAAATTTCTGGTGCAGAATGAAACCAAGCGAATCTGAATATAACCTGAACACAATTTTGGCCAAGGCCCATCGTGAAGAACGTCTGGAGCGGGAGGAAATTGTTTTTCTCCTGGGCCTCACCCGTAAAAGTGAAGTTGATGCCGTTTTTAGAACAGCCGGGCATTTGAGGAACCGGTATTTCAGCGACCGGGTTTTCCTATATGGCTTCCTGTATATCAGTACGTTTTGCCGCAACCAATGCAGTTTCTGCTATTATCGCAGTTCCAATGCACTTCCCGAACGCTACCGCCGTGATACCGCCGAAATCATCGAGGCTGCCCAAAGCCTGGTTGACTCCGGAGTTCATTTGATCGATTTGACTTTGGGGGAGGACCCGCTCTACTTTAAGGATCAGAATTTTGAACCGCTGATCCAGCTTGTCAATGCGGTGCGCCAGGTGACCGACTTGCCCGTGATGATATCACCGGGGGCAATTCCGGCCGATGTCTTGCCCAAGCTGGCACGATGCGGGGTCAGCTGGTACGCCTGCTACCAGGAAACGCACAACCGGCAGTTGTTCAGTAGGCTCAGACCCGGGCAAAACTATGAAACGCGGTTGGAAAATAAAACACTGGCCGCAAAGTTGGGACTGTTAACCGAGGAAGGCCTGCTCTGCGGAATCGGCGAAACCGCGCAGGACATTGCCGAATCCATTGAAGCCATGCGTTTGCTGCAAGTTTCCCAAATGCGGGCCATGACTTTTGTCCCACAGGCCGGAACCCCGATGGCGGATTGGGAAAAACCCGATCCCCTGCGGGAATTGTTGATCATTGCTGTGCTGCGCCTCATCTTTCCGGACCGCCTGATACCGGCTTCCCTGGATGTCGACGGATTGGCCGGGCTGCATAGCCGGTTGGCAGCGGGCGCCAATGTGGTCACTTCACTGGTGCCGCCGGATTTCGGCCTGGCCGGCGTCGCCCAGAAGTCCCTGGATATCGCGGACTCCAGGCGAACCACGGCCGGCATTCTTCCCGAATTGGAAAAGCTCGGCCTGCACGCGGCCTCCGCCGAAGACTATTTAACCTGGCTTGAGGATCGCCGCCAACAGATCGGGTTCGGTCCGGGGTAATGAGACCCATGATTTCTTACTTACCGTTAACTTTAAAATTAGCTCAATTTTCATATGTCACAGATTTGGGATTTCGGATTTTAGATTTTGGATTTAAGGTATTCTGTCGATCTAATAAAAATCGATAGAGCAAAGCGATACAACAAATCCGCAATCCAAAATCTAAAATCCAAAATTGCTTCTAAAGGAAAACATTGCATGCGAGTCGGCGTCGTCGGTGGAAAACTACAGGGGGTCGAAGCTGCCTACCTGGCACGCAAAGCAGGATGGGAAGTCCGGCTGGTTGACCGGAAGCCCGGAATGCCGGCATCCGGATTGTGCGACACCTTTGCCCAGGCAGACGTGACCGACGTCCACGATCTGGGCAAGGCATTGGGCGCGGTCGATTTCATCATACCGGCCCTTGAGGATGACAGGGCTCTGGAAAGCCTGGCGCACTGGAGCCGCCAAAGCGATATTCCCCTGGCATTTGATCCGCCGACCTATGCCGTGACCTCTTCCAAGTTGAAATCCGCTGAATTTTTTAGAAAAGTCGGGATACCGGTTCCGCGGCCCTGGCCTCACTGCAGCTTCCCGGTGCTTGCCAAACCCGGCGTTGGCAGCGGCAGTAAAGGCGTCCGCGTATTTCACGATCTTGATTCCATGCAGAACTGGTTTGCACCTGACTTCCCGCCGACCGACTGGATCCTGGAAGAGTTCCTTGAGGGCAGTCAACATTCGCTGGAAGTGATCGGCCGGCCAGGAAACTACCGCTTATTGCAGGTGACGGATCTGGAGGTTGATGAGAATTTCGACTGCAAGCGTGTCATAGCACCATCCGTGCTGCCGCCGGATGCCATCGCCATGTTTGGCAAATTGTCACTTACCATAGCCGAGGCTCTGGAACTGCACGGCATTATGGATGTGGAGGCCATGTATTCCCGCGGTGAGTTCAAGGTGTTGGAGATCGACGCCCGGCTGCCCAGCCAGACCCCGACGGCGGTGTACTGGTCGACCGGGCTTAATATGGTTCGGTTTCTGCAAGATGTAGCCATTTCGCCGATTGATGAATCCTCACCGGCAGAAAATTTGAAGTGCGGAGTTGTTTATGAACATATTTATGTAAGGGGTCATAAACTGGAGACTCGCGGCGAAGGCATCATGACTGAATGTGGACCGCTTAAGCTGCAGGCAGACTTTTTCGGCGCCGATGAAGCGCTCACCAATTTTGCTTCCGGTAAAGATCCATGGATAGCAACGCTGATCTTTAGCGATTCAGACCAAAAGCAAACCCGCGCAAAGCGAGACCGATGTATTTCCGAGATTATCAAACAGTTTAAGATCAAGGAGGTAGTTGACTCCCATCCAAAATTTTGACCGTTGGAGTGAAACCATAAATTTAAGTCATGAAAATCACAAGTACCAAAAATCAAATCCCAATTACCCAAATTCTAATTTCCAAACACATGTATCTCCGACATAAATACCCAAATACAAAATCCTCGAGGAGTAATGGGCTTCCGCGGCAATGCCTCAGCACCGCGGCCCAAGTTTCGATCATTGGATATTGAGATTTGGGATTTGTTTGATATTTGATGCTTGAGATTTGGCATTTTGCAACCAGATAAATTCTCGCGATCAGCTGGCTTTGATTTTACTTGTAAGTGGCTTGGCCGGAGACAGAAAAAGTGACTCGTCTGCAATCAAAGGACATATTGAACATAACATCTCAATTAAAGGCATACGACGACGAGTTGATGCTTAAGACGGGTCATAATTTGCGACAGATCGCTTGCCATGCAACTCAGCTGACGATTGAAGCGGTGCAGGGCATCATATCCCGTATCCGGGTGGGGGTTGTGCCGATCCAATGGGGTCTGGGCAAGATCGACGGATTTTGTGAAGCAGTCACCGCCATTTTGAAGCACATTGGATTCGACCCGTTTGTCACTGTTAATACGGACATAGCAGGTTTAGCCGAAGCCTATGCCTCCGAGGCCGATGTAATCTTTTTAGCCGATGACAATGATTTCATTGCGCTAAATGCAGAAACGCGACAATCCGTTCACAACTCCGCAGCCACCGGCAAGGGTTTTACCGCCGGCCTGGATTTGATGGCCAGGGGATTGGCTGAGCAAAAGGTTTTGATATTGGGGTGCGGAGCAGTGGGGCAAAGCGCGATAACAGCTTCGCTAAGTTTCGGCGCGCAAGTAACCGTCTATGATATCAATTCTGAAAAATGCCGGATGTATAGGAATTCTTTCGCCAGGGCGGATTCAGATCGAATAACATTAGCAACCGATATTCATGCGGCACTTTCCGGTCACACCCTGGTGGTCGACGCCACCAACGCGGCTGGATTCATAAGCACTGAGGATCTCTCGCCACAGACATTAATCGCCGCGCCGGGCATACCGCTGGGCTTAAGCCGGGATGCCGGCAACATGAACGCAGATCGCCTGCTGCACGACCCATTGCAGATCGGCGTGGCGACCATGGGCATGGAGATTGTCAAACAATTGGTTCGCAATTAAAGGACCGGGCCAAGAGAAGAAGAGCTAAAGCATGTGCAACACCGCCCATGGGTGTTCAGCATATCCAAAAGATTGCGGATCTGTTTCAAGAATAAATACGGTCTGAGTAAATTATGGCAAACTTCATATTTTCAATTACCAGGAAGGACTTTTCAATAATGTCACCGTAGTCTCCCTATTTATCAATGAAGTGCTCTATATTACCTCAATTGAATTAAAAACCAATTGAGTGTTATTCGTTATACGTTATTTGTTAATGGTTTAAAAGGAATGGACGTCTGTTTTTATAATTCACTGATGGTAGAAATATAAAATTAGGCTCTCAACTATTTCTATTTTCAAATCCGCCGGGGCGGAATAACGATTAACCAATAACCAATAACACCTAAATGAGATCTTTTCGCTCATTTAGGGTATTACCCAAAGGAGGATAGAATGAATATTGGCGGACTGCTTCCAAGGCATGCGAAATTTCGCCGTGAGCATCTGGCCCTTGTTTTTCGCGATGAACGGCTGGACTTTGCATCTTTCAATTCCCGCGTGAATCGATTGGCCAACGGTTTTTTAAATTTGGGCATAAAAGAAGGAGACAAGATTGCAACCGTTTTAAACAACTGTTTAGAACTGTTGGAAGTTTTTTGGGCAGCGGCTAAAATCGGTGCGGTGGCCGTGCCGCTGAGTCCACTTCTGCGTGGAAAAGGTCTTTCAAGCCTGATCTCGGACTCGGATGCCGTTTTGGTCATTACCGAGGCTGAGGCTGCGGGATTTATAGACGCTGTAAGGCCGGACCTGCCCCTTATCCCACCGGAGCGCTATTACTCGGTTTCCGGCGAACATGCCAACTACGTGGATTATCAATCCCTGAAAGCCGGTTCGAATGACATCGAGCCGGATGAAATAGATATTCGCCGGAATGACCCGGTGAATATCATATACAGCAGCGGCACCACCGGACTGCCCAAGGGAATCGTTCATACTCACGGAATTCGGGGACTCTACAGTTCGACGTTTGCCTCCTCATGGCGCATGCATCCCGAATCCATTTGCCTGCATACGGGCTCAATAATCTTCAACGGTGCCTTCATGCTAATGATGCCGGCCATGTACCTCGGCTCGACTTTTGTTTTCGGACGTCACTTGGACGGCCGACAGCTTGTTGAAATTGTCGAAAAAGAAAAGATAACTCATATTACAACGGTTCCGGCCCAATTGATCGCCATGCTCAATGCGTCCAATTTTTCTCCTGGGGCTTTGTCTTCAATCGAAGCAATTTGCTGCATGGGCGCTCCGCTGCATAAAAAGCACAAGGAAGCCTGGAACCGGCATCTGCCCGGCACTTACTACGAAGCCTACGGTTTAACGGAAGGATTTTTTACCGTTCTGGACAAAAACGATTTTATTCGCAAACCGGAATCCGTTGGATGTCCGACGCCTTTTACTGAAATAAAGATTGTTGATAAACAAGGCCGCGAACTGCCGGCCGGCAAAGTCGGTGAGATTATCGGCCGTGGACCCCTTGCGATGGCGGGCTACTATAAGCAGCCTGAGCTTACCGGCCAAACCGTAATCAACGGCTGGATACACAGCGGCGATCTGGGCTTCACGGATGATGACGGCTTTCTGCATTTGGTTGACCGGATGAAGGACATGATCATTTCCGGTGGCATCAACGTCTATCCAAGAGATATTGAAGAAGTGATTATAAAACATCCTTCTGTTCGGGATGTTGCGGTATACGGTGTCGTCAGCGAGAAATGGGGGGAAACACCGGTGGCTGCTGTGGTCCTGCGCAAGGATGCGGCAGCCGCACCCCGAGAAATCCTGGCATGGGTAAACGAGCGAGTCGAAGCGCGTTTCCAAAAAGTGAAGGATGTTGTGGTGCTTGATGAATTTCCAAGAACCGCAACCGGTAAAGTTCTCAAACGGACTCTGCGCGATCAGTATGGTATATGATTGCCAATATCCAGTCAGGCAAAATCCCGCGGTGTCCGCAATCGGTCTGCCCCCAGCACCACCAAGATCTTTCAATCAAAGCACGCTTATAATCCTTTTACCCAGCTAAATTCCTCACGGAAGACGGGCGAATCGTATTTAACCGGGATTTCCACATCTCCCTGTCAATAATATAGGACCCTTAGATTGACGGGTGCATTAGGGGGGACTTTGTCTGGATTTAGAATCTCAAAAGCGCCGATATCAAGGGGGCCGTTCGAGGGCCGCGGCCTCGAAGTTTGATGCTTCAGGTACTGGTATACAGCTGCCGTGGTGTCCGGGTGAAGAGACGTTCCGGCGTCAACACATGCTGAATGGCCCGCCAGGTGGTAGTCCTGACTGGCGTCATCCACAAACCCCGGGTTTTCTCCTGTGAGTATTCCGCCTTCATTATACAGGGTTCCTGCGAGCCCGCCGTGGCTCTCCCGCCAACCGGATTTGAACCAGTTGTTTCTGATGTGGAGAATCCCCGAGGAATCGAGAAGACCAAGGCGATTGCCGGAGGCCGTCACATAGATAACATTATTGCGGCAGTCGCTGGTCTCGTCATTCGTCGACAGGCGCAGCAAGGTGGTGTTCCCTGTGCGGGTCGATATCACGGTGTTATTATAGAAATACAGGGTTCCTTTACGATAGGCACTCTCGTTCCCGCTGTCTCCCCCATAATGAACAATCTGTGAGTTTCCCGCTCCATCCGGCTCTATGAGAACGTTGCCATATACGAACGTTTTGCGGTAACTCGGGTGATTGACCAGTTCCATGCTGTCCTCGGCATCGACCAGGTCGAGCTGCCGGTTGCCGCTCTCGATCCAGTTGTGCCGCACCACGGTCCCGGCGGAACGATCTTTGAGGTTGTTCCCCAGACAGTTTACCCGAAGGGGACCGAAATAATTGAACTGGTACACCATTCCTAGGGCTGCCGTGTAAGCGTTGTGTTCGTAAATGCTGTTCTCGATCCCATTATCGTAGATCCAGCAGCCCTCGACCAGAACATTTCTTGAAGCGTGGGATACGAAAAGCCCGTTCCCTGAATCACGGAGGATGCAATTTCGAAGGGTGATATTCCGGCCGTTTTCCACATAGACGGACGCCGCGTTGCTCGAGTAATTGGCCGGCCCGCTCCGCCCGGTAAACTGGTAAGGCGGCCTGCCGCTCCGGATGTCCAGGTTTTCGAGAACGATCCAGGCTGGTACGTCCACCGCCGGGCTGTTGGCCCCGCCGATTTTAATCACCCCGCGGCTTTCATTCCAGAAGTTGATCTTGCTTCTCGTGGTTGCGTTACGGCCGTCGATTACCGGGAGCTCGCCGTTCGCGTTGGGGACCCCCCGCATCACGAAAGGCTGCTGTTCCGTTCCCTCCACGGCAATCACCCACTTCTCCTGGTAAGGTTGTTGCCGCCAGTGAATCAAAACCTGATCGCCTGCCTTCATGTTCTCCCAGGGAACATCCCCCACGTTTGCGAAGGTTTTCCCAGGCCCAACCTCGTATGTCGCTGAAAATGCTTGGAATGGAATGCTTAGAAGAAAAAGAAACAGCAGAATGACTTTGTGAATCATACCCGGGTCCTCCCTTCCTCGAGTTTGGCCTGGGGGAATTGGATGCTTCGGATCCATATCAACCCTTCAGCCGTTAAAGGTCCACTGTAGGTAATTCGGCAAAATCATGGATTACTTTAGACCAAACTGCGAATTTGGTATTGGGCAGGGACCTACCGGAGCTTATTTCAGACTAATCAACCTTAATAGCTCTATTTTGATAAAAATCATTTTTGAAGAGATCCAGCCATTTGCACGGGATTCTCAGGTGAAATGAGCAAATCGCGGCCGGTTGATCGTTGGATGAGTACAAGGCCGTCTACTCGCGAAATATAGAAGTCTAACAGACCGCGGCGTTTTGTCCACAGCCAGCCGAAACCACCCCATAATCCTCCCACGCCTATACGCACAGACCAGCCAAACGCTTGCCGTGAGGACGCCTTGTTCAATATTTGAACCTCGGTAAGATCTAGTAGCGGGATACGGCGACGCCATCCGGGAAATATGACTTCCAAATGCGTCTCGGACACCACAAAGCGCGATGGACGGCACCACACCCAGACGACGGCATAAAGCGCAATGAGAACCAAAGATATGGCGCCGGTCACCCACCGGTGCGATGCAAATGCATGCAACCCAAAGAAAAGCGGCAGGCCCAACAATGCGACAGTGAGTCCCCGGATCAGCATCGACATGGGGGCAAGTTTAAAGCTGCGGTCCATGCCCAATAATCTCCCGATCCTCTTTTTCAGAAGCTGAAAACACGGTTTCAAGAAAATCAAACATACAATGAGCATCAACGCGTCATCAGATATACCCGATTTTATCTAACTATCTAAGGGCCTTGCGATGCTTTCTTCGATTGGCCGCTGCCCGAGATCCAGTTCCGATCCGGCTTTGGTTTGCGCCGTTATAATCCATGGAAGTGAGCGCATGGGTCACACGGATTGTCAAAATGACATAAATTTCAATGACAAAAGCAACTTCCGATCCAATACGCAATTTAGCCAGTTACCAATTCAGTTTTGCACAAAATGCGCAAAAATTTTTTCGGCTTCCTTGTAAACCCTCAGCCTACAAACATTTCCGAAGATAAATTTTGGCGTCAGCTTTTTAGTTAAACGATCGATGGTGATATAATAGACAGAGCGACTTGTCGGGTCGTAGTCCCGCGGTACCGCGGGACGAAGCCTGAAGCGACACCACAAATCTTCAATCTTCAATCTTCAATTTTCAATTCCGGTTTGTCCGGATTAGGGATTAGCGCGTCGGTCAAATTGAGGCGCTGCTTTCATCCTCTTGTTTTGATCGTTTTGAACATTCGAATTTAATAATTGTTTCGGATTTCGAAATTCGGTTTTCGTATTTTTCCAGCTCGTTTGATTCTCACCGTATCGGCAGAACTTATCGGGTTCACCACGAGAAGCAGTGGTTTAATGCCGGAATTAATCTATACTGTCGGCATGTATTCCCACTTTTTTAAGCCGCCTTTTTCGCAGGTTTGCTTTTGGGTTTGTCCTTTTCCTTCTGGTCGAATTCTTTTTCGGCGATCAGGTCTTCAAGTTCTTCCTTGGCCAGGATAAGTTCTTTTAACGTCATTGATTTGGGATCCTTCTCCAATGGCGAAGAAATTTGAATCCCATGATTACCCAGAAACGCGTCTACTTTTGACTGATTGCGCTTATAAAGATAAAATCCCAAGGCGCTTACGCCAATTCCGGCGGCAAACCCGACTACATGTTGTGAATTAATTGCCATCCCTTCCTCCTTATCCTTGTTAAGGTCGCTTACATTTCAATTTTCAAATAAAATCCTTTATCGATATTTTCCAGTCCTTCGATTATATCGTCGTGGGAATCCGCCACTTGTTCCATCTGCTCCATCAGGGTGTCTTCCAAGACCATCCCCAAATTCATTTCCTTGTATGCTTTATACAGCATGCTCGGCAAGGCATGCATCGTTTTCACGACCCAATTGGCCTCATTCTCGTTTCTGACGGTTACCTCATATTCACAACGGTGGATATCGCAGGCAGGATCACTTTTTTCGGGAATCAATAGTAACGTGTTGGCCGGCAATTCCATGAGATGTCGGCCAAACGTCAGAAACCAAGTGATGGTGGAAGCTTTTAGAACATCGCCGCGAAAAAATGAGAGGATCAGGTAATACACAGAAAATACTTCCGGATGCAAATTTCCTTTGCCGCGAAAATCCTGTACGACGTGCTCGAGCACAGACGCCAGTGTCGTCCCACCTGCAATATACGGAAAGTAGAACGGCTTCCGATTTTTTGATGAAATCAGGTACATAACGTGATTGACGGTCAGCACTGCAAACGCCAATGCCGACAACGGCCCCACATTTTTGTCCGTATTCCGTATCCGCAGCCGAACCGGCGACATGTCAAGGTCCTGCGAAAAGGACAAGCCGGCCCTTAACAGGACCTCTTGCAGGGTGATCTCTTTCTGATCAAAATGAATGAGCAGATTCTCTGTTTCGGGCGTGTATTTGACGGAATCGACACCGGCATGCCCCTGAATGTGATTCACCATTTGTCCGGGGAATTTCGGAGAATGGGAAAACCGCAGGCGTATGCGACCCGGCAGCCGGTGGACAACGATCAATTCCAACGAAACGTTCATGCTAAATATCTTTCGATATGTCGGTAATTAAAATTCTTCCCGAATTCAGTACCACCGCTATCGTGGTTGCGTTATGAAGCACCGCCCCCCAGAAAACCGGCAGCACACCCATGGAAGCCAGGATCAAACCGACGGAGTTGACGACGATCGCGGTGGCAAAATTCTGCCGGATAATTTCCATGGTTTTTTGTGACAATCCAATAATCCCGGGCAGAAATAACGGGTTGTTGCTGTTGATGGCCACATCGGCGGTTTCAATGCTGATTTCCGTGCTGCCCCTGCCCAAGGATATGCCGACGTCGGCATAAGCGAGCGCCGGTGCGTCGTTGACACCGTCGCCGACCATCACGACGCTGTTGCCCCGGGCCTGTTTGTGCAACACCATATCGGCCTTGTCTTCGGGCAGCACCTGTGCTTTGTAGCTGTCGACCGTCATCTTGGAGGCAACCACATTGGCGTGCTCTTCGACGTCACCCGTGAGTAAAATGATATCATCGTAGCCCTGCCGACGAAGGCGATTGAGCGTCTTTTTCATGTCCTCGCGCAAGCTGTCCTGGATTCCGATCACCCCCAGCAACTTTTTACCCTTGGATACATAAACGACATTTTCACCCTTTTGAGTCATGTTCTGGATGATTTGCCCGGGGACGGTTACCGGTATATTCGATTCCACCATGAAGCTTTCGCTTCCGACCCGGATCTTTTGCCGGTTCACCGTGGTTTCGACCCCTTTTCCAAGCACCACATTATTCCGGGTATGATCGGGAATCTCCCATCCCATTTCACGGGCCTGCTGCAAAATCGCCAGGGCGATGGGATGGTTGGCCGTCTCTTCGCAGGCGGCGGCGTACTGGACAATCTCTTTCGCGCCCGTATGGTTGCCGGCGGCCGGGTGGATGGATACGATCTTCGGCTTGCCTTCGGTGATGGTTCCGGTCTTATCCAGAATCAAGGTATCCGAATCGTTGAGCATTTCAATAAAGTTGCCGCCTTTGACCAGGACCCCCTGGGAGGCGGCGCGGCAGATGGCTGCTGCAAAAGCAGTGGCGGTCGATAATCGTACCCCGCAGGAGTAGTCGATGATCAGCATGTTCAGCGCCCGAACCGGGCTGCGGGTAATCAAATAAACGATAAATGAGAGCAAGAAGTTTACCGGAATAAACTGGGCCGAGAATCGATCGGCATACGCCTGGACCGGCGCTTTGCGGCTCTGGGCCTCTTCCACCATATGAACAATGCGGGAGATGGCCCGGTCGTCGCCCACCCGGTCGGCTCTGATAACCAGGTTGCCGGTCTTCACCGTTGAACCGGCATAGATCTTATCCTGCGCCGACTTCACCGCCGGCATGAACTCACCGGTCAGCGAGGCCTGGTCCACCGACGCTTCGCCTTCAGTAACCGTTCCGTCAATGGGCACCTTGTCGCCGGTATGCACGGCAACCAAATCATGAGGCACGATTTCATTTAGGGGCACACGGACTTCTTTCCCGTTTTCCATGACTTTCCAGGCGCTTTGATCCTCGATTGACAGCATATCCTTGATGGCGCTGCGGGTTCGTTCCATCGTATAGGCTGTCAGAAGCTCCGCAATATCCGCCAGAAAAATAATGGTCAGTGATGAGCCGCTTTTGCCCGAAATTAAGCTGGCCAGTATGGCCGCTGCGCTCAGCGTATCGGCATTCGGGCGACGTTGGTGACGCAACGCATTAAAGCCGCTTTGAAAAATTGGTTTCGACAGCGACAGCGCAGTCAAGGCATTCATATTGGTAAATTTCTGCAAAAACGTCTGCGGGGGAGCGGGTTTTCTGATGAAGCCGACCAGCATCGTCAAGGCATTGAGTCCCAGGCGCATCAGCATTTCGTTAATGGGTTCCTCCTGAATGCGCCGTTCCTGGACGGTCAATTCGCTTTGCTTTTCCTTGTCGCGCTTGTAGGCGACGGTCGAAAACTGGCCGATGATGTTTTCCGTATTCTCCAGTACTGCTTTGGCGGACGTTTTGGCCGGGTCGAATTCAATCAGGACATTTTCGGTCACGCTGGTCAGGGTCGCTGTGAACACTGCAAAATCGCCGGACAAACGATTTTCGATTTCTTCCCTCTGTTCTCCCAGGAATTGGAGTGCTCGGCATCCGATCCTGATTCTGCCGGGTATGCTATGGATGACATGGCATGCGAGCAGGGGTTTTTTTTTGAATTTAAAAAACATTTAGAACTTCCTCAATCAATATCTTTAAAAGTGCCGTTCTGAGTCAAGCGGTTTCGCAATAGTGCGAATCGAAGGCTGATATTTGCTTTGCTCAGACGGTCTGACGGTGTCTGTATTTCCAGGAATCCGGCCACGAGGGTTTCCAGCCATTTGAGGATACCGTTTTCATCCATCTGTCCCGGATCATAGTCGATGAGCAGGCTTCCGGTAACCGGTTGGATATCGACGGTCTTGACGCCATTTCTCATGGTGATGAGTTCAGTCAGCGGCTTCACGAATTCCCGCCAATCCTCCGGCAGCTTTTCGAGCACGGGGATGTATATCCGAATGCGTCCCGGCAAACGATGCGCGATGCGAAAAGCTGAGATGAATTTTGTCAATCCCATGGCGATTAAAGAGCAGTTTCTAGTCTCTTAGGCCCTTAGAGCCCTTTTTCTGACAACATGTTGTAAGTTACTGAAGGTTTCAGGTGTCAGGTGTCAGGATCTAGCGCGTTGGTTTCCCGACACCTCGTATTAAACTTCATCATTGTAATTATTCACCGCAGAGCGCGCAGAGCGACGCAGTGAATATTTGAAATACCCTTTCTCAGCGTTCTCTGCGAGCTCTGCGGTAAATGCTTTAAGTTTTTTTATAGATCAGACTGGCCGCTTTTCAGGCCAGAGGCAGCGCTGAAACCTGACACCTGAAACCTAAAACCTACAAACTGCGCCAATGCTGCCCCGCCGGGGCCACTTTTTCCAGCGCGAACTCGGAAAAAGTATAGTCTCTTAGCGACACTATATCGAAATTTTGTTGTCGATGTTAACTGAGCCATTATATTTCAAAGGTGAATAATGATCTAAAATTCAAAATGACTAAAATGATCTAAAATTGTGGAATGCTGTCGGTCTAATATTTAAAGAAAGAGCGAAGCGATACAACAAATATTCAATCTTCAATCTTCAATCTTCAATTTCAATTTTCGGCTTGCCCGGGTTGGGCATTTACCCCTCAGGATTAGTTTTTAACTCGGACAATACCTAGTTCCTCCCCTTGGCCATCACATAGGCCCACCACAGCAGATTGATACCGCCGGGGAGGGTGCGGTCATTTTGCAACAGTATTTTGTAGAGGCCCAGAGACAACGTCAAGAGAATAAATGCGGACGTCAAATCCAGGGTGCCGGCCGTGGCATTGTAAACCGCTTGATCGACGGCATTTCCGACCAGTTTGATTTCTTTTTGTACAGCGGATTCAGGACGGGAATCCAAATGCGCCTCCAAACCGAGGATTCTGATCAACAGTCCGCATACGACGTAGGGTTCGATGCCATCAGTATCGAATTCAACCAGGATACTGCCCGAATACGAATTAATCTTCACGGATTGAATTTCCCGGATTCGGGGCAGTTCATTGCTTATGGTTTCGATCTGCGAATCGGCTGCGGTCTCAAGAAACGGGACACGAAATCGAATTCTGCCCGGCATTGAGTGGCTGATTTCAAATTTTCCCGGGATAATCGGCAGGGTATGCCCGGCCTTTTTCTTCTTTAATATCGCTGCCAGTATAAACCCGATTACCATGTGCATATTTTCGGTCTCCTATTGCCTGAAATGTTATGGAAGGAATCAAGAAGACAAAGTTTCAGTGAACCAATCTAATTACAAATTGAAAGGCAAGCAGAATCAAGCCCAGCCCAAAAAAGAATGATCCGATTTTCAACAGCTTGATATCCTTATGACCCGGGCTGAAGATGATATGGTGCTTTGCTGGTATGAATTTGAAACCGAAAAACGAAACGGCAAAACAAATGATAACAGCCGTATCAAGTGCGGTGACGAAACCGATATCCATTTTCCATTATCCCTCCAACAATTAGAGACCATTGCCCAAGCCGCGTTTTTTTGCGGATCAAGCGTGTGGTTTGGTCTTTCCGACCGCGACCCGGTTTATTGGGTCTTTGCGACCATTCAGCCCGCCGAGTTCGTTCTTTAACGCAGCTTTCCATTCTTTTGATGGTGATAGATGATTTACCAGGATTTCAAGGCGCTGAATCACATCATCACTGATGACATGTTCAATCCGACAGGCCTCGGATTGCGCCTGAACCTCAGACAGACCTAAGACATCCTTTAAAAATCGGCTCAAACAGTCGTCCCTCATGGTGATAGACTGGGCGGCGTTTCTTCCGGCTTCGGTAATCTCAATCTTGCCGTACGTCTCGTGCCTGACCATGCCGGCATCAACCAGCTTCTGAACTGCACGGGTCACACTGGGAAGTTTTACCCCGACTGATTTCGCCAGGTCCCGCACTCGAATCTGGCCCTCCAAGGACCGGTTCAAAATATGCTCTAAATAGTTTTCCTGACTGGGTGTAAGTTAATGTTGCACGATCATAACCCAACCCGGCTAAACCGGAATTGAATATTAAGATTGAAAATTGAATATTGTGAATACAAAGCGGATGACGGTCTGATTTTACAAACTGATCCGTGCCATCCTTATACGATTAGATCCCGTTGCACTAAACCCAGTCCTCCTCCGGCGGATCTTCGACATTCCAATATTCCATCATTCCGCCCCCGCTTGCAGCAGATTCACGGCATAGCCGATTAGCTCTGACCTGGCCCAGAGGACCAGGTTTTCTGCGACCAAATAAAAAATTGTTAGTTATAAAGTTAGCTGAAGCTAACTGCTATTCTTAGCATTTTATAATCAAAGTCAACCTTGCTGCACGATCCATTGCAGATCGGTGCGGCGACCACGAATATGAGTAAAGATCCGAGCCCAGAGGACCCGACTTTGATTTCACCCCAGAGGGGTGGAGTTTATCTTAAAATTCCAATGGAATAATGGAATATTGGGTTCACAAAGGGGATGACAGTCTGATTTTACGAACTGATCGGTGCCGTCCATATAAAAATAGATGCCAGTCCAATAAACCCAACATTCCACCATTCCAGTCTTCCTCCGGCGGATCTGCGATATTCCATCATTCCGCTCCCGCTTGCAGCAGATTCACGGCATAGCCGATTGGCTCTGACCCCCGTAAAGAGCACGGGATCAGCGACTGGTCCAGAGGACCAGGTTTTTTGCGACAAAATAAACTAACCGGATCCGCAGGCGGAGTGCTTTCGATATGCTCTGCCTACTTAATGGGGTATGCTGTTGGATTTATCAATGGACAGAGCGAAGCGATACCGCTAATCCAAAATCCCAAATCAAAAATATCTAAATTGGGTAGACATTTCATGCTATTTTATGTACTTTCCAAAAGACGGTAATGAAAGGACAGCTCCCGGACGGCAATCAGCCCCCGGAGGCGACATGGCAACAACCACTCATAATCGGAGGTTACGAGATGATCAGGAAACGCACACTGTTTGTTCTATTCGCTGCTACAATTGCATTGATTTTGTCAGGGGCTCCTTCGGCGGTTGGAAAAGAGGTTCTCCACGTATACAATTGGTCCGATTACATGGATGAAGGACCCGGAGGCCCGGTTTCCGTTTTCGAAAAACAGACCGACATCGATGTGACTTACGATGTCTTCGACAGCAACGAAGTCCTGGAAGCCAAACTGCTGGCCGGCAAATCCGGGTATGACGTCGTGTTTCCTTCCACCAACTTCATCGGTCGTCAGATCACGGCCGGCGTGTTCCAGAAACTCGACCGCGCCAAGCTGAAAAACTACAAACATCTTGACACAGGCATCCTGAAAGTGCTGGAGAGTGTGGATCCGGGAAATGAATACTCTATCCCCTACATGTGGGGTACTACAGGACTGGGCTACAATGTGAAAAAAGTGCAGGCCGCCTTTGGCGGAAATGCCCCGGTGGACAGCTGGGATCTCATATTCAAACCGGAAAATGCCGCCAAACTGAAAGATTGCGGTCTGGTGATGCTGGATGACCCCAGCGAAATTCTTTCGCTGACGCTGCACTATTTGGGCAAGGATCCCAACAGTATGAATAAGATGGACTACACCGATGCCGCGCTGCCGCTTTTGAAGAGTATCCGTCCGTATATAAAATATTTTCATTCATCTCAGTACATCAACGACCTCGCCAATGGCGACATCTGTGCCGTGATCGGATGGTCGGGCGATATCCTGCAGGCGCGCGACCGTGCCGACGAAGCCGGGGCCGGGGTGCAAGTGGCCTATTCGATCCCCAAGGAAGGCGCGGGGACATGGTTCGATATGATCGCCATTCCGGCGGATGCCGACAATGTCGACAACGCCCATAAATTCCTGGACTTTTTGATGGAACCGGAAGTCATCGCAGGCATTACGAACTATGTATCCTACCCCAACGGCAATGCCGATGCCTTTCCCTTTATCGACAAGGAAATCCGTGAAGATAAAGCCATCTATCCCTCGGCGGAAACCATGAAGGGGCTTTTCACCATGAAGAATATGCCGCCCAAGACGTCACGCGTCAGGACCCGGGTTTGGACCCAGTTGAAGACCGGCCAGTAAAGAATCCTGATTCGAATTACCTGGTTTAGATATCTTACCGGGAAGGATGTGAAGTTGGCTGCCGAATAGCCAATGGAATAATGGAATGTTGGAGAAATGGAATATTGGAAAAAAATCGGATGATGGTCTAATTTTAAATTCTGATCCGTACTGTCTTTACAAAAGATCCGTGTCTTGTTTGCAAAAAAAGATCTCATTCCGCTAAACCCAGTATTCCAACATTCCAGTATTCCATCATTCCATGGCATATAATCAAGGCACAGCCAATTTTCTCTGACCTGACCCGGATGACGATGATTTCAATGTTAGAATCGATCCTGCCACTGGAGCGCCCCTATGAGTCAACCAGAAAGTCCGGCCGAATCCGCGACGGAAAAGGCAGCCGAGACCTATATACAGATCCGCGGGGTCACAAAAAAATTCGATGCGATCACCGCCGTGGACGATGTCGACCTTAATATTCGCAAAGGTGATATTTTCGCGCTTCTGGGTGCTTCCGGCTGCGGAAAAACCACCTTACTCCGGTTGCTGGCCGGCTTCGAAACAGCCACGGACGGGCAGATTATCATTGACGGGCAGGACATGCAGTCGATCCAGCCGTATAATCGCCCCGTCAACATGATGTTTCAATCCTATGCCCTGTTTCCCCATATGACCGTTGCCAAGAACATTGCCTTCGGTCTGAAGCAGGATCGGGTTCCCAGGGCCGAGATAAAAATCCGGGTGGAAGACCTGCTGGAACTGGTGCACATGAAAGCGCTTTACAATCGTTATCCCCACCAGCTTTCAGGGGGGCAGCGACAGAGGGTAGCCCTGGCACGCAGCCTCGCCAAACGGCCGAAATTACTTCTCCTGGACGAACCCATGGCCGCCCTGGACAAGAAACTCCGCGAGCAGATGCAACTGGAGGTGGTCAATATCATTGAAAGAGTCGGTGTGACCTGTGTTATGGTTACGCACGATCAGGAAGAGGCCATGACCATGGCCACCCGGATCGGCGTGATGCACGATGGTAAGATCCTGCAGACCGGCACACCCCATAAGGTTTATGAATACCCCAATTGCCGGCGGACAGCGGAGTTTATCGGCACGGTCAATATATTTGCAGGAACCGTCATCCAAAACTCAGCCGACCATGTCGTCATCGACGCACCTGAACTCGGGCGGAATATATTCATCGACCATGGCATAACACCTTCGGAAGGAACAACGGTTTGGGTGGCCGTTCGGCCTGAAAAAATCGCAGTTACATCAGATCCGCCACCCGGTGAATATAACCTCGCCAGGGGTAAAGTGGAGGATATCGCCTATATTGGTGGTCTCTCGATCTATCATGTGAAAACCCAAGGTGGTATGATCGTCCGGGCGACCCTGGCCAACGTCGAACGCCGCGCCGAAGACCGTCTGACCTGGGATGATGAAGTATACCTTAACTGGCAGCCCGGCGCTGCGGTGGTGCTGACATGGTAAACTCAAAATGGAAAAAATTGCTGCCGTCAGGGCGCACGACCGTTATCGGTATCCCTTTTATCTGGCTGCTGCTGTTTCTGGTGTTTCCCTTTGCCATTGTTTTCAAGATCAGTTTCGCCGAAATGGCGATAGCCAGGCCACCGTTCACCGAGCTTTTCTCCTTTGCGGAAGAAAAGCTGTCCGTCATATTGAACGTCGGCAATTATCTCTTCCTGTTCGAGGATAAGCTCTACGTTTCCGCCTATTTGAGTTCACTTAAGACTGCGGCCGGGGCCACCTGCCTGGCACTGTTGGTGGGTTACCCCATCGCCTACGGGATTGCCCGTGCCCACCCGGGGATTCGCAACCTGCTCTTACTGGGCATTGTCTTGCCCAGCTGGACCTCGTTTCTGCTGCGGATCTATGCCTGGATCGGTATATTGAAAACCAACGGGTTGATCAACAACCTGCTGCTGAAATTGGGGTTGATCGATACACCGCTGCACATGCTGCATACCAATTTTGCGGTTTATGTCGGCATTGTATACGCCTATCTGCCCTTCATGGTCCTGCCGCTTTACACAAACCTGGTAAAACTCGACGAGTCTTACCTGGAAGCCGCCGCTGATCTGGGGGCCAAACCCTGGAAAACGTTTCTTTTCGTCACGCTGCCCCTTTCAAAAGGGGGCATTATCGCCGGTTCCATGCTCGTGTTCATCCCCGCGGTGGGCGAGTTTGTGATTCCCGCCCTCCTGGGAGGACCCGACACGCTGATGATCGGCAAGGTGTTGTGGGATGAATTTTTCAGCAATCGTGATTGGCCGGTAGCTTCGGCAGTGGCGATTGTCATGCTGCTGCTTTTGATCATACCCATGATGTGGTTCCATAAACACCAGACCCAGGCCCAGGAGATGGACACAGTATGAGCACGACCAGACGATCCCCATTGCTGAGTGTGTGGCTGCTGTCGGGTTATACCTTCCTTTATGCACCCATTGTCATTCTGATTATTTTTTCATTTAATGAATCGAAGCTCGTCACTGTCTGGGCCGGTTTTTCAACCAAGTGGTACTGGGAATTGTTACAGGACAGGCAGATGCTGACGGCGGCCTGGCTCAGCCTGCGCCTGGCCCTGATGAGTGCCACGTCGGCCGCGGCTTTGGGGGTATTTGCCGGCCTGGTGATGGCGCGCTTCGGCCGATTTCGCGGCCACAACCTTTTCGCGAGCATGATCACGGCGCCCCTGGTCATGCCGGAAGTCATCACCGGCCTGTCGATGCTGCTGCTCTTCGTCTCCATGGAAAAAGTCATCGGCTGGCCGGACGGCCGGGGCATGATGACGTTGTGGATCGCCCACGTCACCTTTTGTTCGGCTTTTGTGGCCGTGGTCATCACCTCGCGCCTGAGGGAGATGGATGAATCCATCGAAGAGGCCGCCATGGACCTGGGGGCACCGCCATTCAAGGTGTTCACCGCGATCACACTCCCGATCATCATGCCGGCGGTTGCCGCCGGTTGGCTGCTGGCCTTTACACTGTCCCTGGACGACCTGGTCATATCGAGTTTTGTGGGCGGCCCCGGTTCAACGACCCTGCCCATGAAAGTGTTTTCCAGTGTGCGCCTGGGGGTCAGCCCGAAAATCAATGCCCTGGCCACTATCGTCGTTTCATTTGTCTCGCTGTGTGCCGTAGGTGCCGGTATTCTGATGTTTCGCGCCGAGAGGCGACGCAAACTTGAAATCCAAGCCGCCATGCGCGATAAGGCTTGACGGCTTGCCGTGAGGGATTTAGGAATTGAAGAAATTCTATCTCTTTTGATTTAATCTTGGTTGGTCCTCTAATTATCGAAACATAGCGATTCATTTGATCAAACCTGCTGAAGGAAAACAATGGGACAAAAAGATGGGGACCGCTCGACAGCGAATATGCATGACGAGCCTAGCGATATTGAATTCATTAATGTGACCAAGCTATACGATGATGTGGTGGCCCTGGATAACACCAATCTCAAAATCGCCCGCAGCTCTTTCCATTCGCTGCTGGGTCCGTCCGGCTGCGGCAAAACCACCTCCCTGCGTTTGATCGCCGGCTTCGAACAGCCGACCCGCGGCGATGTGCAGCATCAAGGCCAATCATTGGTCGGCATGCCTGCCTATAAGCGGCCCGTAAACATGGTGTTTCAGCACTACGCGCCGTTTCCGCACTTGAACGTGGAAGAAAATATTTCCTATGGGCCACGGCAGCGATCTCCGCGCTTGCCTAAAGATGAGATCAAAAAGCAGGTCGGTGAGATGCTCGAATTGGTTCGCCTGCCGGGCTTTCAAAATCGGCGCATCTGGCAGCTGTCCGGCGGCCAGCTGCAGCGCATCGTGCTGGCACGGGCCCTGATAAACCGGCCGGCGGTGCTTTTGCTGGATGAGCCGTTGGCCGCCCTCGATCGTAAGTTGCGCCGCGAAATGCAGATGGAACTCCAGTCCCTGCAGCGCGAAGTGGGAATTACATTTGTTCTGGTGACCCACGATCAGGAGGAAGCACTGTCCATGAGCGATACCATCAGCATCATGCGGGACGGCGATATCGTTCAGACCGGAACTCCGGCCGAGCTTTACGATACGCCCGTGGATCGCTACGTCGCAGATTTTGTCGGCGAATCGAATTTTTTCTCAGGTACCGTCAGCACCGCCGACTCAAACCAGGCAACTATTCAGACTGCAACCGGGATACAGCTGACAGCCCCCTATCCTGAGCGCGGCAAACACCTCAAAACAGGACAGCGCGGCGCCATCGCGGTCCGTCCGGAGATGGTTCAGATTTGGCCGCCGAAAAGTGATAAACCGGGTGGTGTTGACCTCAGCATCAAAGGACGTATCAGCAACCGCATCTATCTGGGCCACCAGGCCGAATTTCGGGTGGTAACTGACTCACTGGGCGAGATACTCGCGCGCATCCCGAAAACCGCCGAAGCAGCTTCCAGGGATCTCTCACCCGGAGACCAGATTTTACTGGGCTGGCAGTGGAAACTGGGGCTGGCGATGCTGGATGGGTAAATGGGAATGCCGAATGCAGAGTGACGAAGTAAAGTGCTGATCAGGACTGAGTAATGAGGATGGAGAACTGAGTTAGAAATAACGGGCTGCGAATACAGAGTTTCGCCCAGCTGTTTTTTTAAAATAGACAGAATACATTACTTCGACATTCGAAATTCGACATTCGACATTTGTTAAGCAATCTTCAATCTTCATTCTTCAATCTTCAATGTAAAAGGGGGGTGATAAAGTCATTGGCAATCACCTGATCAATCGAGAAGTTTAATTGCTTCAAAAAAAAGGAGAAAAATTATGGATCCGAGAAAGAAATTTATGGACATTCTGTATAGAGTGGACGCATAAACGTAAAAATTCTCATTATATCAGCATGATAAGATAAAATACTACTTGACTTTTTTTGATATAAGTACTACTAAAATCACTCCTTTTATAGGCCTAGTTCCCTAAAACT
>Ga0209743_1000150_pt1 | contig 29783 bp, 23 predicted proteins | sample OlaalgELextract2_FD_187378 | JGI IMG/M metagenome (GOLD analysis project Ga0209743, IMG submission 187378) | Olavius algarvensis symbiont microbial communities from Tuscany, Italy - Type G ELBA extract 2 (SPAdes) (version 2) | ecosystem: Host-associated > Annelida > Digestive system >...
TAACCTGAAGCACAGCAGATTGCTGCTTTAACCAATTTTTCAAAGAACATTGACCAAATTTAAAATGTTGGACCTACAATTTTGTAATTTATTCTGATCAATTTTAAGTTTATGCGCAGGCTCTATAGAAAAATCGCAGGTAGATCGTTTTCTCCTGCAGTGAATAAAAGAAATTGCGATAGGCAAATTCATCCGATGGAAGCAAGGGACGAAAATCTGCATTTTTACCGTTTTTAAGCTTCATCGAGGATTTATATCCTTCCAGGAAGAGCAGGTCCTCCGTTGAAGGCGGCAGTTGATCGGCAAAAATATAGTGTCTTTTTTTAGCAACATCGATCAGCTCTTCGCGAAATTTCGGATGCGCGATCTGGGCCAGTTCCATGACACGCTGGTAGATTCCCTTGCCTTTGAGTTCGGCAATGCCGTATTCGGTAATTACAAAGTTGACATCGCCCCGGGTGGTGGCCACACCGGCACCTTCACTGAGATGCGGCACAATCCGCGATACCGAGCCATTCTGGGCGGTCGCAGGCAGTGCGATAATCGAAAAGCCCCCTTTGGACATGGAGCTGCCGCGCAAAAAATCAACCTGATCGCCGATACCGCTGTAAAAAAGGTATCCCATTGAATCCGAGCAGACCTGCCCGGTCAGATCCACCTCCAGGGCGGAACTGATGGAAATCAAGTTGTCGTTGCGGGCAATGACGGTGGGATCGTTGACGAACTCCGACGATCTGAAATAAAAGACCGGATTATTATCCACGTAGCGATAGATTTTTTCCGACCCCATGCACAAGGAGCTGACAACCCGGCCGGGCAGCAGCGTCTTCTTTTTGTTGGTAATGACATTTTTTTCGAACAGCGGCAGCAGGCCATCGGTAATCAGCTGGGTGTGGATTCCCAAATCTTTTTTGCCGTCCAGGTATTTCAAAATAGCGTAAGGCAAATTGCCGAATCCGATTTGGAGCGTGGCCCCGTCATCCACCAGCTGAGACACGTAGTGCCCGATTCTGCGGGCGACTTCATTGTCTTTGACCGTCGGCAACGCTTCCACCAGGTTTTCTTCGCAAGGCACTATCCAGTCGATGTCGCGCACGTGCACAAAGCTGTCGCCCCAGGTTCTGGGCACTTTCGGATTGACCTGGGCAATGACCATCGTTGCATGCTCCACGGCGGATCGGGTGATATCTACCGAGACCCCCAGGCTGCAGTAACCAAATTTGTCCGGCGGGCTGACCTGCACCAGGGCGGCGTCCAGGCCGATGCGGTGGGTGGAAAATAAACGCGGAATCTGGGACAGGTATTCGGGAATGTAATCGATTTTGCCTTCAAACGCCGCTTTGCGCATGGCCCGGCTGATAAAAAAAAGCTTCAGTGAGAAGCGGCGGGTAAACGATGGATCGTCAACATACTTAGACAGGGTAAAAGACAGCATTTGATAGACCATGATATCCTGCAAATTCTGATCTTCGACCATTGCGTGGATAAGATGCTGTGGTTCACCGCAGCCGGTTCCGATAAACACCCGACTGCCCCTCATAATTTTTGAGATTGCTTCGGGAGCATCGACAACTTTGGACTCATAAAGATTCTGCCAGTCCATTTATTCCCTCCTGTTCAGCCGCTGACGTTTCATGATACCGACGGACCTGGCTTGGGTCTAAAAGTTAACTATTATAGATGATGGGGCATTATTACCAATAAAAAGGTAGTTTTGAAGTTGCAAGCAGTTATTGAATGTCTCGATCTTGGAGTATTGGAGAATTAGCCTACGTGATAAATATATCAAAGAATTTACATTTAATCGAGAAATTAGGAATAAAAATGTCACAGGCCGAATGCCGCATGTCGAATTAAAAAAACTTACCGTTAGATGATATAGGCCCTATGGGTCATATAGGGCCTATGGGTCATATAGGGCCTATAGGTCATATAAGGCCTATTTATCTATTTAGCCTGGCAAATCAATTCCACACCTCATCATTTCCGCCTTCGGCGAAATACGGTTGACCGGGGTGGGCGATGTTGTTATCCTATAGCAGGTTGCACCGCTTTCTGAGTAGACGCTGTATGTTAGGATCTGTCCATGAAACCGTCAACTTCTTCATCAGGTGTTTTCAAGCCTTTCAAAGACTTAAAGGTGCTGCTGGAGAGCAAGTCCCTTGAGCTTCAGCCCGCAGCCCCACCGACTGCCCCCTCCCCTGCGTCGAAGGCACCGGAGAAAGACCCTGCCGACCGCCGGCCCGATCATTTGATTTTTAAAGAAGCCATGGCGGGCGTCAAACCCATATCCCGGGCCAAATGCGCCGCCCAAATCCCCCGATCCCCGGCGGCCGAATCAACGCCAGCTGAACCGAATCCCGATCAGGAAGCCGTGGCCCGGTTAAAGAACCTGGTCCAATACGGCACCGGGTTTGTCGTGTCCCTGACACCGGAGTATGAACAAGGCATGGCCCGGGGCACCAATCCGGAAATCGCCCGCCGGCTTCACCGGGGCGACTTTTCAATTCAGGATCATATTGACCTGCACGGACTGCGGGTCCCGGAAGCCCATGAAAACGTTGACAGCTTTTTGAATAACGCCATATTGGCAAACAAGCGGGCGGTTCTCATTATCCATGGTCGCGGTTTGTCATCGCCTGCCGAGCCGATCTTGAAAAACAAAGTATACCGCTGGCTCACCACCAGTCCGTGGCACAAGTGGGTCATCGCATTCACCAGCGCCAGACTCTGTGACGGAGGCGCCGGCGCCACCTACGTACTTCTCCGGCGCAAGCCATTGAAAAAACGATTTCGCAAGCCCCCCAAAACATCTCCGTTAGCAACTCGACAATCCGATTAAAAAAGACATCCGATCCATTGGTTCAGATGTGGTCGCATAATATTAAAATGAGTCAACTTTTTTGGACACTTTCTATGTCTATTTGTGACAAATTGAGGGATTGCGGGATTAAAGGATACAATCAAAAATTAACACAGCTAGAATTCCTCAATCCCTAAATTAATTATTGACAAAATAAAAATACAATCTTAACATAAACGTTTTTATCTTCAACTGAGGCGGAAACACAATCCCACATTCGATGTGAGATACTCGAGTGCGGGATTTTTTAATGGCACTGCAAAATTGCGGGCGGTCACGGCCCGGCAAACCAAAAGGTATTAGTCTGATGAAAAAAGATATAGAAAAAGTCAGAAATATCGGTATCAGCGCACATATCGATTCAGGCAAAACAACCCTGACTGAGAGGATTCTTTATTTTACCAAACGAATCCACGCCATTCATGATGTCAAGGGCAAAGACGGCGTCGGTGCCACGATGGATTCCATGGAACTGGAAAAGGAACGTGGAATCACCATTGCCTCGGCTGCCACCTATTGCGAGTGGCGCGGCCACGAAGTTAACATCATTGATACCCCCGGTCACGTTGATTTTACCATCGAAGTCGAACGATCATTACGCGTACTGGATGGAGCGGTATTGGTTTTATGTGCAGTCGGCGGTGTACAGTCGCAGTCCATTACCGTTGATCAGCAGATGAAGCGCTATAAAGTCCCGTGCGTCGCCTTTGTCAACAAATGCGATCGCAGTGGTGCCAATCCGTCGCGGGTCATAGATCAATTGAAGGAGAAACTGGGGCACAATGCCGTGGCCATGCAGTTGCCCATCGGCCTGGAAGCCGAATTCGAAGGTATCGTCGATCTGGTGTCCATGAAAGCCCTGTTCTTTGACGGTGCCAACGGTGAAGAGGTTCGAGTCGAACAGATCCCGGCACATCTTGAGTCCGCGGCCCTCGCCAAAAGAGAGGAATTGATAGATGCGGCCACCATGTTTTCGGATTCACTGACTGAAGCGGTTCTGGAAGAACAGGAAATATCCGAGGATATGATCTTGCGGGCGGTACGCCGCGGGGTGCTGGCCCGGGAATTGACCCCGGTCTTTATCGGGTCGGCTTATAAAAATAAGGGTGTCCAGCCGCTGTTGGACAGTGTCACCCAATTACTGCCCTGCCCGCAAGACATATCAAACAAGGCCCTGGATATGCAGAACGAGGAGGCCCCGGTAGAGCTCGATACGGACAGTCAAAAACCACTGGTCGCCCTGGCCTTTAAACTGGAGGACGGCGCCTATGGACAGCTGACCTATATCCGGGTTTATCAGGGTTCCCTGGCCAAGGGCGATACCATTATAAATATTCGCACCGGAAAAAAGGTGAAAGTCGGCCGCCTGGTGCGCATGCATGCCGACCAGATGGAAGACATCAAGGATATCCCGGCCGGCTACATTGGGGCCCTTTTTGGAATCGATTGCGCCTCGGGCGATACCTTTGCAGCACCGGGTCTCGAGTTGACCATGACATCGATGTATGTTCCGGATCCGGTAATATCTCTGGCCATCGCGCCCAAGGACCACAAATCCGAGATCAACATGTCCAAAGCGTTAACCCGGTTTACCAAGGAAGATCCCACCTTCAGGGTTCATACCAACGACGAAACCGGCGACACGATTATCTCGGGCATGGGTGAGCTGCACCTGGAGGTTTATATAGAGCGTATGCTGCGCGAATACAGTGCCCAGGTAATTCCGGGCATGCCGCGTGTGGCTTATCGGGAAACCATCACGCGCCGGGCGGAATTCGATTACATCCACAAGAAACAAACCGGCGGTGCCGGCCAGTACGGACGGGTCGCCGGCTATCTGGAACCGGTCAACGACGAGGAATTCGTATTTGACAATCGCGTGGTGGGCGGGGCCATTCCGACGCAGTTCATCTCGGCCTGTGAAAAGGGGTTCAAAGCCTGTCTGGCCAAGGGGCCCAAGATGGAATTTCCCGTTACCGGGATCAAAATTGAAATCAACGACGGGGCTTCGCACGCGGTGGATTCCTCGGAGATGGCCTTTCAGGCGGCAGCCAGGGGGGCATTTTTGCAGGCTTATGCCAAGGCCGGACCGGTGATTCATGAACCCATCATGAAAGTTGTGGTCGAATCGCCTTCGGAATTCCAGGGATCCGTCCTGGGCTCCTTGAATCAGAGGCGGGGCATGATTGTCGGCTCACAGGATGAGGGGGTGTTGTGTGTGATTGAATCCCAGGTTCCGCTGGCTGAAATGTTCGGTTATTCGACGGTCTTAAGATCATTGACCCAGGGCCAGGCGCAATTTACGATGGAATTCGCCACCTATAAACAGGTGCCCCAAAGCATTGCCGAAGAACTCGTCAAAAAGGCCGCCGAAGAAAAAAAGAATGTGGCCTAGGGCACCGGAGGTGCCGGCTGATAGCTGATAGTTGATAGCTCATAGTTGTTAGCTCATAGCTGATAGCTCATAGCTCAAAGCTGATAGCTGATAGCTCAAAGCTGATAGCTCATAGCTCAAAGCTCATAGCTGATAGCTCATAGCTCAAAGCTGATAGCTCATAGCTGAAAGCCGTCGCGGGGTGCGGGTTGCGGGTTGCGGGGCAGTGGTAATCGGCATTTGGCATTGGCTTTCGGCGTACGGCGATTTAAACTTGGTTTCTCTGTCTTCTGACATCTGTTTTCTGTCTTCTGGTATCTGGTTGCGGGGTGCGGGGTACCGCAAATAAAACGGGTATCGATCTATTAAAATGGTGGAGCGCAGCGACTTCCATAAATATTCAATCTTCATTCTTCAATGCAGTTAGGGGTGGAGCGCAGCGACTTCCATAAATATTCAATATTCAATCTTCAATCTTCAATTCAGTCAGGGGTGTTTAAAATTTGGATTCTCCAAGAAATTCAGGAAAATTGATTGACTCCTCAGTTGGAAAAATCGTACGCTCAACGGAACAGGCCGTAAGTCGAGGCGACGCTGCCGGTTCAACCAAGGGACCGGCCGGCGTCATCTACATCAAAGAAAGGTATTTCACCATGCTGAAAAAAGATCTCATCCTGAGAAACCCCTTGCGGGTGATGGGTCATGAAAATGATGACATCCTGGAGTCCGGCCAGTTCGGTGCCGTGCTGGCACGCGCCGGTGTCGGTAAAACGGCATTTTTGGTTCAGCTGTCGCTCAATGCGCTGCTCAGGCGCAAAAACGTCCTTCACATCAGCCTGACGGATCCGGTCAACAAAGTGAGCTTGTGGTATAAGGAAGTCTTCAATTTGATTGCCGAGCAGTATCAGGTCCATCAAATCAACCAGCTCTGGGATTCCGTCCTCCCGCACCGGTTTATCATGACCTTCCGGGTGGAAGGATTCAGCGTTCCGAAGCTGCAGGAGCGACTGGCGGATTTAACCGAACAAAATATTTTCACGCCGCAGATGATTATCGTCGACGGATTTCCATTTGACGATGCCGTTGAGCCATCTCTGAGAGAATTCAAAAACATGGTGGCGCTACAGGGGATGCACGCCTGGTTTACCGTGCGCACCCATCGACACCAGGAGCCTGAAGCAGACGGCACGCCCCTGCAGCTGGCCCATGTTTCCGATTTGTTCGAAGTAGCCATCCAGCTGCTGCCGGAGGGCAAAGAGATACATGTTAAAGCCCTGAAAGGCGGCGATTCCTTTTCAAAGCAGCTTGATTTGAGATTGGATCCGTCGACCATGCTGCTGACCAACCAAAGCTGATCATTTAATTACAAAATCGTAATTTGAACTACGTGTTCGAATTGATTGAGCACCACCCCGAACAAAGCCTGCGGGCGAGCGGTGCTGCTGTCAGGCCTCAATTGCAGCCTGTTTGCGGCAGCCGCAGGACTTGAATAATAGCCCAGACACCGCCGAACTATCGTCGGCGATTCATTATACGGCGGAATCCCCCAATCGGACTTCTTCATCGGTTGCAAACTTGGCAACCCTTTCCAATTTATAAATATATCAATTAACTATCCATTTCGGGTTCCCTTCCTGTGCCTATTGACAGTCTCCGATATCCCGCAGCTTGCAGCCAATTCAGCCCGCTGACCGGCAATAAAAAGATCAATATTTTCTAAAATTTTTTCTAATCTTTCGGTTGCCGGATGCCGATAGAATTCAATGGATTCTAAATGTATCCGCGCGATTGTAACTGACCGGCTCATCGCACACCGATTTTTATTTTATTTTTTATAATATCAATTAGTTAAAGTCTTTATGGAACCTACAATAATTTGATTGATACTTTGAATAATAGAACTGGCACAAATTTTGTATGGTATTATCGCAGCTAACGCAACAGGAGTGGAAACCAATGCACAAAAACTCAGGATTTACGGCTTTTGAACTGGCGCTATCCATGGCAGTCGTCGCGATCATGGCGGCCGTTGTCCTGCCGCCATATACAGAATGGCTGCGGGAGCACCGGCTCGACGGTTCCGTCAACAATCTTCTGGCGGACCTGGAGATGGCCAAAATCAGGGCAATTCGTGAAAACTCCTTTGTGGTCATCGAATTCGAAGCCACGCAGTACACTATTTTTCTCGACAACGGACAAACGGATTCTGACCCCGGGAACTGGGACCCGGCCGGTGAAATAGTCATCAAAACCAGGACCTTGCCGTCAGGTGTCGAGTTTGATATGGCACTGTTGAATTTTGTCGACGAGAACCTCGATCCCAGGGACGCAACCCGGTTTGACGGGCGGGGGCTGCCGGATTGCATCATCGCGGCCGTCACAATCACTTTAACGAATCAAGCTGAACAGCGTTTGGTTTCACTCAACCGGCTTGGCTTTCTAAGGGTTCTATAATGCAAAAAAATCAAAATGATAGAGCGTCCAACCATTCCTGCGCGAATGACCAGCAGGGTTTTTCCCTGATCGAGGTCGTCATCGCCATCGCAATTCTGGCCATCGGCATGCTGGCCGCGGCCACCATGCAAATTCACGCAGTTCGCAACACGACCAGCGGCAACATATTTACCGAGGCCAACATGCTTGCCAAGGCCACCATGGAGGAATTGAAAAACACTCAGGATATGGATGACCTAATAGTGGGTGATAGGCTGGGGATTACGGCCGATGGACAACCCGGCGGAATTTACAATGTCAGGTGGGACGTGGAATTAGTCGGAAACAACGCCCGTCGCATCATCCTGACGGTAGATTGGAACCGCCAGGGCGGGGCGCAGGGGATAAGCATTGAAAGCATTACCAGGGGAGGCGGGGTATGAACGATTTTCCGGCTAAACGGTCTGATCCGGCAAAAGCCGGCATTTGGAAATTCGGCGCCGGCCAGGGGTTTACCCTGGTAGAAATAATGGTCGGACTGGCGATTCTGTCGATCGCTTTCGGAACGATTTACAATAGCTTTGCACAACTGAACCGGTCTTATACCACCGAAAGCGTCAAGGCCGGAGTGCAGCAGGGTGCGCGAATTGCCGTGGAATTTATGGTGCATGATATCCGACTGGCTGGTCTCGATCCCCTGGGAACCGCCGGCGCCGGTATAGCAGCCGGCGTACCACTGCCGACCAGCAGCTGGATTACGTTCACCGCGGACGACGATTACAATGGGATCATTAATCCGGCAGTTCCTTTCGAGAGTACCACCTATAGTTTGGTGGGCAGCGAGCTTACCCAAACCAACCACCTGGGCCAGGAAACCATGCTGGACAATGTGACCGGTCTCAGCTTCACTTTTTTGGATGCCAATGATGTCGCAACCAACGTCAATGCTGATATTCGGTCGGTAGTGATTTCGTTAACCATGGAAAGAGACGCCGGACGGGAGGGATCGGTGAGCCGAACCTATACGACCCGCGTCCGCTGCCGGAACCTATAAACCCGAGGGAGATATGGATCAAAAAATCAGCCGCATCATTGACAATCAAGACGGATTTGTGCTGGGCGCCGCTATCCTGTTATCCGCGGTTCTGATCCTGGCCGGTGTTTTATCCCTGTGGACATCCACCACCGAGGTGCAGGTGGTGCGCAATGAAGGCTTGATGGCCAGAGAGTTCTACAATGCCGAAGGTGCCGCCATCGATGCCCTGGAGAATTACAATAGCGGGCCCACCAACTGGCTGACGGACAATTTCATGATGGAGGAACCGATCGAAGCCAACAACACGGTAGTATCGAATGATTCGGAAGGGCAGCAGGTCGCCACGGTGGAAGCGCGCTGCATCACATTAACCGCAATTGACCCGGACTCGGGCCCAGATTATGAATTGCCGCTTCAGGCGCACATCGCTCCGCCACCGGAAGGCTCCGGCTACAGCCTGAAGCATTTTGAGGTTCGGCGCTATGGAATTACGGCCTCGTCCGCCGACGGCAACAGCCAGGTTCAAGTCGGCGCCTGGAAGGCATTTAATAAATACTAATACCGACGCCGGTTTAGCGGGCGCAGGGCAGGAACCGGATTCGCATTGCGAAAAAAAGGGAGTGTCAATCATGAAAAAATGGGGTGTAGTTATCATGGTGCTGATAATGAGCACGCCGGCCATGTTGGGGGCCGATGATACGGAAATCTATGGAACCGTCACAAATTCCTCGCTGGAACCCAATGTTATGATAATCTTTGATTCTTCCGGCAGCATGGATACCGCGGATGTTCCGGGCGAAGCCTATGATCCTATGGGAGTTTATGCCGGATCTTATACCGATGACGCGGTCTATGTCCGGAAATACTCGGGCGGGTACAACTACACCTGGCAACTGTTCGCATCCAGCATCAGCGATCTGAACTGCAGCGCAATATCCGATTTATTGATGGTTCAGGGCTATGCCACGGGACGCATCAAAGGCGCCAATCGGAATTATGCCTGCTCCTCATCCAGGCGGTCCCGCAAGACACTGCGACTGGGTAAATATATGAATTACATCGAGTCCGGCGTCGGTGTCACCCGGCGTCGGATCGACGTGGCCAAAGACGTTGTCAAGGATCTCCTCGACCGAACCGAAGGGGTTCGTTTCGGCGCCATGCAGTTCAACTACGATGAAGGTGGTGAGGTTATTGCCGAATGCGGCACCGATACGGCAACTCTCAAGAGCCAAATCGACGGCATATCGGCGCAGGGGTGGACACCATTGGCCGAAACCCTGGCGGAAGCCGGGCTCTATTTTGCCGGGATGGACAGCTGGTTTAACGCCGATACCAGCTACACGTCACCGATGCAGGAGCGCTGTCAGAAAAACTTTGTCATCATCATGACGGACGGGGAGCCCACCCAGGATGTCGATCCCAAGCTGACCGGGACCAATTACATCAACGGCGATATCATCGGCGATTACGACAACGACGGCAGTGACCCGGGCTCATACGGCAGCAGCGGCTCAGACTACCTGGATGATGTGGCCAAGTATTTGTATGAGAATGACTGTCATCCCACCATGGGAGACGGTACCTCTTTTGACAAGCAGAACATCGTCACCTACACCATCGGCTTTCAGCTAAACCACGAGCTGTTGCAGGATACGGCCAACAACGGGGGGGGCGAATATTTTACGGCCTCCAATTATTCCGAATTGAGTGAAGCCTTCTACCATATCATGGCGAGCATATCCGAAGAAAATGCCGTGTTTGTTGCACCGGTGGTGCCGATCAGCCGCATGAATCGCGCATATGCCGGTGATCGAATCTATCTGGGGTTCTTCAAACCGCAGCTCGGCGGCCAATGGGTCGGCAATGTCAAACGCTACAACCTGGATAGTGACGGTATTCTCTACGATGCCAACGGCATCGAAGCCACCACGGCCGATGGGTTGATTAAAGACAATGCCCTCTCGTATTGGACCACGCTGGGCAACGACGGCCCGGATGTCGATGCCGGAGGCGCAGCAGAGGCCCTGCAGCTGATGATCGACGGCGCAGGTACCCGCAACATTTACACCTATACCGGGACCGAGTCCGATCTCACCACCAGCTCCAATGAATTCATCGATACCAACACCGCCTTAACCGGTGCGCTTCTTGGAACCGCCAGCGATGCGGCACGCCAGGATTTGATCAGCGAGGTTCGCAATTCGCCCTTCGGCGACATTATTCATTCCGAACCCGTGGTTGTTTACTACCCGGATCCCGATGGACTCGAGTCCACCGATGACCAGAAAACCATGATTCTGACCGGATCGAATGACGGGATGCTGCATTGCATCGATGATGACAACGGCAGTGAAGCCTGGGCCTTTATCCCACCGAACCATTTGAACCGATTGAACCTGCTGACCGACGATGACCACGATTATTTCATAGACGGCTCGCCGTCGGTTTATCAAAGTGGAAGTCAGACCATTATGATTTTCGGCGAACGGCGCGGCGGAGATCATTACACCGCGCTGGATATCAGCGCCCCAACGGCACCCGAATGGCTGTACAGCTTCGGCCCCCATATTCTGGATCCGGATCTCGCTGATGCTTCCAATACCTATGAAGTGCTCGGCCAATCCTGGGGCAAGCTGCAAAAGGCCACCATCGCCACGAGCTCCGTTGCCACCTATCCGGACTGTAAACTGAACCTAGTCGTGCAGGAAGAGGATGTGTTTCTAGTCCCCGGCGGGTATGACAATAACCAGGATTCTGAAACACCCACGGCCACGGACACTATCGGCCGGGCTTTGTTTGGCGTCAACGTTTCCAGTGGCGCGATGTCCAGCAATTTCAATTTTAACGCTGTCGACAATCCTTCTTTGGGGATGACGCATTCCATCGTCGATATGACCGGCCTGGATCATGACGGTGACGGCATCTACAGCCGGGTATATGTCGGTGACCTGGGGGGCAATATCTTCGCTTTTAAAGACGACGAATATGGCTGGGATCCGGGATGCGTTTTTAGTATTTTCCCGGGAGTCGTCGACGGGGTCTGGAGTGCCAGAAAACTGTTCAATGCCTCGGCCGACGGTGTCCAGCGTAAAATTTTCTACGCACCGGATGCTGTGGCGGAACCGTACGGCGAGATGATATTTTTCGGCACCGGTGACCGTGCCGATCCGGGCGAGACGGACGTGGTCAACCGGATATATGCCGTCAAAAACAATTGGACCGGTTCCAGTACGCTGACCGAGGCGAACCTGGTGGATGTCACTGATAACCTGATTCAGCTGGGCACCGATGCCCAAAAAGAAAGTGTCAAGACGGCGCTGGACTCAGCCAGTGGTTGGTACATCCGCCTGGAAAATCCCGGCGAAAAAATAGTGGCCGCCCCGCGCGTGTTTGACGGTGTCGTATATCTTACGACGTATACACCTTCTGATTCAACCGAGGTCGATGAGAGCGATCCCTGCGCCGTTTCCACGGTTCGCGGTGTTGGACGTATGTATGCGGTGAATTACCTAAACGGCGGTGCCGTGTTGGAGCTCTCAGATACAACCGAAACCGACGGCGAGGGCGGGGTGGTTGAATTAGGGAAACACGACCGCAGCATTTCCATTGGGACTGCCATTCCCTCGGCCCCGGTAATTGCAGTTCTGGCGGGGGGCGCACGGATATTCATCGGCGTTGAAGGCGGTATTGCCAGTCTGCCGACCGCCAACAACAATGACATGCACACTTATTATTGGAATCAGATATTCTAATTTGGGGAGGAGTAAATGAACAGCATGAATCTTAAAAAAAAACAACGGGTCAGGATAAAGCACTTTTCAGGGATCATCTTTTTGATCCTGGCCATCCTTTTGGGTCCGATTCAAGGCTGGGCCGGTATCGGGGCGATCGACCCGGCGGATTTTGAGTACAGCGAACCTTTTGAAGTTTCAGCCAGCATAATGGATATCGACTATAGCAACAATATGCTGATCGTGCTCGAATCCAAAGTCTATGTGGTGGATCTGGTAATTGGGGTGCAAAACCTTAAAACCGCTTTATCCGACGCCGACGGCAAGCCTATTTTGTTTAATTCACTAAGCCGCGGACAAAAGGTTATGGTGCGCGGGATGAAGCTGCCCGACGGGCGGGTCATTGCCGGAGAACTCGTACGGCTGTCCCTCGGCACCGGAAATTAACACCCCTCCCCCCTGAATCGATTGTCTTTTCGTGCAGCAGTTTTCCACGCTCGCCCGTCGCCGGGCTGATGCCCACGGACCTAATGCCGGCCGGGATTCTGCTGCTTTCTCCTTGGGGCCGGCTCGGCTAATGCGGCCCGTCCACCGCCTCCCTGCTGATAATCCGGCGGAAAATGCAACACCTTTTTTTGGGACTCACCATGCTCCAGGTGGGACAGCCTAAAATTCCAGATTTCCAGGATGTAATTCGAAATCATTTTTTGTGCACAGACCATTTTTGTTGGGATGGAACTGCCGGGGGTGATGTGCGTCTTTTTACTATCCGATAACCGAATGCGAATTCTTCCTGCCGGCGTTTGACGGTCGCAAGCGCGTGATATAAATGATGGCCGTCATTTTAAGTGGCATTAATTTTGCAATAATATCTAAAAAAGTGGATGGCTAATAAATTATTTTGCCGGAGATCAATAGCTATGAAAAAAAATTCAGGTTTTACTATCATGGAACTGATGACGGTTATCGGCATTATCGCCATCATGGCCAGTATCATTATTCCCAATGTAATTGGCTGGTTGCCGAAATATCGGTTGAGAAGCGGGGCTGAGGAAATACAATCCACCCTGCAGCTGGCCAGGCTGGGGGCGATTAAGCAGAACATGAGTTCGTCCGTCGATTTTAACACCGTCAATCACACTTTTTTGGCGTCGATCGCCGGACAAACGATCAAGCAGGGCAAACTGCCGGCCGGTATCATTTTCGATTCCGTCACCAATCCGGGTTCGTCTGTACAATTCGACAGCAGAGGCCTGGCCGATGACTCATCCGGCAGTATCCAGGTTCGCAACAGTCTTGGCGGTACCAAGGTCATAACGGTAAATATAGTCGGCAAAACCAGGATTCAATGAAACAGGCTGACAAGATCGGCAGTTGTTTTTGAACGATCTTCGAATCAATCGGGCAAATAATCGACAACCCAACCATCGGCTCAGCCGCAACGAGGCGATCGATGCAAAAATAACTGAGATGATGACTCCAATAAAAAATGCGAATGGTTTTACCTTAATTGAAATTTTAGTGGCCCTGGCAATCGATTTTATCGTACTGGCCGGCATTTATACGGCATTCTACTCGCAACAAAAATCTCACGTCAAAGAACAGCAGGTGGTTGATGCCCAGCAGAATGTGCGGGGTTCCGCCACTTTTATGTCTCGTGAAATTCGTCTGGCCGGCATGGAGCGACCGTCGGCCGGTGTGGCCGGCATCGTGGTCGCCGGTCCCCACTCGATCCGGTTCACTATGGATACGAATGGAGACAATGATGTGGCTGACCCGGACGAGAATATTCAATACGGATTTGCCGCGGCAGCGGATACCAACGCCGATGGTCGGGCCGATGCCGGATCGGATGAGATTATCCGGTTTTCGGACACCGATGATCCCATCGCCGACGATATATACGCCATCGCTTTTGCCTATGCCTTTGACGACGACCGTGATGGGGAACTGGACTACGTGGATGCCGGCGCCCTGAACGGGGAACTCGATCTGGGCGAAGAAATTTGGGCCTACGATTCGCCGGACGACCCAACCGTGGGATTGGACAAAGACAATACCACCGGTGCCGCCTTACCGGCGCCCATTAGTTTGGACAGAATCCGGGCCGTGCGCATCTGGATCCTGGCCCGCACGCGAAATCCGTTGCGCGAAGCGGCCGTCACCAAGAATTTTGTCGTCGGCGATAAAATTGTCAACGTCACTGATAACTACCAATACCGACTGCTGACGGCGACCGTCAAGTGTCGGAATTTGGGAATCTAAGGCAATGGCTGCGAAACAGCCTGCCATACCGCAGGAAAACAACCGAAATGATCACGGAGATGCCCGGCACAAATGGGAGACAACAGCAAAATGATGCGAGACAATAAAGGTTTTACCATCGTGGAGGTAATGATCGGGATGGCCATTTTCATTATTGGCTACCTGGCTGTCGGTTCGATGCAGTTGATGGCCATCAGAGGTGATGCCAGCGCCCGCAAGATAACCGAGGCGGCCTCATTGGCCGCCGACCGGATGGAAACACTGATGGTTCTGCCTTATGACAACATCACCAGCGGCGGGCCGGTGTCCGATGGCGTTTACTCCGTCAGATGGCAGGTTGACCCGGGAACCCTGGCGAACACTAAAAGCATTACCGTTCGAGTGGAATGGCTTCACAGCGGAAAACCCAGAGAATTTGAAGCCTCCAGCCTCAAAACGGCCAACTTATGAGTGGATAAATCGCTGAATTTTGTACCATGGAGATCATGATGAAGAATCGCCCGATACTCCGCAACCACCAGGATGGTCTGGTAACGGTTGCCGCCCTCTTGTTTTTGATTGTTTTGACCATTATGGGGACCTCCGCCATCAGCACCAGCAATATGGAAGTACAGATCGCCACGAATGATGAAATCCATAAAATGACATTCTATGCCGCTGACGGCGGGGCCGATCTGGGAACCGAACTGGTGGAACTCAATGTCGCCTGTCCCACCGGTTTTGCCAGCGACGATCTGGATATCGGCGAAATCAACATCGTCGACAGCGATTTTTGGCTGCAGCAAACCGGTACCAAAAAGCCATCCGATACGGACCGCGATGTCCGGATCGGCAATGATACGGGCAACCACACCAATTTGTCCATTTTTGGCCAAACCGCATTCGGAATCGGGGGTGCCATCGAAATGGCGGCCGCCTATGAGGGCCGAGGCAAGGCCGCCGCCAGCGGAGGTGTGACCCTCAATTACGAGATATATTCCCAACACCAGGGTTTTGCCAACAGCGAAAGCATAATCGCGCTCCACTGGCAGCATGTGGTCGGCAGCGAGGGGGCCTGTCAGTATTAAATTGCCTCGCAGCCCAGACTGCGGGTCACCGTTTTTCCAATTTATGCTGCTGGGATCTTACTAAATCCCAGAAAGCAGCAATAAAACCGGAGATTGAATTATGAAAAAAGGATGGAAGGGCACGACAGCGCAATTGGCAGCAACGCTTTGGGTGGCCTGGTGTCTTTGCAATCCTGCCGCTGTTCACGGTTCCTGCGTCACCGGGACGGCGGTGCCGCCATTTTTGGCCGCCGGATTGGATCCCAATTTGCTGCTGCTAATCGACAATTCGGCCAGCATGTACGACCTGGCCTATGTCCAGCCGCGGGAACAGGCGTACTGCTACGACGGCCCTTACACCGATGCCTCCAACAACGAGGTCGAGAGCTACGCGGTGTCGGAAACCTATGCCGGCTACTTCGAGGCGTCGACCTACTATGCCTACAACACATCATCCGGACAATTCGAGCCCCAGGCCAACATCACGGATGTCTTAACAGCCTGCAACAGCTACGACTACTATAGCACCAGCACCCTTTGTATCGAAATTGACGAAGGGGTCACTCCCAAAGCGGTCTCATCGTTTGCGGCCAGCGGCAATTTTCTCAACTGGGCCACTGCCTCAAAGCTCGACATCCAGAAAAAAATTATGACCGGCGGCAAGTACGACGCGGCCGCCAGCCGTTTGATCATGGAATCCCGCGGCTGCCTGGGGCGGCGGTTTGTCAAAAAAATTTCCGTTACCAGTACCGGCGGCGATACCTACTATCTTACCTTAGGAATCCGACCCCCAAATGATAGTGAAAAAATTGGGGTTGCCGACGATACCACCCGTATAGAAATTTTTGATGTTACATCCGACGGATTCGACTACGACGCCTGCCGTCAGGCCTTGGACGAGTTAAACTCCCCCAGTCCCAGCCTGGGCCAGCTGAAAAGCTATGTCGAAGACTGCATGGGCTACGGCGGCGGCAAGACGTCCGGTTCGATGTCGGCTTTCAACCATTCCTTACAGGAATGTTGGTATTACGCGAAACACGGCCATTTCCAGCCGGGATCCGGCACGATCAATTCCATGAAAAATGACTGTGAGAAAATATACGATGACGGCGTCGATCCAACCAGCATCACACCGGACGATCGGGGCTATGTCTGCTATGGCCAGTACGGACCGGTGCCGCCGGACGGCTTCATCGGCCGCTGTTGGGAGCCGGCCGGCGGCAGCGACCCCCTGGTCTGCACCCCCCGGCCTTGCTCGGGTGAACCGCCTTCCGGGGCGGCTGAAATCTGCCAGGGCGGTGTGGTGTATTATTGCTCCGGCAATTACAATTCCAAAAAAGACACCTGCAACAAAGACTGGCTGGTCAAACAGGACTGCACCGGCGGCGGCAGCGGAACGACTGCCGGCTGGACCAATGATGACGGTGACGGGGGCGATGCCTGCGTGGATCAGGCCATTAAGGACTACTGCGGCATCATTGAAGTTCCCCAGGTGGTCGATCCCAGCGACTCGGCCGACGATACCGGCCATATCTGGAACGCCCCGGCGGTTCTGATCGACACCGGAGTGCTCTCCCAGTTAAATGAACCGCTAGCCGTGCTCAAGGGCCAAATAGCCCGGTCGACCGCCCCCAGCGGTTTGATTCAACAATATGCCGATAAGATCCGCATGGGCGCCATGGTATTTAACGACGACGGTTCCCTGAGCGAGTGCAGTCAGCCGTCTCCCAATATCTTTTACGGCTGCGCCGAGCCGGGCAACCGGGACGGTGCTAAAGTGATATCCTATATCGACCAGTCAGCCGCCCATACCACCGACCTGGTGGCGGCCGTCAACGACATCAAGGCCACTTCCTGGACGCCCCTAGCCGAGGCCATGTACAATGCCATCGGGTATTACACCCAAAACAGCAGCCTGCGGTTGGATGCATCCGATTTTCTGATGGACGGCTCCCATCCGGATCCGATCACGGCCTGGTGTCAAAACAACAATATTCTGATGATTACCGAGGGGGCCTCCACCGCCGATCTGAATTCCACGGTCAGCACCTTTGCCGCCGGCGCGGCCGCGCATGACGGTGACACGGATGCCGTCTCCTGCGGCACCCTTGACGGCGGCACTTTGCTGGATGACCTGACCCATTATGGCTGGCAGGGCAGCGAAATATTCGGTGTCGGCAGCACCAACCAGAATATTATGACCCATATCGTGGTCGCCGGCTCCACCCGCGCCGGCGGATTGGGCGAATGCGATCCCGCAACCCTTTTGGATGACGCGGCCGTCAATGGCGGCACCGCCGTTTATCAGGCCAACAATCCGGCTGAATTGGAGGCCAATCTCGAAACCGCCTTTGCCGCCATCCGACAGGGCGCTGCGGCAGGCTCGGCCGCCTCGGTCATCTCCGCCTCCCGCGGCGGTGAAGGGGCCATCTACCAGGCGGTATTCTGGCCTCGCATGGAAATTAGCGGCGCCGCTCCGGTAGGCTGGATCGGCGAGGTTCACGCTCTGCACATTGATTCCTACGGCAATCTGTTTGAAGACACCAACGGCAACCGCTCGCTGGACGCATCCGACGACCAGGTAACATTTTATTACGACGAGCAGGCCCAGACAACCAAAGTCTGCGTCAATCCGTCTTATCCCTCCACGAGTTGCAGCGGCACATCCAAAACCATGGCCGAGGTCAAGTACCTGTGGTCGGGCAGCGAATGGCTGGCCAATATCAGCGATGACGACATTGTCGTCAATCGAGACCCGGATAACAAATTCATTAGTGATGAAAATAAACGCTATATCTTAACCTGGAACGATCTTGACAATGACGGCAGCGTCGCTGACAGCGAAATACTGGATTTTGTCGCCCAGGACTGGTCCGCTTTGACGGTGGCAAGCGGCTCCAATCGCGGTCCGGTTCCCATGGATTTCGGTGTGGCCACCTCGGATGAAGTCAATGTCATCGTCAACTGGATCCGGGGACTTGACCAAAGCGGTCTTCGGCAACGGCAACTGCCCTATGATTTCGATCTGGACGGCACGCCGGATACCGTGACCTGGCGTTTGGGCGATGTCATACATTCCACCCCTATCGCCGTATCAAAGCCGGCTGAAGGCTATCATTTTCTTTACCGTGATCATTCCTACGCCCAATTTGCCGAGCGCTACCACAATCGTCGGCATGTGATTTACTTTGGCGCTAATGACGGCCTGCTGCATGCGGTGAACGGCGGCTTTTACGACGAAGAGTTCAAGAAATTCTGTTTGACACCGGATTGCAACAATGAAAATGCAGCGCCGGCCCTGGGCGCGGAGCTGTGGGCCTATGTCCCCTACAACCTGCTGCCCCATTTAAAATGTTTGACGGACATCAACTACGATCACAAGTATTTCGTCGATTTGAAGCCGCGCATCTTCGACGTTCAGATATTTGACGACGATAGTCTGTCGACCAATATTCACCCCGGTGGTTGGGGCACCATCCTGGTGGCCGGAATGCGCTTTGGCGGCGCCCGCATCACCGCCAACACAATCGATGGCAACGGTGACAGTTCGCCGGATTTTGCGGCGGACACGCGCCAGTTCACCTCCGCCTATTTTATTTTCGACATCACCGATCCGGAACAATCGCCCGTTTTGTTGGGCGAGTTGACTTTCGAAAGCGCCGCCCAGCAGACCGATCTGGGTTTCACCACGGCCATGCCGACGGTAATCCCCATGAAGACCGGAACGGATACCTCGGAATGGTATCTGGCGTTGGGCAGCGGACCGACTGCGATCGACGGTGTCAGCACCCAACACGGTTCAATCGCGGTTTTTCCCTTGAAAAACCTCTTGAATTCGCCGCGGGCCGCACTGCGTATCCCGGCCGCGGCACCGTCACCCATAAATGAATCCGGCCGGTTTCTGCTGGAGGCCAATAGTTTTGTTTCCGATTTAGTGACGGTCGACTTTGACCTGGTGGAGGATTTCCGGGCTGATGTGGTGTATTTCGGCACGGTGGAGGGAACCTGGGGCAATTGGAGCGGTAAAGTCTACCGCCTGGTTACCCGCAAAGAAGACGGCAACGGCGTTGAATTGGCGTCCGCACCCAGTGATTGGTCGAATCTGCTCAGCCCCACACTCACCAATCCACTGCCCCTGATCGATGTGGGACGCCCGGTTACAGCCGCGCCGGCTGTCGCCTGGGACGGCCACAACCGGTGGGTCTATTTCGGCACCGGCCGGTTTTTGGACGGCAACGATAAAACCGATGCCGGCAGCAATGCCCAGGAGACCTATTACGGCATCAAGGAACCCCAGGACTGTGAGATAAATCCGACCTGCCCGGACCAGGACTGCGTGGGAAATCTGACCTGGGCCACGGTATCCAAGGCCCCGGCCTCGCCCACGACTACCCCGGGTGAGCGGGGACTGCTACAAGTCGACCAGATCCGGGTGCAGGAATCCAGCAGCATATACGGCGCCACGCTGTCCTGCATCGGGGGCGGCGATGCCTGCTTGCCCGAGGTGAGCGGCAGCAAAATCGTCAGTTTCGACCAATTGATCTTTTACATTGCAGGGGCCGGATGCCCCTACGGTGATCCGACCGGAAACGACGGCTGGTACCGTGAATTTCCGGTCGCGCGGGAGCGGAATCTTGGACAGGCGACCGTCCTGGGAGGTTTGTTGAGCTTTACGACCTATCAGCCCTGGGAGGATGTTTGCCTGCCGGAAGGACTGGCGTTCCTCTACGGCGCTTATTATCAAACCGGCACCGCCTGGCACGAAACGGTTTTTTCAACCAGCGGGGGTGGATCTGACGTTGTGGATCGCCTTGACATAGGACGCGGGCTGGCCATGACCCCCAACCTGCATGTGGGGGAGGCGATGGGCAGCAAAGCCTTTGTTCAGACCAGCACCGGGGCCATTGTTGAAATCCCCCAACCGAACCTTCCTTTTCAAAAGGCCAAATCGAGCAAAACAAAATGGGATGAGATAAAAAACTAAGTTTATTCCGAGGCGACACTCAGAAAAAATGGCCCCTGCGGGCAGCAACGGCGAAGTTCATTGGTTTCAGGTGTCAGGTTTCGGGTGTCAGGTGTCAGGAAAAAGAGGTGCTAAATGCTGACACCTGAAACCTGACACCTGAAACCATTGAAAAATCATTTCGCGCGGCAACATCGACAATAAATTGTCTATGTGATGTCGCTAAGGGCCTAAAATGCCGGCATGTTAAATGCCTAAATACTTTAACATCGAGTTTCGGTGGTTGCGCAGCAAATAAAAAAGGCTTGCAGGATACTCCGCTAACCTGCAGGCCTTTTTTGTCTTATTGGAGGCGGCATCCGGATTTGAACCGGAGAATGGAGGTTTTGCAGACCTCTGCCTTACCACTTGGCTATGCCGCCCTAAAAAAAATGGAGCGGGAAACGGGATTTGAACCCGCGACTTCGACCTTGGCAAGGTCGCACTCTACCACTGAGTTATTCCCGCTCAGCTGAACTTTGTTATTTATCCATATATTAATATTTTGTCAACAGAAAACAATGGGTTGATTTAAATTATTTTGGCTATTTGTAGCCGATGAAAAGGCAATTAATTGATTGCATGAAGTTATTGAGAAGTTAAGATCTTGGAGTGCTGGAGTATTGGGGTATTAAAAGAAAATCATCAAACCTTCAGCCGACACTCCAGCACTCCAACACTCCAGTACTTCAATACTCCAACACTCCAGTACTCCGAAATTTAAAGCCTCACGTTGGACTTCCTTATTATGAGTTATAGCGTCATGGATTTATATACAGTATCCTATTGATCCAAGTCTTGCCTTCGCATATATACTGCTCAAAGAAACATCCATTTACCTATATCCAATGTACAGGTGACGAATCATGTCGGAAATCCGCAAGAAAACCATTCAAGGATTGGCGGTCGGTGATACGTTCGTCGTGACCCGTCAATTTACGCAAACGGATATGCAGGCCTTTGCCGATGTGACACGGGACTACAATCCGATTCATTTTGAGAAACGATTTGCGGATGTCAAAAAATTTCGGGATCCAATTTGTCACGGATTGCTGGTGGGCAGCATATTGACCGAAGTCGGCGGCCAAATCGGGTGGCTGGCATCTGCCATGAACTTTCGTTTCAAGCGACCGGTTTATTTTGGCGATACGATTGAATGTAGGTTAACCATCACCGCAATTGACGAACGCAATCGGGCCCGGGCTGACGCCATATACCGCAACCAGGACGGCACCATCGTGCTGGAAGCTGAATTGGGCGGGATCGTTCCCGGACCGCCGGAAAGGAAGGTTCTCGAGGCCATGGTGGCGGAAGGGGATCCGACGAATGGGGCGGATTGAGGAATTGGGGGATTGAGGGATTTGGGGATTGAGGGATTTAGGAATTGACCGTATTCTGTCTATCTAATTTATAAATTCTCTTAGCTATTTTTTACTGGAATCATAATTTCGTAGATATTTTCTTAATCCCTTGATTTGCTTACGACAGTCGGAAGCCATCTCATAGGCACTGTCAAACTGATTTTGATTGATGTATTTGCAGTCCAGTGCCCGGTAAAGCTGAGATTGCACTTCGCTGGATGATCTTTGGGAATATCCCAGGAATCGAATAAATTCGCGTGTCGATCCATCATCAAATCCTTCGGCTATGTTATCCATGACAGAACCAGATGCTTCCCAGATTTGATTTTTCAGGCTGAAATCGCTGTGAAACCCCTTTTGACTAATCAAATCAAAAACTGCCCTGCACAACTCTCTTGCTTTTTGCCAGCAAGGCAATTCTTCAAATCTTTTGTAATTCATAAGTACCCGAATTCCTCAATCTCTAAATCCCCCAACTCCTCAATCCCTAAATCCCTCAATCCACAAATTCCTAAATCCCTCAATTCCTCAATCCCTCAATTCCTCAATCCCTAAATCCCTCAACTCCTCAATCCCTCAATCCCTCAATCCCTAAATTCCCCAATCCCCCTCACCTCTTCATCGTCGAACGGCCTTCGAATAGGGCGCCTTCCTTTATATCAATGGATTGGGCCGTGCAATCTCCCCGCAGCTTGCCGGTAGACTGGATCTGGAGTTGCTTGCGGGCCGTGACATTGCCGTGGATTTCCCCCTGAACGACGACATTGTCGGCTTCAATATCAGCTTCGACAATACCGGTCGGGCCAATGTAAATATCGCCGCCGGTCAGTTTGACGGACCCTTTGAGTTGGCCCTCGATCTGCAAGGTTTCGCTGCCTTGAATGTCCCCCTCGAGTCTAACTTCCTGGCTCAATATCGAGCTGGTACTGCCGGTGTTGCCTTTTTCCATGACCATGTCTCCTTCAAATGGGTTGCCTGATCTCAACCCGGCGAAGCCGGAAATGAATATTGAAGATTGAAGATTTATGGTATCGCTTCGCTCTGTCTTTCTATTAAAATCGATAAAATTGCTCGAATTTTGAATCTGACTATGACATCGTTCCTACACCAACATGATTTGATTGCATAAAACAGACACTAAGGCCACCGTGCAAGTTCAGCCGGCTTCCGGCGCGGCAGGCTTCTGCTCCGGTTCCGGGCTCATCCGGAGTTCTCCGTCAAAGACGGCCCCGTCCTGGATCGATATCTTGGGCGTCACCAGGCGACCTTTGATCGAAGCTGCCGTTTTAAGCAGTATTCTTTCACTTGCCGCAATCGTACCTTCCAGCTTGCCGTTGAAGGTGACATCCGTGGCTTGAATGTCACCCTTTATCACGGCGCCCCGGGCGACTTCCATTCGTCCCTTTATATCAAAGGCACCCTCAAAGGTTCCTAAAATGATTAGACTGCATTCACCGGAGAGGGTCCCGTTTATTTGTAGATTTTTACCCAAATAGGTTGTCTGTGCGGCGCTGGTCCGGGTTCGGGCCTTGGCTTTGCTTTTAGGTGCGGTTTTTTGCTGCTCCGCGGGAACGTCCCTCTGTGATTCAGGGGCTTGGCCGCCGCGAGGCGCTGCTGTGGACTCCTTCTTACCAAATAAGGCCATTCATCCACTCCTTTATCAATGTGGTTGAAATTCAACAGATCATTAACACGATCTGGTCAGATTTTATTATTAGGGTTGATACGGGAATTTGGGTTTAGGCATGCAAATTAGGAACTCTACTCTTGAATAGCGATTAATCCAAAAACCGGGTTTACGTTCATGCACTAGTTATCTACAATATATAGTATATATGTCAAAAAGTAAAAAAAAAATTGAAAAATCTGGCATTTAGGTTTAGACATAAACTGACGCCCGACCGATAATCCATCCCAGCGCATGCAGTCGCAGTGACCGCAGGTTGGCTCAAGGGTGGTGAATGAATGCAACATCAGAATATACTAATTGATCCTGTTATTGCTCCTATGGCATCACGAGTTATTATCTGGGATTTTAGATTGCGGATTGCGGATTGCGGATTGATGGAATCGCTGCGCTCAATCGATTATAATGGACAGATCGACCCAGAAGCTCACGACAGGCAGAATTCCTTAAATCTAAAATCGTACCCAACCTGTATGGGAGGTGCAACATGCATAGATTCCTCCTCATCTTAAGTTTCCTGACGCTCATCCCCGCTTCCCTGGCAGCGGACGTGGTTCCGGATAACCCCGAGTTCAAAGCAGCCCGCGCTGAATTGATTAAATCCACGATCAAGGGCCGGGGCATATCCGATCCAGCGGTCCTGGCGGCAATGGGGGCCGTGATGCGGCACTGCTTCGTGCCCGACAGCATCATTCAATCGGCCTACGCCGACACGGCGCTTCCGATCGGTGAGGGGCAGACAATCTCCCAGCCCTACGTCGTGGCCCTGATGACCGCCAGTTTAGCACTTGATGCGACCCAACGCGTGCTCGAGATCGGGACTGGTTCCGGCTACCAGGCGGCCGTCCTGGCAAACATCGTCAATACCGTGTACTCCATCGAAATCAAAAAAAAATTGCACCTGAAATCCACCAAGCTGCTAAAAGACCTCGGGTACGGCAACATTGTCACACGTCACGGGGACGGCTATTTCGGCTGGCAGGATGCGGCCCCCTTTGATGCCATCATGATCACCGCCGCCGTCAACCACATTCCACCACCCCTGCTAAAACAGCTCAAAGACGGCGGCCGTCTTATCCTGCCCCTCGGCAATCCGTTCTCGTATCAGAATCTGACCCTCGTCACCCGGCAGGGAAATGAGTTTACGACCCGCCAGATTACGGGGGTGCTGTTTGTGCCCATGACGGGGGTTGCCCTGGAAAAGTAAAAACCCGTGCCCATAGAACCCAGCTTTGGTGCAACTCGGCTTCCGGCTCGTAGAGCCTACAGCTCGGTGAGTAGGACGATAAAGGCGGGAATCATAACCAGCAGGTTTCAGGTGTCGGGTTTCAGGTGTCAGCAACGGAAGGCGATCCGCTTGATGGGTGTCGCTTGTGATTCAGACTTTCTTTCCCCGGTGGCTTTCAGCCTCAACATGAGCATTGTGCAGGTTTCACGATTGGTTTTTTTCTGACACCTGAAACCTGACACCTGAAACCACAAATGACTTGGACAGATGGCACGGCTGTCTGTCTCTGAATTGGCCCAATAATCACTTTAACTCTCAGTCCTCGTCGCTCGGTCCTGATGGGTACCTTTACTTCAAAATTCAGTATTCGGCATTCCCAAATCAACATTCTTTTACCGGCTGTCTTCATGGTCTCCCTTGCGGCCCTGGCCTTCGAAGTGCTGCTGACCCGGGTATTTTCCATCGGGCAATGGAACCATCTGTCATTTATGGTAATCAGTATCGCCCTTTTCGGATTCGCTGCCAGCGGTACTACATTAAGTCTGCTCGGTGCCCGAAAATGGGCCTGGATGCAGAAAATACAGTCCCGCAAGGGGATTGCCGGTGTACTTTGCCTCTATTCGATGTCGGCTGTTTTTTCCTTTATGGTATTAAACCACCTGCCGCTGGATTATTTTCGGCTTGCGGTGGAGCCCAGGCAACTGCTTTATTTATCGACTGCCTATCTGATGCTGGCCTTGCCCTTTTTTTTTGCCGGGTTGCTGATCTCCGCCGCCTACATGGCAGTTCCGGAAAAGACCGGCATGGTCTATTTTGCTTCCATGACCGGTTCGGCACTCGGCGCGGCGGCACCGATATTCCTGCTGACCCGGGCCGGTGAAGGAAAGCTCATCCTGATAACGGCCCTGCTGCCACTGCTGCCCGCCATGCTGACAACCGCCCTGCCCTGCTTAAAAAAAACTGAAAACGAAGTTCGCGACCGGTGGCATTGGGTCCCGGTGGCCGGGGGGGTTACCTGTATTTTTGCCGCGCTGTGTTTAGCGGATCCGGCGGGATGGCATTTGACCCGCATAAAACCCTCGCCTTACAAAGCGCTTTCCCAGATCATGCAATTTCCGCAGACTCGCATCATCGCAAGCCAAACCGGTATTCGAGGTCGAATCGACCGGATCAAGACCCCTTATCTCCGCTATGCACCCGGTTTGAGCCTTAAATACACCGACGCCCTGGCCGGCCAAGACGCCGTTTTTAAAGATGCCGACAAGCAGTTCGTACTTTACGATATCAACAGTCCCGAACAGGTTCGGTTTGCCGAGTACCTTCTGTCTTACAGCGCCTATTACCTGAACCCCGCGCCTGAAAGGGTATTGCTGATTCCAGCGGGCGGAGGCTCGTCCATCCCCTGTGCCGCGGCCTCCGGCGCCGGCCAAATCAGCATCGTGGAGCCATCCCCGCAGGTTGCCGGGATATTGGAAAAGCAATACGACCACAAGGTCATCAACCAAAATCACAGGGCATTTCTGGCCCGGGAAGACGACGAATACGATATCATACACGTTGAAACTTGGGGCACTTCAATTCCGGGTGCCGACGCCCTGAATCAGGAGCACCTGCTCACCACCGACGCCTTCGTTGAATACCTGGAACATCTAAAACCGGACGGATTGGTGACGGTATCCCGCAAACTGCTGCTGCCGCCGTCGGACTCCCTGCGGCTCTGGGGGACGGCCTATGAAGCCCTAAAACAGACCGGCGTCGACCGCCCTGCCCGGCACCTGGCAGTGTTGCGTAATTTCGACACCTTCAGCCTGATCGTCTCCAAATCTATCATTGATCCCGACCGCCTGGCTGAATTTGCCAAAACCCGGAATTTTGACCTGGTTCATCTGCATGGCATGGATCCGGATGCGGTAAATCGATTCAATCAATTCGACGAACCCTACCACTTTGCGGAAATCACCCGGCTGGCAGAAAATTACCGGACCGGGCGCCAGCACGATTTTTTTCGGGATTACCTGCTCGATGTGGTCCCCCAGTCGGACCAACGGCCGTTTCCCGGCCGTTTCCTGAAGTGGTCCAGACTCGATAAGCTTTTTCACAGCCTGGGCGATCGAATTTATGCGCTCTTTATGTCCGGTGAAATCGTGGTCGCGGTCGTCTTTGTCGAAGCCCTGGTCATTAGTCTGGTGTTGTTGATCATCCCCCTGTTGATGAGCACCCGGGGCATTCCAAAGCCGAAAATAGGTCAGAGCGTCTACTTTTTTGCCGTCGGGGCCGGCTTTATGCTGGTCGAAATTTTTTTCATCAAGCGGTTCATCATCCTGGTGGGCGATCCGGTCATCAGCTTTACGCTGGTGTTGGCGGGTTTCCTTTTTTTCTCGGGTCTGGGTGCGATCTGGGGAAATAAATACGAGCTGCGGAGTCTCCGGCGTTTGCTGGCCCTGCTGATCGTCGTCCTGATGATGGAGACAATTTTATTTGAACTGCTCCTGCCCTTTACCCTGCGAACAACGACCGTCTGGCAATACGGTGTGATGCTTCTGTTTCTGATGCCGGCCGGTTTCCTGATGGGAATGCCCTTCCCGCTCGGAATGCGCTATCTTCTCGACACCCCGGTCCAGCGCGCCTACGCCTGGTCGGTCAATGGCTGCGCCTCGGTTCTGTCCGCCATCGCCGCGGCCCAGATCGCAATCAGCTGGGGGATTCCGCAAATCGCCGCGGCGAGCATGATTTTTTATTTGATAGCTATATTCGCGGCCAAAGATATACAGTAAATCAAAAATATCGGCATTCGGCTTTCGGTATTCGGCTTTAGAAAACGGCTTCAGGTTTTGGGATTTCGACGATGAAAATCGGTGTTCGGTTTACGGCAATCGGGTTTGTATAGGTGCATAATTTTCAACCCGTTATTTTTTTTGAACGAACTCCGATTAATCGGTTTAACATGCCGGAGATTGCGCTGCATTCATTTTCGATATGATCATATACATCTTGGCCGATGTAGTTGATTTCAAGGGAGATTATTGCCTGAGTCAATACTTCCGCCGAAGAGCCTCTTGCAATATAGAAGTAGTTCACTGCCTGTTTATTGGTGCTAAGGTCATTCCCCTCTGCAATATTACTGGGTATTGATACGGCTGCCTTCCGTATCTGATCCTTTAGGGAATAATCCTTGCTGAATTCCCCTTTCCCGGTAATTCTGTAAATATAAACTGCTAAATTCTTAGCACGTTGCCAAACTTTCAAATCCTGAAATTTCCCCATAACATCTTTCCTCCTTGATTTAGATTTTCGATTTCTCTCTATAACTCTGTCTAATGCCGAAGTTCGACCCCTTAAGCCATTAATCGGAAGGCGAAAACCGAATGCAAATGCCAATCCATCTCCCCGGGTGCCGAAGACCAAGTGCCGATTCCCCACCCCGAAAACCAAATACCGATTACCTGATGCCGCACTCCGACCGCCGGTCCTTTGCACCGAAAGCCGAATGCCGAATGCCGAAAGCCGATTTCTTTTCCGCTATAACCCTCTACCATCAACCTTCAACCGTCCACCGTCCACCCCTTAGTTTTACCAATCATCGTCCTCCTCCTCCCATTCCTCATATATCCTTTTGCGGCGTCGCAGGTATCGGATAAAGCCGAAAAACGTCAGAACGGCCGCCAGGAAAAAGATGATGGCATATAGGTGGCTGGCCAGAAAAATCAGCCAGCGGGGGGTGCTTGCCAGGTCGTCGAGCCATTCTGCCTCCAATTGCTCCAGGGAAATGCCCAGACTGCCCGGCAGGGCTGTTTCGACCGTTTCGCCGTTTTTCAGGTAATCTAAAATCTCCAGGATTGCCCGGGCACCGTACTGCCGGTCGATGTAATTAATCACGCTCTTGCTTTGTTCATAGGCCAGTATCAAGGATGCCTTGTTCAAGGGAAAGCGATCGGCCAATTTATTCAGGGGGATGATGCGACCGGCCATGGCAGCGGCATCGAGCCCCGACCAGCCTTGATTGACAAATATTTCCGATATACCGTCACTGGCCCACTGGCATACCCCCTCGTCGAGCCATTTAGGAAGATTCTCCCGCCGGATGTGGTGGTGCAGCAGGAGATGGCCCAATTCGTGTTTCAAAGTCGTCCTGAGAGTAAATGGACGGGTGTGCATTCTGGAATAGTCAATGACAATCAGGTTCTTGTGCGGCACGGCAAAGGCCACAAATAGGCTGTTGCGGGTCAGCCTCCGGAAAGATTGGGAGTCTTTCACCAGAACCACCTGGGGTCTGGTATAAAGCTGCCACCCGAAAAATTCTTCCAGGTCCGTTTTGAGTCCGGGGTATATCCGAACGACCTCGGCGGCCGCGCTTGCCAGCGGCTTCTCGTAGACAACCACGACTTGCTCGGTTTCCATGATCAGGGGCTGCGCCGCAGCTGCAGGTTGCAGGAGAAAAGACGCAGCAAAGCCGATTACTACTGACAGGTATTTTATCATAGTTGGATTTGTAGGTACTTTTAAGCCCTTAGCGAAATTCTATCGACAATTTGTTGTCGATGTTGACCTATTCGTAGCAATACATAGTGATGAAATGAACTAAAATTCAAAATGACTAAAATGATCTAAAATTGTGGAATTCTATCATTTAAAATAAGGGCGTATGTCCTGAAGGTGATTATGTCCTGAAGATTTAAAATGGGAGGTCGTCAAGATCAATACCTCCATATATACCGTTTTGCTCTTTGATATCAAGCTGGTTTTGTTCAATCAAGCTA